>Ga0316231_1000463_pt1 | contig 57182 bp, 53 predicted proteins | sample TBH18027metaG_FD_206002 | JGI IMG/M metagenome (GOLD analysis project Ga0316231, IMG submission 206002) | Freshwater microbial communities from Trout Bog Lake, Wisconsin, USA - TBH18027 | ecosystem: Environmental > Aquatic > Freshwater > Lake > Hypolimnion/Profundal zone | place: USA: Wisconsin... | reverse complement strand
TTGGGCGGGAGCAGTAGCGGCGTGTCTCGATCGATATTAACAAAGCGTGCAGCCATACCGATCCGATCCCCTCATCCTGGATCTCGTTCAAAAATAGTTCGCCCCTAAGTCCGACAGGCTGCTAGGGGCCCTCGTGCCGGCGGGCTTTTCAGCCATCTAACGCCTCCCAACACCCGCCGGTCCAGCAGACCTGGAGGCGGTGCGCGCGTCCGCCCCGGATGTCATTCTGGTGGATCTGGCCCGGGGAAGGGAGGAGAGTTATGCCTACTGCCGCGCCCTGAAAGGCGATGCGCACCTGCGGTTCGTCCCGGTCGTGTTCCTGGGGGCCGAAGGCTTGGACGGCGACCAGCGTCGGGCGGCGCTGGCGGCGGGAGCCGAGGGGTTCCTGGCGCGGCCCATTGGGCCTGAGGAGTTGCACGCCCAGCTTCGCGCGCTGGCCAAAATGCGGGTCGCCCAGCACCAGCGCCTGGAAAAGATTTCGCAGGACTATGCCCTGCTCCACTCGATCCTGGAGAGTCCGCAGAACATCATCATCTTCGCGCTGGACGCCCACTTCCGCTATACCGCCTTTACCAGCTCGGCGATGCTGAAGAACCGCTGGTCCCGCAACGGCGCCAGGATTTGCCGTTCGGCGATTTGAACGCCGGTCTCCACATGCGCCTTGGCGTCGGGCGCGAACTGCGCCCGATGCGACTCCCGCAAAGCCGTTCTTCACGGTCGTCCACCCCTTTCACCCGTGGCGCGGTCAGCGCTTTGAGCTCATCGATTGCCAGCGGCGCTGGGGACAGTGGCGGGTTTATTATCTGACCGCGGAAGGGAACACCGCCTATATGCCGTCCGCCTGGACCGATTTCGGACCACAGGATCCCTTCGTCGAGCAATCGCAAGGCCGAGCCATTGCACACGTCGAGGACTTGCTGGAGTTGGTGAAAATGGCTTCCGGCGCTGTAAAGGAGATTAAGCCGGATGTGTAAATTGGATTCGGCCGCAACCAGGATTAATCGGCTATGAATGCCATTCATTTAACGCGCATTAGCTGTGTAATATGCGAGATATTCCCCTTGACAAGCGCCGGATGCGGAGCAGAATGCGGCATAAACGTATTTACATATATGGCAAACCACTCCGCCCCTGACCCCAAGCGCCGAGCATTGCAGTCCTCGGGCACCTTTAATCCCCGGCACGACCGCGTCCGCCACGCATTGTTCCAGCAATCGGACTTCTTCGATCCCAGCGACCTGTTGCAGCTCAAATACGAAACTCTGCGGGCCCTGAAACAGGACCGATACTCCATTGCCCGGGCCGCCGCCGACTTTGGCCTCTCGCGCCCAACGATTTATCAGGCCCAACATCACTTCCAGGAGCGTGGGCTCGAAGGACTGCTGCCGAATAAGCCGGGGCCGAAGAAGGCCCACAAACTGACGGCGGAGGTGCGCCAGTACCTCCGGGAACTGATCCAGGCGGAGCCGGAACTGGGAGCGCGCGAACTGGCTCGTCGAGTTCGACAACGCTTCGATTTGAAACTGCACCCGCGAACGATTGAGAAGGCCTCCAAGTCCGAGGCAAAAAGGGGGCACCGCAACCCGGCATGATCCCACCCCTGACGGCATCCTTCTCCTGGACCGAGCGTTATGAAACGCTGCGCCGTCACGTCGTGGACGGCAGCCGTGTTTTTGAGAGCAAACCCTTGGGTCTGGTTCTCTGGCTGGCTCAGGGCATGGCCGGATGGATGCGTGAGTGGGACAAAACGGCGGAAGTGCCGCCCTCAACCCAGGCGGCCCCGGCGCCCGTGCCGTTTGCGACCCCGGCTCTTTGGCAGCATCAACTGACCCTCCTGTTGGCGCAGTTCACCGTGCAACGTCTCTACCCTGCTCCCTGCTTATGAACCCCGAGTCCAAAGTTACCGCCGAACATCTTCAGCGCGCCGCCTATCTCTATATTCGCCAATCCACCTTGCGGCAAGTGCTCGAAAATACCGAGAGCACGGAACGTCAATACGCCCTGCGCCAACGCGCGGTATCGCTGGGCTGGCCGGAGGATCACATCGTGGTCATCGATCACGATCAAGGTCAGTCCGGAGCTTCGGCCAGTGAGCGCGAGGGCTTCCAGCGTTTGGTGGCCGCTGTGGGCCTGGGGGAAGATCCTAAAGGCGGAGCGCTGTTTGTATTCTGTAACCGCCGGCATACCCGAATTAAGATCCTTTGCTGGGATGGCACTGGGCTGTGGATCCTGACCAACAGCCTTGTCTCACACTGCCCGGTTGAGGCGTTCCGGAACGCTACGCTAGTCCTGAACGTCCTTTATGAGTCACTACCGCGTGGCAGGATAACACATGGGCGCCCAATGGCTACATGCGGTTCCCGCAAAGAAATTTAGCGGGCAACACCTATGGCAATGCGATTCTTGGGGCGATCTGCCAGGTAGATGTTACCCATGCCGTCCACTGCCACGCCGGCCAGACCGCCGAACCGGGCTTGGCTTCCATTGCCATCCGCATCGCCGTGCTGCCGCGCACTGCCGCCTATGGTAGTCACGATGCCGACTGTTGTTACTTTGCGAACATTTAGCCCATCCGCCACATAAACGTTGCCCGTGCCGTCCACTGCCACGGCGGTCGGGAAATTGAACCGCGCATCGCTCCCCTCGCCGTCCGCGGCGCCAGAGCCGGCCAGGGTTGTCACGACCCCGCCATGCCTGATTGTGCGAATAGTTGTCAGTTTGCGGGCAAAACCAGCCAGGGATTTGCGGGTCAAAACCAGCCACCTTGAGGTGACCGTTGCTCTTGTTGTTTCGACGTGGAACAGCAGGGGCAATGAATCAACTCAAAGTGAATCAGCAACAGAGCATTATTACGTTGGCGGCGCAGGGCTGGTCCAAGCGCAAAATTGCGCGGGAACTGGGTCTGGACCGAGCCACGGTCCGCAAGTATCTGGCAGAGGTGGCGGCAAAACCAGCCACCCCGCAAGCCGGGTCGGGCCCGAGTTCCGAAGCAAAACCAGCCACCCCGCACACCGGGGCCGCCACCACCGACGAAGCAAAACCAGCCACCCCGCACACCGGCTCGGTGACGCATCCCGGACCGGCCAGCGTTTGCGACCCTTGGTGCGAGCAGATCCAAACGGCCTGGCAGGCGGGCTTGTCGGTCCAACGGATCTACCAGGATTTGGTGGCGGAGCACCAATTTGCGGGCAGTTATTATGCCGTACGGCGGTTTATCCGCCGGCGTCAGGGAGCTACCGAGTTGCCGTTTCGGCGGATGGAATGTCCTCCCGGGCACGAGCTCCAGGTGGATTTCGGCCAGGGGGCCTGGGTGGTCGAAGTGGAACGGCGCCGCAAGACGCATTTGTTCCGGTGCGTGCTCAGCCACTCGCGCAAGGGGTATAGCGAGGCGGTGTGGCGGCAGACCGCCGAGACGTTCATCCGCTGCCTGGAGAACGCCTTCCGCCACTTCGGCGGGGTGACGGCCACCGTGGTCATCGACAACCTCAAAGCGGCAGTCATCCAGCCCGACTGGTTTGACCCGGAGATCAATCCCAAACTGGAGGAGTTTGCCCGCCACTACGGCACGGCGATCCTGCCCACCAAGCCCGCGATGCCCCGGCACAAGGAGAAGGTTTCATACTGCGCCTGATACTGTTGCTTGAACACCGTGGGCTCGCGGATAGCGTTTCTCTCGCCTTTGGCGGATCATTGCCACTTCGGCCTCGGTTGGTCTGTAGTATAAGTATTCGTTTCGTTCGCCAAATCTCACGCCCTTGAGCACGCCCTCGTGCCGCCAGTATTTGACCCGGCTGAGCGTTGAACCGATTATCGGGCCGATCTGGCGTGCGGTCAATAGGCCCTGCGCCTGAAGCCGGGCGAAGCGGGTTTTCAAGCCGTAAGCATGCCGCAGGAAGTGGATGATCCGCAGGGTAAAGGGATTGCCGGCGCTGGAATGCCAGTCCCGCTGGTTGAGCAGTTGCGCGATTTCGCCCTCGGTGTGTTGATCCAGGAGCCGGTCGATCTCGGCGACGATTTCGGGTTTGGTCTTCTTAAGTTCCCACGCCGGCTTGGGTAACGGCAGGTGGAGTTCCTGGCGGGCTCCGCCGCGGAAGCGAAGTTGCACGCAAACGTCCTGATCGCGGCGCAGGGTCACGTCCTCGAGGAGCAAGCGGGCCATGCGCTTGCGGTCGCGATCGGGGGTTTGGGGATCCTGCCATAGTTTGGGGAAGTCGGAGACCAAAGCACGGATCTGGGCTTTCTGTTCGTCCGTGATACGAGTGGCGTCGAGGCGGTGATGCGTTTCCGCCTCTTCTTTGGCTTGCGTCAGCAAGCGCAGTTTGTCGTTCCATTGCACTTCCAAGGTGTCGGCGACCAGGCGATTATTGGGATCAACGCGCATGTAGCGCAGCCGCGCTTGGTCGGCTTCATACTGCGCGCGCTGCACCTGTTGCTGGCGGAGCCGATCCGCTTCGGCCACGCGGGTCTCGATTTCGCCCTGCACCTGCAAGGCCACTTCCAAGGCCAGCGGCGTGACGCTCTCCACCAACAGTTTGCCCACCGCCTCATCAACGCTCGCGCCGGGAATGGATTGACACCGTGGCTGACCTTGCTCCACAGAGGCTTTGGCGCAAACATATTCCGGCACCACCCGGCGGGCGCGCTGGAGGTGGTAGCGGATCGTCATCATGCGACCGCACTTGCCGCACAGCACCATGCCTTGCAGCAAGGCGGGGCCTTCGCGCGGCGGGCCAGCCTTACGTTCTTGAGCTCCGTGCGCTTGACAGTTTTCCAGCAAACGCGCTTCATGGGCCAGGAACTGTTCCCAGGTGAGATAGCCCGGATGCACGTCCTGTTTGAGAAAACGCCATTGTTCCCGGGGCAGTTGCTGGCAGTGCCAGATGCCCGTCGCATCTTTCCAGGTGCGGGTGCGGCCGAAGCAGAAGGCCCCCGCATAACGCGGGTTGTGCAGCGTGTCCAACGCGATGCCGTGTGTCAGTTCCAGCCACACGAGGTCCCCCGAACCGGCCTGGCCTCGTTTGGGGAACTTCCACCCTTCGCGCCGAAACGCCCGCACGGTGGACCAAGCCGAACCGGTCTGTTCAAAGGTCGTGAAGAACAACCGCAGGGCTTGCTGGACTTGCTGGTCGGGATCCAGCATTACGCGATCGTCGCCGTCGTAAACCAGTCCGACTGGCAGCGGCATTTTTAGTTCCGCACGTTGAGCTTTACTGATCACGCCGCCCACCAGACGCGCCTTAAGCACATGGAGTTCCGCCTCACTCATGGTGCCTTTGAGCCCCAGCAGGAGCCGGTCGTTAAAATGAGCGGGATCATAGAGGCCATCCTCATCCAGGATCAGCGTCTGGGTCAGGGCGCAGATCTCCAACAACCGATGCCAGTCGGCGCAGTTGCGCGCCAAGCGGGAGACTTCCAGTCCCATGACCAAGCCCGCCTTGCCCAGCCGGTGAAGCGTTGCAGTTCACTCTTGGAGGGCACGCGCACCTGGTCCAGCGCCCCGACCCGGCAGAACCATTGGTAGAGCGGATTGCCGGCCAGTTGGCAACTGAACCCACGGTAGTCTTCCTGCAAGAGGGTGCGCAGCAGCGTGCAGCGCAACGCCCGGCAGGAACGCTGCTGGAACTTCGCTTGTTCCCGCGCCGTCGGCTCCCCCGAACCGGCGCGCTTCCAAGCGGCCAGGGCGCGCTGGACAAAGTCCCGCTCCACCCCACTGTCGCGCAGAAGGACGTCGATTTGCTCCAAGCGCTGGCGTAAGGTTAGGTAGTCAACGTTCCCGACAATGGTGGGCAGCCGCGGGCTAAGCTCCTCGGGAAACGGAATGATCTGGCAAACCATGACGCTAGCCTATACTCTAGCTTTACTTATGGCAATAAAAAAACACTTGTTACCCTCCGAACAAATGCAAACTTCCTATCCGTTGCGCGTGCAGGCCATCCGATCGCGTGGACAAAACCCCCGGCTCTACGTGAGCTTCCCCTTGGCCTTGGCGGCCGCCATCGGCCTGGAAGCCGGGGAAGAGGTCCAATGGGAGTTGCTCGATCGGCAAGAACTGCATCTGCTGCGTCCTCACCCAGCGACTCCCTCCACCAAATCCAGAGCCAGCAAATAGGCCACAAAACCCGGCATAACGCCACGATTTTGCGCTAAATCGCAAAATCCACCCCACTTCGCCAAAGCCAGACGCTCAGAGCGGCCAACGTTGTCAACCGGATGCGCCCTTGGGGACAGGCTCTATCTTACCTGTTTTTTGTGGCCGCGTATCTGTTCCGCGAGGCCCCCCACGATTCGACACATTGATTTTTGACCATGAAACCGCACCTCCGCTCCGGCACCTTCACCGCTCTTTTGGCCTTGCTCGCATTAGTCGCGTCCGGCTCGGCCCAAATCCCGCTAACACAAGAACCCCCGACAGGGGCAATTCCTGCTCAGCAGGAAGATAGCACCAATAGGGCGTGGAGCGACGAGATCGCCAAACTGGGACGGCCTGTTGGTGCATCCAAAGTTGCGCCTGGATCGGAGAAGACGGCGGACGAATTGCTCAATCTCGAAGAAAAGAAATCGCGGGCACGACAATCTCGGCTGTTCGAGGATCTAAATGAAGAGGTGAAGCGAGGAATGCTTTCCGACGCCACCTGGGGCGCCATCCGGGAGCACGTGCAGGAATTCGCCGCCAGCGGTATCCCTGAAGCAATGTCCGTTGTAGCTTTGAAGAATTGTCATTATCTGGACGCTGGTGAAACAAACCTGTTTCGGGCCATCGCTGAGGTCGGTGACCTCGCATCCACGACGAATTACCTCTTTTCGCTGTCCGATCAAGGGGATCGGGATGCGCCGTTCTATTTGGGAGAATTGGCAATGGCTGGAAAACTCAACGAAAAGCAACCCGCCATTCAACGGTTTGAGGTTGCCAGAAGCTTACTCCGGACGGCGCTTGGCCGTGGCAACCCCTCAGCGACCCGCGTTCTTTGTGTTCTGGATTACCTGGAGTCGCTGAACCCAAATGGGGACATGTGGCGGCGCAAGGAACTAGCGGCGAGTGCTCGCCAGTGGGCCAAGCGGGCGGCGGACAACGGGGACCCCATCGGAAACGCCCTTTACGGGAGAATGCTCATTGAGGGGGTGGGCGGTTACATCGATTTTGAATCGGGAGAGGACCAACTGCTCCTTGCTGTCACAGCGGGCAAGAACGTTACGATGCCCGCCCATTCTTCAGCGACGGCGGCAGTTGGACGGGGGGGCGTGGTTGGGGCCGCGACCAGTTGGAAAGTCGATATTCAACTGGACGTCAAACTCCGACGTGGAGGTGCTTATGATTGGTTCGCGGTTATCGACAAGAAGAACGGCCAGGTCAAAGGCAGAAAACTCGCCGAACCCACCACCGTCGTGCCAACTAGCATTGCCGCGTCCATCAAGACGTTGGCTGGCGTTGCTGCCGAACCAGGAGATCGGTTTGAGATCGTCGAAAACAACGGCGGCGCCACCGTTTCGCTTTTTAAGGTGGTGATCCCACCCTCAAGCTCATTGCCCCAATACCGTTTGCCCGAACTCGACCGCTACTTTGAGTATTTCTTTCCTGGCACGCAGATGGAGCCTGGTCCAGTCGCCAGAACAACTCCCCCACCAACACGTTTGCTATGGACGTCTGATCTGAACGAAGCCCTGCGCCGGGCGAAAGCACAGGGTAAGAACCTGATCTTCATCATGACGGACCAAAGGGCATTCGCCCCTTTGGAAAAGGTGTTCTTTGGACCGGGGTTTGCCGAATACGCCGATGACAAGCTCGTGCCCACCATCGTTTTCGTCAATATGGGCATTGATGATTTCGCTCCTCAAAAGATTCTGCAGCGGCGATACAATGTGACCGAATTCGCTACGGTCATTGTTATAAACAGCAACGGCGCCGAGTTCGGGCGGTTCGTGCCCGCCCCGGAACAAGGGCTCAAGGAGATAGTGTTAGCTCTGGAAAAGTTACAACCGCAGCCCCAGCGGATCGTCCAGCCTTCAGCGCAGCAACCACTCCAACCACGAACTAATCCCATTCCGCAGCCGTTCCCTGGACGCGCGAAGGCTGGGTCCCAATAACGTGCGTGCTTCACCAAGGTTTTCCAGCTTAGCGGCGCCAGCAATTCTGGTCCCCGTCATCTTGTGGGGCACAATAGCCTCACGCCACCGTGAACTCGATGTGGAGCGGGCCATACAACTGACGGCCAAGCATTCAATCCCCAAATGTCCCCGCAGAGTGTCACATCACCGCCAGCGCGAACTTTCGATGCAGAGCCGGCTCCAACTCGGATCGAACGATCGATCGCCCGGCGCTTAACCTGTCAAGAACCTGCCGCCGTTCCCCGCCCCAACACCCGGCGCATTCGCGTCAGCGCACGCCGGACGGAGGCGCGGGACTCGGCGACTTTTCTGTTCCACACCAGGCTCAGGCTCCGGTCCATGGCTTCCATGCCTTTTGCTTTCACCTGCGTGAATCGCTCCTCGGCGAGATTTCGCATCGCGGCTTCGGGGAGGAACGCGGCGGCGGTGCCGCAATCCACGGCCGACATCAATAAACTGAATGTTTCCGCGCGAACGACGGTCCGCAGGTTCAGGCCCAGAGCCTCGGCAGTCGCCTTGGCGGTCTTCGTGAACATCCCGTCGCTGGCAAGTTCCGCAAACGGGAGCGGTCGTCCTTCAAAGACCTCGGCGCCATCACGGGATTGCAGCAGGTTGCGGGGCACGGCGAGGACATAGCGCACGGTGCAGATGGGGTCGCATTCGAAATCATCGATGGCGGCGTCAGACCTCACGATGACGACATCCACCCCGCCTATGCGAAGCTCCCGTAACGCGGCCTCGGTTCGATAATTCTGAAGCTCGAATTTCAGGGGCGACTCTCCGGCCATCAATTCCGCCAGGTGCGGCATGATCCACCACCGAAGGATGGACTCGCCGGCTCCGAGCCTGATCGTGTCTGCCTTGGCGATGGCGGCATTCATGACCTCATCCAGAGAGGCGAAGAAGGTCTGCGAAGCCAGGGCAACCTGACGTCCCTGTTCGTTGGGCTGCAACGCCTTGCCCACCCGATCAAAGAGATTGGTCCCCAGCGCGTGCTCCAGTTCCTTCAATTGGCGGCTGAATTGGCTTTGCCGGTTGGGGTCCGGACCCGCTGCTGCTGCGATCGAACCCTTTTCCACCACCGCGCAGAGCGTTTGCAGCCGCTCGATCGAGATTCCCGCCAATGATACGCTTTGGAATGCCATACCTGACTATAAAGTCAGGGTATCTGCAACATCCGACCTTCACAACCTCTCTTTTTCCTGCATAATGCGCTCATGACTCGTCTCCGAGATCTTCAGGTCGGCGGCTTGGTTCGGGGAATGATCCCCGGACAAACGGTAACCGTGCGTCATGTCGAACTCCACAGCGACGACGTGGCCTCCGTGACCTTCGTGGATGGCGAGGGCAAGGTCGAGCAGGCTCTCGTATATCGGGACCAGGAGTCGCAACTGGAACTGGTCACCCAAACCCGCCCGCTGAGCTTCTCAGCCGATGGGGATTTGTTCCGGTTGGTTTCGGAGGCCCAGCGTCTCCGTTACGCCTTTCTGTTTGATCCGCTCATCGCCATCAGCACCTCCGCCGTGGACCCGTTACCCCACCAGATCACGGCGGTCTATGAGACGATGTTGAACCGTCGGCCGCTGCGATTCCTCCTGGCTGATGATCCTGGCGCGGGCAAGACCATCATGGCCGGCCTGCTGATCAAGGAGTTGATTATTCGGGGCGACGTCGCCCGTTGCCTCATCGTGGCGCCGGGCGGCCTCGTCGAACAATGGCAGGATGAACTCGATGAGAAGTTCAGCCTGGCGTTCGACATCATGACCAACGAGGGGCTGCAATCCGCCCGCACGGGCAACTGGTTCCAGGAGCATACCCTCTGCATCGCTCGACTCGACAAGCTGAGCCGCAACGAAGACGTTCAGGCCAAACTGGCTGCCGTGGATTGGGACCTCGTGATTGTGGACGAATCTCACAAGATGTCGGCCTCCTATTACGGCTCCGAGGTCAAATACACCAAGCGTTTCAAGCTGGGGCAACTGCTCTCCCGTTCGACGCGCCAATTCGTTTTACTCACTGCCACGCCGCATAATGGCAAAGATGAGGATTTCCACCTGTTTCTGTCTCTGCTTGACGGCGACCGCTTTGAAGGCCGGCCGCGGGATGGCGCTCATGTGGCCGACGTCGGCGACGTCATGCGCCGCATGGTCAAGGAGCAGTTGGTCACCATGGAGGGCAAGCCGCTCTTCCCGGATCGCTTCGCCTACACCGTGGATTACAGCCTGAGCCCGGAGGAAGCCGACCTCTACCGTCACGTCACCGATTACGTGCGCGAGGGGTTCAACAGTGCCGACAAGCTCAACAACGACAAGCGCAAAGGCACTGTGGGGTTCGCGCTCACGTTGCTCCAACGCCGTCTCGCCTCCTCGCCCGAGGCCATCTACCAATCGCTCCGCCGCCGCCTGGAGCGCCTTGAAGACCGCTTGCGGGAGGAGAAGCTCCTGCGCCGCGGCTCGGCGACTCCCAGCACGCGCCTGTCGGAATCGCCGGACCTCTCGCAGGACGATCTCGACGACCTCGACGATGCTCCCGAGTCGGAATTGGAACAGGTCGAGGAACAGATTGTTGACCAGTCCACCGCCGCCCAGACGATTGCGGAGCTCGAGAAGGAAATCGTAGAGTTGCGCTCGCTCACCCAGGAGGCGGTCCGCCTGCGGCGCTCTGGCAAGGACGAAAAATGGCAGCGCCTTTCCGAAACCCTGCAACTCCCCGAGATGTTCGACGGGCGGGACCGCCGGAAACTGGTCTTGTTCACCGAGCACCGCGACACGCTGAACTACCTGGTCGGCAAACTCGCTGACGGCCTGGGGAACCAGAATAGCATTGTCGCCATCCACGGTGGCACCCCGCGTGAACGACGGCGCCAGATCCAGGAGGCCTTCGAGAATGACCCGGAAGTGCTGGTGCTCGTGGCCACGGACGCCGCCGGCGAGGGCATCAACCTCCACCGCCGCGCGCACCTGATGATCAATTACGATCTTCCGTGGAATCCGAACCGGATCGAACAGCGTTTCGGGCGCATTCACCGTATCGGCCAGCGCGAGGTCTGCCACTTGTGGAACCTGGTGGCCTACGAAACGCGCGAAGGCATGGTCTGGCACCGGCTACTATCCAAACTCCGCACGCAGCGAGAGACCCTGGGGGCCGCTGTGTTCGATGTGCTTGGCCAGGTGTTCCGCGACCAGCCGCTGAAGGACCTGCTGATCCGCGCCATCCGTTACGGCGAGGCACCGGAAGTCAAAGCCAAGCTGGAACAAATCGTGGACCGCGAACTGGATACCGACCGGCTCCGCGCCCTCATCGATGACCGCTCGCTCGTCCATGAGCGCCTCGATCCGGCCCGAGTCCGCAATATCCGGGACGAAATGGAACGCGCTCAGGCCCGGCGCCTGCAACCGCACTACATCGGTTCCTTTTTCCTCCGCGCGTTTGAGCAGTTCGGCGGCAGCGTCCATCGGCGCGAACCGTTCCGTTACGAAATTCGCCATGTCCCGGCGCTCATCCGCCATCGCGACCGGGTGGTGGGCCAGCGCGCCCCGGTGCTCAAGGCCTACGAGCGGGTCACTTTCCACAAGGAGCACCTTCGCGCGGAAGGCAAACCGCCCGCCGCGCTTGTTGCGCCCGGTCACCCGCTGCTCGATTCGGTCGTCGATCTGCTCCTGGAGCAACATCGCGACCTGCTCCGCCAAGGGGCGGTGCTGGTGGACACCAACAACCCCACTGGCGAACCGCGCGTCCTCTTCTACCTGGAGCACAGCATCACCGATGGTCGGCGGGAGGCTTCGGGAAACCCGCGCGTCATTTCCCGACGACTGCAATTCGTGGAAGTCACCCGCGACGGCCGCCTGGTGAACGCCGGTTTTGCCCCCTATCTGGACTATACCCCCGCCACGCCGGAACAGCGCACCGCCGCCGAGGCCCTGCTCGCGGAGCCTTGGCTGGCTGACGGTTTGGAAAGCCGCGCCACCGCCCACGCCATCAAGACGATTGTGCCCGAGCACCTGCGCGAGGTGAAGACCCGCCGGGAGGCCCACATTGACAAGACGCTTATGCAGGTGAAGGCGCGTTTGCTGGCCGAGATTCGCTATTGGGACACTCGGGCCAACGAGCTTCGGGTTCAGGAAGAGGCTGGCCGGAACCGGGGCAATCTGAATTCCAATAACGCCCGCCAGCGTGCCGATGAACTCAACGGCCGGCTGCAAAAGCGGGAAGATGAACTGGCGCGCGAACGCCAGATCACCGCCCGTCCGCCCACGGTGCTCGGTGGTGCGCTGGTCATCCCGGCCGGATGGTTCCTTGGCGCGCAACAGGAACCGACCGGGCAGCTTCACGAAACCCCGCAGCCTTACTGTGCCGCCGACCGCGAAGTCGAGCGTCTCGCCATGGAGGCGGTCATGGCCTACGAGCGCGGGCAGGGGTTCGAGCCGCGCGATGTGTCGAAGGAGAACCGCGGCTACGACATCGAGTCCCGGTACCCAACCGGCCACGCGAAGGTGGGTAAACTGCGGTTTATCGAAGTGAAGGGCCGGGTGGAGGGCGCCGAGACCGTGACGGTGACCAAGAACGAGATCCTGACGGCGTTCAACCGGCCGGAAGACTACCTCCTGGCCCTCGTGTTCGTGGGCGCGCAGGGGGCGGAACAGCCACGCTACCTTCTGAGGCCCTTCGATCAGGAACCCGATTTCGCGACCGCCAGCATCACCTTCCGCATCAAGGATTTGATGGGGCGGGTGGACACGCCAACCGCATGACCCCTCCGCCCAGCAAGGCTTTGACCGCGATAAGCATACATCCGTATGCTTGGAACATACAAACCATCGTCGCTCCACCACCCTAGAAACGCCATGAACAGGCAGGATTTCCTAACGGCTGTGCGCAAGGATGGCTCAGCATTCCGTGCTGACAATATCGTCGTTACAACCGACGCGGGCCAGTTGCAGGGCAAAGGGATGATAAAGGTCGAGGATGGCAGGTTCAGAATCCGCCTCACTCTAAGCGACAGTAGCCCCCCTGCTCAACCGCCAAATGGGATCAGAATGCATTCTGAATTCTGGCTCCTCGAGGGAACGATCGAGGATGACATAGGCTTCCGCGTCCGCGGCCTGCCTTCGAACTCATCGCTCAATTACACTTTTGGGAGGCCGCAGACTTCGTCGCTCGAGTTCTCGGCGAATCGAATGGAGCTTGCACCCATCGGTTTTGACGCTCTTACGCGCCAGGAGATCCAACAATTGCAGCAAAAAGTGGGCGGAGCCGCAGCTCCGCCCAACGCCGTCACGAGTGATCCGCCACTGCCCCACAATGTGAGGGTATCCTTCGATGCGGTTTTGCTCGGTTACAAACTCATCGAGCACAACGGCGGGACGGAGACCAAGACGAAAAACGACTTTCTAGGCGACAGCTCATCGTCCTCCCGCGATACCTTTTATGGCATTATGCCCGATTGGGAATACGGCCTGGTGGAGCGCGGTGGAGATCTCCACCTGCATCTGATTTCGAGACCAGAATACCGCTCGACTGGCGAAGATCACGATTGGCGGGTCTTCCATGCCTTCCTGAACGCGCTCGCCTTCACCCACGCGCAACACGCTTGGCCGTTCTCGGTGCAATATCGCCGGGAAGGAAAGCTCACCACCGACCGGATCCAATTAAACAAGGATGTTGCGGATTCCCCTCATGCCCCGTTTAGTGAAGCCTTGGCTTTCAACAACCTGACAAAAGCGTTGACCTGGAACTTCGGCGACGCACTTGAAAAGGCTCACAACTTCTTCAGCCTCGATTCGAAAGTCGCCCGCGAGGTGGAAAACCTCCTGTTCATTTTTCGCGAGGCCACGACAAGCGGAATCCCGAAGCGGATCGCGCTCCTGAGCCTGTGCAGCCTCATCGAGAGTCTTGTGCGCGTGGTCTATGATGAGGAAATCGCGCCGCAGCGGTCCGTGGAAGAGGTCGAGTTCCAGACAGCGAAAACGGAGGTGTGTGGGGAGCTGAGCAAAGGGGCATCCGCCTATCAGCGGTTGGCTACGATCTTGACCGGCGCCGAACCTGTGAACGCCCGAATGCGCTTCAATGCTGCGGTCGAGCATCTGGGCCTGAAACCCCAAGGGTCGTGGCAGGCGCTTTTTGATCTCTGGCGGAGTTCTCGGAACCCCATAAGCCATCGGATGTCAAAAGGGGACCAATCCGAGGACTCGGTCAAGGAGGAGCTGATTGCGGAATCACGCATCGCAGGTGCGATCAATTGTATGATTCTGCGACTGATGGGCTACTCCGGCTACGTCAGGCAATCGGTCTATGAAGACAAATACACCCAGATCTGACCCGTCGGAGCGCGTTGCTGAATGGATGGCGGACGTCGTGCCGCCTCGCTACGTCCCTAAACCGTTCGAGCGGGAACCGGATTTCGCCACCGCCAGCGTGACCTTCCCGCTGGAAGATCTTCTCCGAAGGGCGTCTGTTGGGTAAACTTCCCCATTCACGAGCCATGAACCTGCAAGACCTGGAGCAAATCGCGGCCGCTGGCGAGTCCGAGACGGTGGAGTTCAAGAAGTCCACTGGCCAGTTGACGCGTGCTGGCGAGACGCTCTGTGCCTTCCTCAACGGCCAGGGCGGGCGCGTCTTCATCGGCATCACGCCCGAGGGTCGGGTGGTTGGCCAGCAGATTGCGGACACCACGTTGCGCGAAGTTGCCGCCATGCTGGCACGGTTCGACCCGCCCGCACTCATTTCCCAGGAGCGCGTGGTCCTGCCCGGCGGTCTGGAGGTCCTCGTCCTCTCGGCTCCTGCCTCGGTCGCCAGCGGCCCATTCGTCTTTGAGGGCCGAGCCTACCAGCGAGTTGGGCCAACCACTTCCGCCATGCCGCGAAGCCGCTACGCGGCCCTGCTTCTGGAGAGCACCCACGGCCATTCGCGCTGGGAAAATGCTACGGCGTCCCGCGTCAGCCTGAAGGACCTGGACCGGGAGGAGATTCTCCGCACGGTTCGACTCGGCATTGACGCCGGACGGTTGCCGGAATCCACCGGCCGCAATACCGGCGACATCTTGGACCGCCTGTCTTTGCGGAAGGACGGCCAAATCCTCAACTCGGCGGTCGTCCTATTCGGCAAAGAGTCGGTGTTTGGCTATCCCCAGCGCAAACTCCGGCTGGCCCGGTTCAAGGGCACCGACAAAGCCGAGTTCATTGATAACCGGCAACCCGAGGGGCATGCCTTCGCCCTGCTTGACGACGCCATGACCTTTCTCCACCGGCACCTGCCCCTGAGCGGGCGATTCGAGCCTGGCCGTCTGGAGCGCATTGACGAACTGCTCTTTCCCACCGCTGCCCTGCGCGAGGCGCTGGTCAACGCTTTCTGCCATCGCGACTACGCCATTTGGGGCGGCGCGGTCAACGTGGCCGTCTTCGACGATCGTGTGGAGATCTGGAGTGATGGCACGTTGCCCTTTGGCCTTCGCTCCGCGGACCTCACGCGGGAGCACGCCTCCAAGCCCCGGAATCCTGACATCACGAACGTTTTCTACCGGCGCGGCCTGATTGAGCAATGGGGGCGGGGCACCAACCGCATCGTGGAGCTTACCCTCAAAGCGGGACACCCCGCACCGGAGTTCGAGGAGATGGCCGGGTCAGTGGTGGTGCGCTTCCGGCCTCAGAACCGCACACTTACACCCCAGGCTGCCCCCGAAGTCACCCCCGAAGTCACCCCCGAAGTCACCCCCGAAGTCGAGAGGATGCTCCGCCACCTGAACCGGGAGATGAACCGGAATGAAATCATGGCTGAACTCGGGTTGCACGACGAGAAGCACTTCCGGCAGAGCTACCAGCAAGTCGCGGTGGCCGGTGGCCTCATGGAAATGACCATCCCCGATAAGCCCCGCAGCCGCCTCCAAAAATACCGCCTCACCGAAAAGGGCCGCGCGTGGTTGGCGGCCCACAACCAGACCAGACAAAGATGAACCAAACAGATAATGATAAGTTACCGGCGTGGTTCTACCGACCAAAGTCGGAGGCAGGCTGGCAACGATGTTTGTTCACGTCGCGGCCAGATGACGTGTTGGTTAAACTGAAAATCAGCCGGGACGAGGTGCGCCGGTGGCTTGACAAGGGCTGGCTCTCATTCGATCTGCAGCCCGTCACGGAGTTCGACGAGTTTGGCGACCCGAGGGTGTCAGAACTGACTATGGTCCGAGATGTGGTACGCTCCGGCTTAAACGATGCACAGATCGACCACTTGCTTGGGCTTCTGCCCAAGCCCTGCGTAGTCGATCCGGAGCGCATCGCATTCAGTTTCCGCTACGGTTGGGTCGTCGCCATACCCCCATGTGAGCCAGACCCTGACGAGATCGTTGGAGAGCACATCGATTCCTGGCTCACGGCGTGCGGCAAGGAGCGCCTCCTGGAGCTCCGCAGCCGAATCGGTGAGCTACTTTCCAAACCTGATGACGCCCCTTCCGAGTCAACTAAATGATCACTCCATACCGCAAGAAACTCATCGAGGTCGCGCTGCCGCTGGAGGACATCAATCGCGAGGCCGCCAGGGAAAAGTCCATCCGGCATGGGCATCCGTCCACGCTGCACCTGTGGTGGGCGCGGCGGCCGTTGGCGGCCTGCCGGGCGGTCCTGTTCGCGTCGCTGGTGGATGACCCGTCGGAGTGTGTGGCGGAATTGATGGCGGATGCGGCCAAGCGGCAGGCAGCGGAGAAAGCACTCGCGGCGCAGGAAAAGAGGAACGAAGGGAGAGAAGTGAGCAGCAAGTTGACTCACTCCTCACTTCTCTCCCCTCACTCCTCCCTCAAAGATATTCTCGTTGAGACGGAGCGGGAGCGGCTGTTCGACATCATCCGGGAACTGGTGAAGTGGGAGAATTCCAACGACGAGTGCGTCCTGAACCGCGCGCGGGCGGAGATCCTGCGGTCCACGGGCGGCAACCCGCCGCCGGTGTATGACCCGTTTTGCAGCGGCGGGTCGATCCCGCTGGAAGCGCAACGGTTGGGACTGGAAGCGCACGCCAGCGATTTGAATCCCGTGCCGGTGCTCATCAACAAGGCGCTCATCGAGATTCCGCCTCGATTCGCTGGCAAGCCGCCGGTGAATCCCGAGTCCCGCAAGAGGCTCAGTGCGTCCGGCTCCTGGAAGGGCGCGGCGGGCTTAGCCGAGGACATTCGGTATTACGGCCAGTGGATGCGCGACGAGGCGGAGAAACGCATCGGCCACCTCTATCCCAAGGTGAGGCTCCCCAAGGAACACGGCGGCGGCGAGGCCACGGTGATTGCTTGGCTGTGGGCGCGCACGGTGGCGAGCCCCAACCCGGCGGCCAAAGGAGCGCATGTGCCGCTGGTGCGGTCGTTCTGGCTTTGCACGAAGCCGGGCAAGAAGGCGTGGGTAGAACCAGTGGTTGACCAGACCACTATGACCTATCGGTTCGAGGTCCGGACGGGGGACGGCGAGCCGCGAGCCGGCACGGTGGGGCGCAACGGAGGTGTCTGTATCCTCACCGGTACCGGAATTCCTCTGAACTACATCCGGGAACAGGGGAAAGCTCAACGAATGGGGGCGAAGCTCATGGCGATTGTCGTCGAAGGAAAACGACGACGCATTTATCTGCCCCCAACGGAAGCACAGGAATCGGCCGCCGCGTGCAAGACTCCCACCGATGTTCCGGAAACCGAATTGCCGAAGGAAGCGCTTGGGTTCCGTGTGCAAAACTACGGGATGACGAAACACCGGTTGCTGTTCACCAACCGGCAACTCACCGGACTGATGACCCTGTGCGACCTCATCCGTGAGGCTCGGCACATCGTTCAGGACTCAGGTGGCGACGAGAATTACGCGAATGCGCTGGCAACATACCTGGCGTTTTCGCTGAGCAAGGGAGCAAACTACTGGTCGGCCATTTGCACTTGGCACCAAGGTGCCGAGAAGTTGGTGAGCACGTTCGGGCTGCCAGTAATGCCGATGACTTGGGATTACACTGAAGCGAACCCCTTCAGCGATTCGAGCGGCAACTGGATGTTGGGGGTCGAACAGGCCGCCAAGGCGATTATCAACGTTCCTGCGGTGGGTTTTGGACGAGCGTTCCAATCGGACGCCGCCCAACCCCATCAACCGCCTCGCCCCTGGCTGGTGTCAACAGACCCTCCCTATTACGACAACGTGCCTTACGCCGACCTCTCGGACTTCTTTTACATTTGGCTCCGAAAGTCCCTTTCCAGCATCTACCCAGAATTGTTGAGCACGGTTCTCGTTCCTAAAGCTCGCGAGTTAATTGCGGAGCCCTTTCGTCATGGCGGGAAAGTAGCGGCCCAGAAGTTCTTTGAAGTCGGGCTGAACGGTGTTTTTCGCCAGATCTACTCTTCCTCGTCCGCAGAGTACCCATTCACCGTGTTCTACGCGTTCAAGCAGCAAGAAACCGAGACCGAGGATGGGGGAGCTGAGTCACAATCGGCCGTAGCTTCGACGGGTTGGGAGACGATGCTTGCGGGTCTGATCGGAAGCGGCTTTTCTGTTGATGGCACCTGGCCTATGCGGACCGAACAATCGGGGGGCTTGAGAGAAGCAGGGCGCAACTCGCTCGCTTCGTCAATTTTGCTGGTCTGTCGTGCTCGCCAAAACGATGCGGGTGTGGCGTCGCGTCGCGATTTTCTGGCTAGCTTGAAGCGGGAGTTGCCCGAGGCTTTGCGGAATTTGCAGAAGGGCAACATCGCGCCGGTGGACCTGGCCCAAGCCGCCATCGGGCCGGGCATGGCCGTGTTCAGCCGTTACGTGCGAGTGCTGGAGGCGGATGGTTCGCCGATGAGCGTGCATACCGCGCTGACGCTCATCAACCAGTCCCTCGACGAAGTCCTGGCCGAACAGGAAGGCGAGTTCGATTCGGACACCCGCTGGGCACTGGCGTGGTTCGACCAGTATGGCTTCACGGAAGGTCCCTTTGGCGCGGCGGAGACCCTCTGCACGGCCAAGAACACCAGCGTGTCCGGGATGGTAGAAGCCGGCATCCTCGCCGCCAAAGCCGGGAAGGTCCGCCTGCTGAAAAAGGATGAACTCCCGGCGGACTGGGACCCGGCCACGGACACGCGCCTGACGATTTGGGAGGCGGCGCATCACCTAATCCGCGCGCTCGACCAGGGCGAGCAGGCCGCCGCGGCCCTGCTGCGCAAGTTGGGCGCCCTGGCGGAAATCGCCCGCGACCTGAGCTACCGCCTCTACACCGTCTGCGAGCGCCGCAAATGGTCGCAAGAAGCCATCGGCTACAACGCCCTCGTGCTCGCCTGGCCGGACCTCACCCGCCTCGCCCACGAGCAAAAAGCGGCAGGGCAGAGTCAAGGGGAGTTGATTTGAGGGCCTATGGCAGCTTATTTGCAGCGGTTCGAACCTCTTGCCTCGAACGAAGGCTTCCTTGGGAGGGCTAATCGAGGTAAATTGCTGCCCGGATCCAATGAAGCCTGAGGCACCAACATGGGCGACGCCGCCAAGTCGGAGTTATTCCGCGCTTGGCGAGTGCAGCCTGTACGCCGAGGTTCTCCACGCTGCGGAGCGAGAGCAGTGTATCTCGGCTCCGGGGCTAATGTCGGAGGAGCAGGGCCTGGGCCAGAGGATGCGGCGCCTGCACCTGCTTCAAGTGCCCACCAAAACGACCATCACGGCAATCGTCCGCACCATCCAGGAATTCGGGTGGCTGCAGGAGCTCCCTGGTGCTCGCGGCAAGTTCCTCATCTCTGATCCGGGCCGCGAGATCGCGCAGGAAATCCGTACGAACCCGAAGGCGTTTCGGCGCCGGTTGGCAACGCTGCTTCACCAGCGGTACATCGTTCCGGGCTGGTTCGTATCGCGCCTGCACGCAATCAACCCGTCGGGTCAGGGCGAAGTCGTGCTCCCGGCTCCGCCAAAGTCCGAGCAGACGGAACGCTGCGACTGGGGCGACAATGCGTGGGCATCGGAGTACGAAGCAATCGCCGTCGCTGCGGCCGAGCAAGCCAACCGAGCCTTCCCGGGGGCGTTTCCGGTTCCCACGGATCGCTGGACTATGGAGCTCAAGGCGACGTGGAACTACCTGGGAACGCTCCAGCCCCCGGTTCACCGAAAGAGCAAGCGGCACCCAGCGGGAAGCAAGAAGATAGCCACGTTCGGTGCACGTGAGAGGTTAGTACATGCGATGCGGGAAACGGCGATCAACTTACTGTTTGGGGTGAGGCTTCAGCCGGAATCCCCGCCTGACTTCATCACATCAAAGCTCCCGGTCCCGCCCCGGGCATTTCGGGTGTGGTGTCCCCGCCTTGAGGAGCTCGAGTTTATATTCTATTCGGATTACCACCCGGCGATATCCGGCCGGTTGCTGGTGCCATGCGCCGGCTTTAGGGACTCGGCCCCCTGCCCTCCGTTCGAGCGGTTAGCAGAAGTGAAGGATCCCGAGCACAGGCCGCTGTGGCTTCACCAACCCCCGTGGGAGAATATCAAGGAGAGGTTTGTCGGGGTGTTGGTGGATTCCTATCGCTGGCAATGCAAGAAAGTTGGGGCCATGTACGTGTCCCTGCTCAACGTCCGGGATGAGGTCTGCCGTCGGCTGCGACTCAGCTCGGAGTTGTTCGATGTATTGCTGGACCGCGCCTATCGAGACGCCATCACCAACAGCTTGTCCGGTTCGAAGTTCCTTTCGATTTCCCTAGAAAGTGATATCACCGGGGAACAAAGCGGAGCGGTCGGCCTGAACCGTCGCCCCGTTTACATAAATTCCGTGCCTCATTCGCTAATCGCGATTGCGGCTGCCGGAGTAAAATAGTTATGGAAAATGCGCTGTTAAGAAAACCCATTATCGAGGGAAATGAGGTGGCGGACCGCTATGCGAAACTGGGGCTCCGGGACAACCCATTCCCTGCGGACCCGGCACTGGTGATCGGGAGCCCTGATGATCGACTCAACGGTTCCATTTACTGCCGAGACCTGCATTCACGCAACATCGACTCTTTCCGGGACTTGTTGATCCCGACCCGGGATCGGCGGCCTGTGAGGAGTCTGGCATTCCTGATGGATCACGCCTCGTTACGCGGACGAGGCATCGGCAAGTCCGCTTTCTTGAAGCACCAACGCGACGAGATCATGAAAGACCTCGGTGAAACAGCCTCCAGCGGAAGCGCTGTTCTTTTCGCCGCCTATGTGGTTCCAACGGCCTCACCTCCGTGCCGAAAGTTTTGGGAGTTCTGCCGGTTAATCGCTCACGCGATGTGCGACCAGGGCGTGATCGCCAAAGCGATGTGGAGGCTGCGGGCCATGAGTGGCGCGATCCCGGCGGAGGTGTTGGCCAAGATCGGGGACTCGGATGACTGGGAGTCCACGATTGGCAGCGATTCCTGGCTGCACCAGCACAAGGTCGACACCTACTTCGCCTTGGCCGATCCGATCAAGGCTACGCTTTCGAAGGCCGGAGTCGCGGCGGAGTGGGTGGAGCATTTTGCTAATCACGGAGCCAGCATTCCGAACTTCGGCAATCACGTGCTCCGGACCCAAGGCGATTCCTTCTGGCGACGGAGCGGTGGGGACTGGGTATTCGGCGATCTGGTGAGGCTATTCGCAGCCGCCCAATTCACGCGCGGGATCCTGCTCGTCGATGAGCTGGAGAAGATCGTCTACAACCAAAATATCCAAGAGCGCCGAGCGTTCGTCGATGCCCTGAGGTTTTACATGCTGGATGGCAGCCACAACGCCCGCGTCCGGTTCTACGGAATGCTGCTGACGATCCATCCTGGCATTCAGGAGATTCTACTGCCTTATTGGAAAGCTGCGGGCCTTGATCGGCTGGCGCCGCTAAATCAGCCGGATGCCGAGGATATCACCCTTTACTTCTCGCCACTGGACCAGCAGATGTCCATGCCGCTGGTAACCGTTTATCTGGATCATTTTCGCGCCTCCAAGGCTAAGATGGGGACGATCCATCCGTTCGCGAAAGAGGCCGTAGTCGAAGCCCTCGTGAAGTCCGGCGGCGTGCCGGGCCGGACGCTGAGGCTGTTGCACCGGGTGGTCGAAAGGGCCGTGGATCTCGGTCGCACAACCATCGACAAGGAGGTTGTGGATCTGGTGTACCAAAGCTCGGAGCCCTTGGCTGCTGGGGAACTCGTGGAGAATGAGTCCATGCCGAAGGGAGAAGTGAACTTCTAACCACTATGCGAACAGAACTACTGGCGGCCGCCTCGATCCGTGACTTGCTCGCCTCGCGCAACTCCCATGAAGAGCTGAGAGAAGGAGTCATCCATTGCTGCTTCGTTGGCGATGTCTTTCTTGAGCTCGAACGGTTGAAGAAGGAGGAGCACCCTATGTCAGAAGTGCTGTCGAGAGTGACGAAGTTTGATCGGGAGGTTGGTGGAGGGCGGCTGCAGGTGGCAGCCCTTGACGTGCAAGCCCTGGAGAATGGGTTGTTCACAGACGACCCGGAGACCGCGGAGATCTTCGAACAGGCGGTGGATCACCGCTTGCCTCCCGCGGAATCCGTCAACCGGGTGGTCGCTCGGGATTTCGATCGGACTTGGGACACGGACTTTTATTCCTCCATCACGAAGACCTACAAATTATGAGCGACGTGGTCCTGGACACGAACGTGATCGGGGACTTCCTGGCCCAGTACTTTGACTCCGCGCTGGCGAACCGCGGATTTGGAAGGTTCAGGCCGGAGGGCAAAATGACGGCTGCCCTGGCGGATCACGTGAACCGAATTCTGGACCGTTTTCGGCGCTTTGAGATGGGCGTTGAGGTGGACAGCCCTTTCGCGGGGGGATTGGTCATAGCGTCGGCCTTCGCGTTCGTTGAACTTTGTCGCAAATGGGAGCCAATGGTCGATGGTCGGTTCTCGCCGATCCAATTGCAAGGGTTCTTAAAAGACCTGCCAAATTGGTTCAGTATCGCACCGGTGGACGAGACGCTCTTACCCTACTATGCCAACATCCCGCCACGCGTTTTTATTCGGGGCGAGGAGAAGGCAATTGAATGGTGTGATGCGATTCATGCCGCGACGGCGGATTCACGCGGGCGGAGGTGTCTGTTGGCAACCACGGATGGACGGTTACACGCCATCACGCACCTGCGAGAGAGGATCCTGATATGAGTCTCCGGGCCGCCTCCCCTCGCGTGGCGACTCGCCCGCGCTCGACGACATCCCCGTGCTTCTCCACCGGTGGGAATCGGCAATCAACCAGCGATAATCTATGGCCCTAAGCAATCACGAGCGCGTCGGCAAGGCGCTGGAGACGTTGAAAGCGGGGCTGCCCGCTTTCGTGGAACGGGAACTCAAAAGCGCCCACGGGACCAAATGGCTGGCCACGGCCCGGACAGTGATAGGTGCCGGCATCCAATTGGGGGGCACCGAGCAAGCGCCCGAGTGGTGCGCGGCCAGCCAGTTGCACGGATTGGGAGGAAAATACAGGTTCCCTCCCCTACTCGCGCCATGAATAAGGGTTGTACGTGCTGCCCTGAGGTGGTCGGAATGGCTCTCGGGCGTCGGGAGCAGGCGCCGGGGTGCAATCTGTCCGACACAACAGGAAGGAGAAGGGTTTGGTTGACGAATGGTTGACGAGTAGTGTATGATTGGCTCATGAACAACTCGAAGACATTGAGAGGCGGACCGCGGGCAGGCGAATTGGCCTCGCTCCTCACTCAACTGAGCGAACAGAAAGGCCAACTGGAACGGCTCCTGGCGCGCGTCGAGGAGGTGTTGCGTGGTGCGGCTGTCCCGGGCAAGGCGAGGCGTGAGGCGGGGTTAGTTGGATCGTCCGGCGCCCTGGCGCGGAAGAGTCCTTTGGACCAGGTGAAAGCCGTGATGCAATCGACGGCGGACTTGCGTGAGGCCAATGGCAACTTGTCCGCCGTGCAGGTGGCGAAAGCCTATGGCGTGAGCTTGAGCCAACTGGCCGGGTGGCTGCAACGTACCAAGCAAGCGGTGAGCAAAACGCCGGACGCGGACTCGTTGCAGCCAGCGCTGGGGTATTTCGAGCGGGTGGCGCGGGTGCGGCTGGTAATGCGGAACGACGAGGAGTTTCGGAAGTGGCTTCGCACGCCTCACGAGTTGCTGGAAAACGCGGCGCCGCTGGATTTGATGGCCAAAGGCGAGTGGCGGCCGATGGCGGATTACGTTGACGACATGCTCACCGGAGCGCCAACCTGATGACGGAACTCGAAGGCATCGAGTTGGCTCTGCTCGCCGCGCCATTACGCCCGTTGAACGCAACGCTGGTTCGGTGCGTCGCCTTGCTGCCGTTGACCGCAAGCGGGACGCCCGATTACCTTTTCACCTCGGGCCAGCCGAACCGCTACAATCCGGCGGGTGTGCGGTGCGTTTACTTTTCTGAAGACGAGGCGACAGCGCGCCTGGAGTACGCTCGACGGTTCGGAACCAGCCGTGCAGCCCATCAGCCCTTGGGAATTTACTTTGCCGAGGTGAGCCTGGCGAAGGTGCTCGATCTGGGCGATGCCCGGACACGCGATGCCTTAAAACTCAAGCTGAAGGATCTGGCCTCGGCGTGGCAACTGGCCAAGAGGCCCACCCGAACGCAATTGCTGGGTCTGGCGGCAAGTCAAGGGTTGGTCGCGGCGATCCGTTTTCCATCGGATGCGGCCCGCGCGATGGGTTCGCGGGGATTTAACGTGGTGATCTTCCGCGACGGAGTCGTGGCCCCCGACCACGTCCGCATCCTCGGTCCAACCAAGAAGCGGCTCAAGAATTGGCCCTGAGGCCAGAAAAGGCTATGGCACTGCGCAATCATGACCGCCCGCGACCAGAGCTTCCGCCTCCAAGCGCTACGAGAGGATTATGCAACAATGCAGCAGATGTTCTTCGGTGGAGCCCCGAGGTTCGACGACATCCTCGCGCTCTTACGCCAGTGGGAATCGCAGTTTAACCAGCGATGAGTTATGGCCTACGAAAGCGCACTTAATCTGACCATCATTTCCTCATGATTACAGCCTTGCAGCTCCAAAACTTCCGTGGCTTCGAGGACCACCAGATCCCATTTCATCCCACCACTACGATCATAGTTGGAAAGAACAACGCTGGAAAGTCCACGATCGTCGAAGCGCTGCGTTTGGTCTCACTCATCACAAACCGATACCAGCGGCTGGAATTTCTGCGCCTCCCAGACTGGCTCGGCCGGCCGAAAAGGGAACGTGCTATATCCCCTTCGCTGAGCGGCATCGAGATGGACGTGAAGAGCGCGTTCCATAGGTACGGCGATCCTCCTGCTAAAATCACCTGCAGGTTCCACGGCGGCGAAGCTATAACGGTGTATGTTGGCGGGGAGCCCAGCATCCACGCCGTCATTACCGCCCCGAATGGAGACCTGGTCACCAGTCGCGGGCAGGCAGCCAGCGTCCGCTTGCCAAAGGTGCAGATTCTGCCGCAGATTGCGCCTCTCGAGGAAACCGAGGACATTCTTGGCGAGGAATACATCAAGCGCCATGTGATTACGTCAAGATCCTCAAGGCACTTTCGGAACCAGCTGAAAGTCTTCTACGAACATTTTCGGGATTTCAAACAACTCGCGGAGGCTACCTGGCCAGGGCTCCGGGTTACCAGCCTGGAGGGAAGGAAGAGCCTCCCAGGCCAGCCGGTATCACTGCTTGTTCAGGATAATGACTTTGTCGCCGAAGTGGGGTGGATGGGCCACGGTCTCCAAATGTGGCTTCAGACGATGTGGTTTCTCACCTATTCGAAAGACGCCGACGTGGTCATACTCGACGAGCCAGACGTATACATGCATGCGGACCTTCAACGCCGCCTGATCCGCTTCGTCAAGACAAAGAACTGGCAGACGATCGTCGCGACTCATTCTACTGAGATTTTGGCCGAGGTGGAGCCGGAAGAAGTACTTGTGGTCGACCGCCGCAGAGACCAATCGACGTTCGCGCCCTCCCTTCCAGCCGTCCAGCGCCTCGTTACTCGCATAGGGAGCGTTCATAACATCCAACTGGCCCGGATGTGGTCTTCCAGAGTTTTGCTTTTGCTTGAAGGGGAGGATATCGCCTTGCTGAAGCGGATTCAAAACTGTCTCTTCCCGCTAAGCGAGGCACCTTTGGACGCAGTTCCACACATCGCCATTGGCGGTTGGGGTGGGTGGCCTCGGGCGGTTGGGTCCTCGTTCTTCCTAAAGAACGCTGGAGGCGAAGACATCCTTACCTACTGCCTGCTGGACTCTGACTACCACACCGATGAACAAAAGGCCGGGCGGTACGCTGAGGCACGGGCCAATGGTGTCGAACTGCACATTTGGTCGCGCAAAGAAATTGAGAACTACTTGCTCGTTCCCGAGGCGATCCAGCGCGCTATAGAGAGTAACGGTAGATCAAGCACGAAGTCCGTTCCGAGCATAGAGGACATTATCGGGGAAATAAATCGAATTGCAGAGTCGTTCCGCGAGGAGGTGTTTGACAACCTCTGCTCCGAATTGGCGATGAACAGAGCGCTTGCGGCGGGAACGGCCAATAAAAAAGCCCGCGAGAGACTTAACGAAGCCTGGAAGAGCTTTGAAGGACGCCTCGATTTGATCCCCGGCAAGCAGGCGGTCTCCAATCTGTCGGCATGGAGCCAGAGGTCTTTCGGAGCCTCCTTAAGCAGCGCCAAACTCGCAAACTCACTCCGATCAAGCGAAGTTCACATTGAGCTGAGAGCAGTGGTTGGAGCGATAGAAACCCGCGTCCCATTTAGTTCGCGAAACGGTGGTAATGTGGAATGACGACTTGTTTTCAGGAATGAGAAAGTACCCTTTATGGCCCTAAGTAATCATGAACGAGTCGGCAAGGCGCTGGAACTGCTGAAAGCGGGTTTGCCCGCTTTCGTCGAGCGCGAACTCACAAGCGCCCACGGGACCAAATGGCTGGCCACGGCCCGGACGGTGATCGGTCCCGGCATCCAATTGGGGGGCACCGAGCAGGCGCCCGAGTGGGACGCCGCCGGCCTGCTGCGGGTGATGTGGGAATGCTGGAACGACGTATTTGCCAAAACCCTGGGACGCGCGGAGCGGAGCATCGTGAGCGAACTTTCCGAGGCCCGAAACAAATGGGCGCATCAAAAGCCGTTCAGCACCGATGACGCCTACCGGGCACTGGACTCCATGCACCGGTTGTTGAACGCGGTCGGAGCGGGGAAGGAGGCCGACGAGCTGGAAACGCAGAAGGCGGAACTGATGCGGGTGAAGTTCGACGAGCAGGCCCGGCATGAGCGCCGCAAGACCCAGGCTACGCTGGGGATCGAGGCCGGAGCGGCGGCCGGGCTCAAGCCCTGGCGGGAAGTGGTCATGCCGCACCCCGACGTGGCGTCGGGCCGGTACCAGCAGGCGGAGTTCGCGGCCGATCTGTGGCAGGTGTATCGGGCGAGGTTCTCGCCGGAGATTCGCAAGACGGTCTCGGATGAATACGCCGACGCCCAGGAGTTTTTCCGCCGCACCTTTCTGACCGTGGGGTTGAAGGAACTCCTCGTCCGCGCGGTGAGGCGGTTGGCGTGTGACGGCAGCGACCCGGTCGTGGAATTGCAGACCAATTTCGGGGGCGGTAAGACCCACTCGATGCTGGCCTTGTGGCATCTCTTTTCCGGACGCCCGGTGGCGGAACTGCCGGGGATTGATGCGGTGATGGCGGAAGCCAAGGCGGGCCTCCCGAAGCAGGTTCGCCGGGTGGTCCTGGTGGGCAATAAGATCTCGCCGGGCCAGCCGACGAAGAAGGACGACGGCACGGTGGTGCGGACTCTGTGGGGCGAATTGGCCTGGCAATTGGGTGGCAAGGAAGGCTACACCATGGTCAAGCAGTCCGATGAGACGGCGACCAATCCGGGGGATGCGCTGGGGCAGGTGTTCAGAAAATATGCTCCGTGCCTCATCTTGATCGATGAATGGGTGGCCTACGCACGCGGGTTGCACGACACGAAGGACCTGCCGGCGGGCGATTTCGAGACGCAGTTCACCTTTGCCCAGACGCTCACGGAGGAAGTCAAAGCCGTGCCCGGCACGATGCTGGTGATCAGTTTGCCGGCCTCGACGGATGGCGGAGGCGGGGTCTCACCGACCAGCGACGCCAACGACGAGGAGGTTGGCGGCGTGCGCGGGCGCATGGCCCTGGCGGCATTGCGAAACGTGGTCAGCCGCGTGGCGACGGCCTGGCGACCGGCCAACGCGGAAGAGAGCTTCGAGATCGTCCGGCGGCGGTTGTTCCAGCCCTTGCCGGAACCGAACTACCCGTCCCGTGACAACACGGCGAAAGCCTTCTGCGACCTTTACCGGGGCAACCATCAGGAGTTTCCGCCCGAATGCCGCGAGGCGGATTACGAACGGAAGCTGAAGGCGGCCTACCCGATCCACCCGGAGGTGTTCGATCGGCTTTACCAAGATTGGTCAGGCTTGGTGAAGTTCCAGCGCACCCGCGGTGTGCTGCGCCTCATGGCGGCCGTGATTCACCAACTTTGGGAGACCAACGACCGCAGCCCGCTCATTTTGCCGGCGAGCATCCCGCTGGACGATCCCCGGATTGTATCGCAACTCACCAGCTATTTGCCCGGCGGCTGGGAGACGGTTATCGAGAAGGACGTGGATGGCGCCGACGCTCTGCCGCGCAAGCTCGACGCGGAAAAGCCGAACCTGGGCCGTTTCTCGGCGTGCCGTCGGGTGGCGCGGACGTTGTTCCTCGGTTCGGCCCCGATCCCCGGGGCCGCCAACCGGGGCGTGGAAGACCGCCGCATCAAGCTGGGGTGCGTGTTTCCGGGAGAGGCGGCCGCGGTGTTCGGGGATGCCCTCCGGCATCTCGCGCAAGCGGCGACGTATCTCTACCAGGACAATTCGCGCTACTGGTATGCCACCCAGCCCACCGTCACCAAGCTGGCGGACGACCGCGCGGAACAACTGCGCCGGGAGTCGGACCGGGTGGGTGAGGAGATCCGGCGACGAGTGCGCGATGACCTCCGCTCGCGCGGCGAGTTTCCAAAAATCCACCCGTTCCCCGCCAACTCGGGAGAAGTGCCTGATGAACTGGAAGCGCGCCTGGTGGTGCTCGATGTCCAGAGCCCCTTCGGCAAAGAGGGGACGAACCAGGCCATCGAGGCAGCCGGGCAATTCCTCACCGAGCGCGGCAACAGCCCGCGCATCTACCAAAACACGCTGGTCTTCCTGGCCCCCGACCGGAGCCGGCTAGATGAATTGGAACAGGCGACCCGCTACTTCCTGGCCTGGCAGTCCATCGAGGACCAGGAAACCGAGCTGAACCTGGACAAATCCCAATCCCGCCAGGCCGCCACGCAGAAGGGGACGTGGGATCGAACGACGACCAGCCGGGTGGGCGAGACCTTCCAGTGGTTGCTGGTTCCCACTCAACCGAGCGCCCAGGCGCCGGTCGAGTGGCAGCAGAGCCGGCTCAGCGGACCAGACCCGCTCGCCGTCCGAGCTTGCAAGAAGCTGCGCAACGACAGCCAAATGGTGGCCCAGTACGCCGCCACGCTGCTCCGGCAGGAACTGGACAAGATTCCGCTGTGGCGCGGTAATCACATCAGCGTGAAGCAACTGGTGGAGGATTTCGCGCGGTATCTTTACCTGCAACGGGTCCGCACGCCGGAGGTGCTGCTCGATTCGATGCGCGACGGCGTGGCGCTGATGACTTGGCGCACGGACTCCTTCGCGTTTGCCGATGGCTTCGAGGAGTCGAAAGGCCGCTACCTTGGTTTGCGCGGCGGTCAGGTGGTGCGCTTCTCCATCGACGCCGTGGGGCTACTCGTGAAGCCCGCTATCGCCGACGCCCAGCTCGAGGCCGAACGGTCAGCCGTGGCGCCCAAACCCACGGTAGGGGGAGTGCCTCCTACGGGTGGCGTCGGCACTACTGAAAGCGGCACGACGCCACCGCAGCCAACCGGCGGCACCAGCAAACCTCCAGTGTCCACTTCCCCACCGACCCTGTTTTTCGGCAGCGTGAAGGTGGACACGACCCGGATTAGCCGGGACGTGGCCAGCATCGCGAACGAGATCATCCAGCACCTCGCCGCGCTACGGGACAGCGAAGTGGACGTAACCCTGGAAATCCAGGCACGCGTCCCCGGCGGCGTTCCCGACAACATCGTCCGCACCGTTTCGGAAAACTGCCGGGCCCTGAAGTTCAAGAGCCAGAGCTTCGAGAAGGAGTGAACGCCGGGCAGGGCCAGAGGATGCGTAGCCAGTAGGCGCATGCACCCATGCACGTATGAATCCCGCTGAGTTCAGGCGAGTTCTATCGACCTGAATCAAGGTTAACCGGGATGCCGTTTCCTGATTGGCAAACACCTGGGAGGGCGCCCAGAAGGGGTGCGTTGTCTTTGTAAACAGGCGGTTGCATCTGGGGCGGAAGGAGTTGCGCATAGGTTCGGTCGTATTTGTTTACGATTTGTAAACGTCGCAACTAGCTGGAAACCAGTAGTTAAGCACCGACATCGCGCGCGCTTGTTTGCACCGTAGGTGCATCCGGTGTGCTGCTGCATTTGGTTCTGTTGTTGGGGGGCGGGGAGGATTGGATGAGGGCATTTATCACGCGGGAGAGGCACGGGGAAGAGAGCAGCGCAAGCCGCCGCGCCCCCCCCGGCCGTGGTCGGGAGGTTAGACTAAGGCGGGAACCGTGACAAGATGGCGCAGCGGATAAGGTCAGGGTGGGCGGGCCGACTGAAGCCCCGGGGCGGTTCCTTTGCAGCCGGGTTGTGTGCTGAGAAGTGACCGGCGCAAAGGCCTGCCCCCTGGGTCGAAGGCAGGCCGGGAAAATATTAGCGGGCGGGTTTATAACCGAGTTTGAGGTAGGCTGCCTTTGATCGGGGGCGGCCGAGGAAAGCCCTAGGTGATGCGAGCCTGACACCGGGACGGGGGCGCCTATTGGCGCGCGCCCTCGGTGTCAGTCGGTCACTGTTCTTTGCAGATCTCGGCCTCTCCGGTTGTCCCGGTCTTAGCGGGAGCGGGCTCTGAGGGGTTCTTTCCGCGGATGTAGTCGGCGGCGCGCTGTGCAGCCGAGGCCGCCCGTACGACAACGCGATTGTCCTGCTGGAACACGCGCGCCCAACCTTCGATATAACTGGCCTGGAGCGCCTCCGTATTCGGGTTTTCGATTCCGGCAAAGCCGCAAAGGAATGCCGCGCCGAATTCGGCCACTAATTCCTCAAAGGAGTATTTTTCGACTCGGTCGCCTTCCGCTTCAGCGAAGCGGTTCAGGCGCCGCGGGGCTCCGGTGGAGTGGGTCAATTCGTGGAAGAGAGCCGCGTAATATTCGTCCGCGCTCTCGAATTGACTCAAGTGGGGCAGGATGATGCGGTCCAATTGCGGGCTGTAGGCCGGTTGTGCCGTTAGCGTGTGGACGATTTCGGGCTTGTCCGGCATAACGCCAAACATCTGCTCAGCCACCTGTAGCCGGTCGTTGGTATGGCGTTGGAGGTCGTCTGCGGGCGTTTCCACACCCTCAACCTGTTCAAGGTTAAAGACGGCGTTGACGAAGGGAACGCAGGGCGCCACTTCTTCCTTTCCGGTTTGCTCGGTCCGTTTGGCGAGTTCCTCCGGGGTGCGCCATTTCCAATAAATCACCGGGGTGGCGCGCTCCCCTCTGCGTACATGGCCGCCTTGGCGCTGGGCTTCCCGGAAAGTCAGCCAGTAGCGGGATCGATACTCTGTGCTGCCCAGCACGAGGATATTGACGCCGCGGTATTCCTTGCCGGTGGTCAGGCTCTTGGGCAGGCCCGAGGTCCAGGTCTTGCGCCAGGGGATTTGACCGGCGGCGAGTTGGTTCAGGATTCGGTTGGTAACGTTCTCATATATGGTCATGGTTCATTTGCTCCTTGTAGGGTTCAAAGCCAGCCGGGGCGGATTCCCCGGCGGCGTGCGGGCTAGTAATCCTCGGGCATCAAAACGGTAGTGGCTGATCGATCCGCCTCCGTGATGATGTAAAAACGCTTTTGGTAACGGTCGCGATAAACTGACAGCAGCCGGAATCCCTCCTTCAGGGCCAGTTCATTCTCGGCAGCATCTTCCGCGCACACCTCGCCCCAGTTGCCGCGGGCATGTTGGCCGATGGCGTGCCGCACGTCCGCGGGGTGGAGTTCGTCGGCGGCGTTGGCCGTGATCACCAAATGGCCTAGCTGAAAGGGGCTTGACATTGTGATTGTTTCCATAAAAAAGACCTCCATTAAATGGGTTGAACAACTGCTTTTCTTTTAGCATGTCTTACAGAGAAATGGTAGATATATTGCGAGAATATTTTGCGGGTTGCGGGTTGTTTTAGCGGTATTTCTGGGCGCGTCCATCAAGCCATGCGGGGGCCGGAATTGCGGGGAAGCCGTGCGCCAACCTTCCGGGCCGGTCGGTGCCTCGGGTGCGCGCGGACTGGACGCAGTGCCGGAACGGTGGCCGCGATCCGACACAAACACCCGCCTGGCAGAAAACCCCCACCCACTATCGACTCGCGACCTCGAAGGCCCTACACCCACATGGGTTAAGGCGCGGGGACGGGAGATCGCGGTAGGGTCTGGGGCGCGCTCACGAGTGGGCGGAGGGTTGATCGCTGAATCGTCATCGAGTTGGCGCAGCCGGGGATCACTCCGAGGGCCGGTCAGTTCCCGACCAGGGGAGAGGATCGCCATACGGACAGCGGTTGCGAAATCAGGGCACGGCAGTGCGCCGTGCCGCCAGCGGGTCACGGGTTGTGCGGCCGCATCTGGTTGTGGTCGTGAAACGAGTAAAGGCCCGTGTTGCCAATAATAAGATGATCGAGCACCGGGATGCCCAAGAGGTCGCCCGCGGCGCTCAGGCGGTGCGTGACCGTCAGATCCTCCGGGCTGGGGAACAACTCATCGGCGTTCTGACCAGAAGTGTGGTTGTGCCCGACGATTACGAAACTGGCACCGGCGGCAAGTGCTGCCTGGAATAGTTCGCGGGCGCCGACGGGACAACTGGCCGCCGTGCCGGTCGCGAGCACGAGGTAGCTGGTGACCTGGTTGCGGTTGTCAAGGAACAACGCCAGGAAGTGCTCGCGCACATTGTCGGGGAGCACGCGGCGCATAAAGGCGGCGGCCTTGTAAGGGGCGCCGACGGCGTCAAAGCTCACGCCCCGGCGGGGGCCTTTATACTTCAATGACAGTTCGCGGACATAGACGACACTCATGATGACTGCTCCCTGGTTTGGCGGTGAGAATTGCGAAGTTCGCGCGCGTCGCGCCTCGCCCTCACCGTTCGTGTTCCCTGTTTGTAGCATGTCTTATATATAAATGGTAGATATAATTTGAAACTATTCTGATGCGAACCGACTTTTCTGGTGAGTGGTCAGCTCGGGATAAGTCCGAAAATGCGGCGCTGGGGCGGTGGTCTCGTTGGGGGGCCGGCGGCAGGACGGGGCGTTGCGCTAAGCCCGTACTCCGTGGAGGGTCCGACACTCCGGGAAGTTGGCCAACCGCGCGGCAAGGTCGCCGCGATCCGTCACGAACACCCGCCTGGCAGAAACTCCCCACCCACTATCGACGCGCGACCAGAGGCGACCGCCACCCCCCAACGGTGACTCGCGCGCACTGCCGTATGCGGTTCCGTCCGGGGCGCGAAGAGCTCATCGCCATCATTGGGCGAGCGGTGGCTCGAAAATAACGCCGCGGGGTAGAATTATCCCCCCCCCGCGGCGCCTGCATGGTGTGGTCTAGAATCCGCAGTCCTCGAACATGGCGGCGAGACCGTCCTCATCGTCGCCAAGCACAGCCTCCAACTCGGCTTTGATCCGAGCGCGTTCCGCGTCAGGCTGCGTATCGTCGGGACAGCACGGACAGCGGATCACGTTGATGACTCCCTGGCCAAACTCCCAGCCCGCCGCCCGGAATTCCGCCCGGTAGCGTGGGGTTAGTTTCTGGCCGCGTGGCAGCGACCGCCAGGCCCGGGCCACCTCCAGGGACAGGTTAGTGTCGAAAATGGCCTCGTGCCACAGATGATAAACGTCCCACGGTTCCCCGCAGGTGGTGCAATGAACGTCCATAGCGCCTCCTTTGCAAAAAGTTAAACGGATGGCACTCAATCTACCATGTCTTATATATAAATGGTAGATATAAAAAACAGAAACGTGGCGAACATGTCGCGGTCTTCGGAGTGGGGTTGGATTCACTGCGTGGAGACCAGGATCGGGCTGAATTGCGCCGCAGCGGAGATCTTCGCGGACCGCGCGGTTATTCGCCGGTCCAGATCACCACTAAGGTGGCGGACCGGGTGGCGTTGGTCATGACGCAGAACCGTGCGTCGCGGCGGTCGCGGAAAATGGAGAGAACGCCGTTGCCCTCGCGCAGGCCGCGCTCGTTGTCGGCAACCTCATCCGGCGAGGCCTCACCCCAGTCGCCACGGGCATGGCGGAACAGCGCCGCGCGCACTTCGGTCGTTTCAAGTTGCTCCTGAGCACTGGGGGTGATTACGATCTGTCCCAGGGAAAAGCGGGCAGGTTGGGTGGTATTCATGACATTCTCCTCAAAAAGTTCGATGCTGCCTGCATTCATACCATGTCTGAGGGAAGAATGGTAGATACCCCGTTGCCTTTCGCGGTCGAAAGTGGGAGCATGCTCGCCTATGGGACGGCGGCGAACACACTTGAACCTCAGTTCCGCGGAACGGTGCGAGGCGCAGCATCTGGCGCGCGTTGATGCGGACCCTCGGGTGGTGGAACGGGTGCGGTTTGCGCTCCTGGGCGCCACCGGGCAGCACACCATGGAGGAACTGGCGGCCCACGTGGGGCGCCGGCGTTCGACGCTACAAAGCTGGTTGGTCAAGTTCGAGGCCGGCGGCCTGGCTGGGCTTTTGGAGCGCGACGCCTCGCCGGGAATCACCAGTCCCATCGGTTCGGCGCGAGTTCAGCGGCAATTGCGGGCCGGATTGAAGGCCGGACGGTGGACCTCGGCGGCGCATGTCGCGGCCTGGCTAGGGGAGGAGCACGGGATCAAACGGTCACGCAAATCAATCTACTACTGGTTCGAGAAACTCGGGCTCAGTCCGAGGCAGGGCAGGTCACCGCCCCAGCCTTAAGCGGCGACCTGATGATTGGCTGCCACACCCCATACCGAAAAAAGTGAATCACGGCTCCAGGAGCTTCATCTCGACGAGGACCGGCCCCAGTTCGTTGAGTAGTCGTTGGGCCTCCTGGACCATCTGGATTTGGTCGTCATGATGGCGGTAGAACTTCGGATTCAATTTCCAGTGAGGCCGGACGGTGTCGTTCGGTGCCACGCCAGCATACACGAGGGTATCCTGGCCTCGGATGGTCGGCTCCAACGCCCCAATGCTCTTCATTTCCTGAAAGGAGAACGGCTTTTTCTCGACGTTCGGGCGATAAACACCGACATACCCTGGGGTGATGAACGGGGCCAACTTGGCCTGAATCCCGGGATCGGAGGCTTTCTTGCGGAGTTCGAGCTTGCGCGCCTCATCGGTTTGGGCCTGCGCGCGAAACTTGCTGTTGGCTACATCTAATTGGAACTTCGCGTCGCGTTCCTGCCATTCGAGTTGCTTGGCCGCCTCCTCCTCCTTCACTTTTCGGCGTACCTCCTCGACATAGCGATCCGCGTCGGCCCGATCCTTGAAAGCCTCGGCCCGGATCTTCTGGGCCTCGGCCTCAGCGCGGGCTTGCACCGCGTTTGTATATGCGGCAGAAGTGGTTTGTTCGGCTTGTTGGGCAGCACCGGTCGCTTCGTCCCGGTTCAGTTTGGCGATCGCCTCGGCGAGCGTCGGGGACTCGGGCGTCAAAGTCGCGCGTGTGAACTTGACCTGAGCATCGTGGACCAGCGAAGCAAACACCGCGCGAGCCTCCTTGAGCCTGCCCGAGGCTTCGGCGCTCCAGCGGACGGCTTTCCGCACCATGTCGGTCAGAGCCGGCACGGGCTCGTAAGCGGTGCCGCGGTGCTCCGCCACCGCCAACCCCGCCGTGCGCACCGCCTCCAGTTGCATGACGAGTTCCGACTCGGGCGGCAGTCCGGGAAGGCTGGACTCATAAAAACGCCGCGCCAGAGGCACCAGGGTGGGACGCAAGGCCACTCCCCGTCCCGCTTCGTTGGTGCTGAGCGCGCTGGCCTCGGCGCGCAACGCATCGCTGGCGGCGAGGAATTGCAGCAGGCTGTTCGTCGCCTCGCTCACCTGGTTTAGCACCTGCTCTTGCAGGTTGTGGGCAAGGGTCAGCCGATCCGCTTCGGCTCCTTTCTTGCGCTCTAACTCATCGCGTTGCTCCTTGGTCTGCTGGTCCGCCAAGCGCAGTTGGAGATCGTGTTTTTCATGGTTGACATGGTAAAGCGCGTACGCCAGACAGCCGATCCCGGCTGCGGCGAGCATGAAACAAACGAACAGGACCGTCCAAAAGGAGATCCCATCGGGCTTTGAGGGTACTGGAACAAGTCGTATGTCTTTCATTGATTTTGCGGGGTTTAGGTTCTAAGGCGAGGGTCAAAGATCCTTTTGATCATTGCGGCTCACCTTCTTCCTTTCCTTGGGGTCCGGCAGCTCGCCTCCGCTGTTGGCGGGCTGCTTCCGGACGGTTTTCTTTTTTTTGCCTGGCTTCGCAGGACCGCAGTAACGTTCCTCCTCCGACTTTTCCCAGGGCAAAAGGTCCTGTTCCCAGAGATTGGATCGGGGTATCACTTCCGGGATGTCTGCCGGCGGCCAAAGACTGGCCAGCAACTGATCGAACCAGCGCCGGGAGACCAGAGCGCAGCCGAGGCACGGCACGTCGCTGATGGCCATGAATGGGCCGCCGGCGGCGGGCAAGGGCAAGTCGGAAAACACCGAAGCCAGGAACAGCGAACGCTCGATGACGTTGTATTGCGCCGAGGCGGAGTGGCCGTCGCGGCTCCAGGACTCTGACCAGACCGCCTCGGTCTTGCGCACTTTGCCAAAGAACCGCTCGGCCCATTCTGCGGTTTTGGGCCCGCCCGCGCGCAAGAACGTCTTGTAGGCGCACTGGCTGAGCATGTCATCGGTGGCGTTTTCGCCATAGACCTCGTAAAGGGCCTCGACGCCCTGCATTCCCAACAGCACTGAGGCGCCCTTGGAGCGACCGCGGCGCAGGAGGTCGTGGATACAATCCACTTTTTCCATGGCAGGGAACTCATCCAGCACGAACCAATGGCGGGGGTGACGGGAGCCGGGGCGGCGGAGGATTTCCTGGGTCAGCGCTTTGAGCAGGAGGGCGTTGATGGGCCACAGACTATCGCGCAGCAGCGGGTCATTACTGAGCACCAGGACACCAGGACGGCTCAGGAATTCACCGATGCGAAAACGGCGCGGATTCTGAGTGCAATGCCACAGCGCGGCAACGGGCTCGAAGCGAACCATCTTGGTCCCCAAGGATGAAAGCACACCAAAAGCGTGCTTTTCATCATCGAGAATGCGCCGGGCGATGACCTCGGCCCGGCCGTGCCGGGCGGTGATCGCCTTGATTCGGTCCGGCGAGTCGAGGGCGCAGATAAGATCGCGAAACTGCCATCGGGGACCGGCCACCGTGTTGAGCGCCAGGACGACCGCGTAAACCAGGTCGCGCGCCGAATCGGCGAAATAGGGCGCGTTGCTCGAGGGCTCCGGCGGCACCAGCAACGAGGCCAGGTGGCGTGCCATCAAGTTCCCCTGGGCGCCGTCCGCCAAATCCCAGCCCACCCCGCGCTCGTCAAAGGGATTCAGGATATAGACGTTCTCGTCCTCCGGGCGCAAACCGAGCGAGGCGAGCAGGGGCACCGCGTCGTTCTTTCCATCAAAAATGACTAGTTGCTCCGGGCGGTGCCAGTTCGAGCGGAAGCGCGGCGCGATGGATTGCAAGTAGAGTTGGATGAGCGTGCTCTTGCCGCCGCTGGTCGTGCCCAGGATCGCCAGGTGTTTGACGGCCTCGTCAGTGGGCAGGTTGCGCAAGGCCCAGAAGATGTAATCCGGGTCAAAACGAACGGCTGTTGGTATCCCCTCTCGCGGTGATCTCGGTTCGTCCGCCTGAGACATCCCTTCGGGATGTGTGAAGAGGTTCCAGAACGCAGACGCCTTGCGCGGCGGGTTGGAATCGCGCGTGAACAGGTTCCAAACGGAACTGGCAGATGAAGGTGCGTCGTTCAATCGAATTTAGCGTAGCGCCCCTGAGGCGAGGCGGACTCAAAGTTGTTGCCGCCGCCGAACAAAGCGAAATAAATCGCCCACACCTCGGGCATCACCAATCGGTTTAGCAAACGGGCCGCGGCCCAAAGGACCACGAACATGAGCGCCAGCAGGCCCGCCTGATCCCGCCAGGTCTTGATGGCCAGTTGGAGCAAAAGCATCCCGGTGAAGAAATTCAGCGCCAGCGCGAGCTTCAGCTTGCCTGGCACCCGGCGCGAGATCAGGAAGAGTATGGGGCGAGGAGCCAGCCACACGGTGAAAAAACCCAGGGCGGCAAGGTGGATGACCGAGAGCATGGCGGAGCCGATCCAGTGCCCGGCCGTCTCGGTTTTCACGACCCCCAGCATCCACCACAGCAACGCGGCGCTCCCCAACAACATCAGCCATTGGGTTCTGCGCTTAACCCGCGGGTCCATGTTGTGGAGATAGTTGTCCAGCCCCAAGGAATACCGGACGAACGCCGCACCCAGGGTGCTTTGCACGGTCGGCGCAGCCCCGCACGCCGGACAGACCTTCATGCCCACTGCCAATGCCCCTTGATGGCAACGCGGACATCGGATGGCGCTGTGATCGCGCAGTTCAACTAAAGCCCGGCGGCAGAGTGAGGGAAAGGTAAGAGAGAAACCGCAATGGACGCAACTGCGGCTGAATAAGCCGTTGGGCAGTCGGCACACTGGGCACAAGAGTTTCACGCGCACGCGCTATTAGTGCGACTGGCTTTGGCTCTGGCTTTGCTTTTTCGCTTTCTTCTTCTGCTGCTTCTTCTGCCAGGACTTTTCCGACCGCACGGTTTCCTTAACCCTGTCTGTCTTTCGGAGCAAACGCAAGGCTGGAAGCGACAACTTGCGGGCGGGACTCCATTGGGGAGCGTTTGGGAAAAGGCGACGGTTCTGCACACGCACCTCGGTGGAGCCGAACCGCCATTGCCAACGGATCGTGCCCCATCGGCTGGCTTTCATGCGTGGGCGACCCAGCACCACCACCGGTGCCTTCCAATATCGGGCCGGGCTCCACTTCGGTGCGTAGGGAAAGACGCGCCGCCACTCGACGCTGACCAACCCGCGCTCGGCGGCTGGCCGCATTTCATGCAGGGTTTGGTAAAGCGATCGCGGATCGGCCTGGTGCTTCACGGCCAGCTTTACGGCGAGAAAGGTAAGCCGCTGGCGAGTCTGTGCTGCCGCTGGAATGAAGACGGCCTGGTCGTCAAAGGCCCGCTGGAACCGCCGATTGGCCTTCGCCTGCCGGCGCGCTACGTCCGACCGATTGCCGCCGAACAACTCCTCGCCTCTGCCGTTCTCCATGACGTTCTTCCAAGTGAAAAAGATCTGGTCGCGTTCGGCTTTCGTGTGCGCGCGCCGCGGGTCAAGGCGCCGCAGCAGTTCGGCGTTTTCCTCCACCTTCGTCCGGACGCGGCGCCGGCTTCGGCGGCGCCAGTCCTGGCGCGTGCGCTGACGCTCCCGGCGAGTTCTCCGTCCGGAATTGCTTCGATTCTGTCCCGTTTGCTGCTTTCCGGGCTCTGGTCTCGCTCCGGCGGGTCGGGATCGGCCGGCGTCCGATTGGCTCGATTGGCCGGAGTGGGGTCGCGCAGTCCCCTCCTGGCTGTTGCGTTGCTGGTTTTGTTCCGCTTTGTCACTGGTCGGCTTTGGGTCTGGCTGTTCCGCCCTGCCCGCTTCCGGTGGTGGGGTCACGGGCCTGGCGCGGCTCGTCCCCGACTTGGCTTGGGATGCCGACGGCTTTCGGTGGCCACCTGGGTTGCCGGCATTCCTCTGCTCGCTTTCCTTGGGTCTGCTTGGCTCGGGACCCGTGGCCTCTTGGTTTTCGGTTGCGTTCGCCTCTTTGGTTCGAGTCTCCGGTTGAGCCTGCTCGCCTGGTGGGGTAACGCCTTCGGCTCGGCTCGGCCCCGCCCCGGTTTGGGATGCCGACGGCTTTCGCTCAGGGTCTGGGCTGGTGGTATTTCTCTCACTGCCCTGCCCGGTCTTAGCCGGCTTGGGATCTGTGGTGTCCCGGTGTTCGGCTGCGTTCGCTTCTTCGGTTCGAGTCTCCGGCTGAGCCTGCTCGCGTGGTGGGGTAACGCCTTCGGCTCGGCTCGGCCCCGCCCCGGTTTGGGATGCCGACGGCTTTCGCTGGGGGGCTGGGCTGGTGGTATTTCTCTCATTGCCCTGCCCGGTCTTAGCCGGCTTGGGATCGGTGGCGTCCCGGTGTTCGGCTGCGTTCGTCCTCGTGGTTCGGGCTGCCGACCGAGCCTGGTCCGGTTCCGCTTGGTGGTCGGAAACGAACCGCAAGAGGGGGCGAAACATGCGGGCGTCGGCCTGTAACTGGACCGCGATTCCGGCCGCCAACCCGCGCAAGAGCCCTGGGGTGCGTTTTTCCGCCGGCAGCTTGGCCACTTCCTCCTTGAATCGTTGTTCCAAAGCGCTCTGGGAACAGGGTTGAGCCTGGCAGCGGTGCAAGAGGCTTAGGGCACGGTCCACGTTCCACCCCAACGGTTCGGCCCTCGCCCGCCAGTTCGCGGCGAGTTCCTTGCGGGGGACATTCTCCTTTTTAGGCCGGGTAGCGAGGGCGACCTGTTTGGCGGTTCTGGCATCATGATCCTTGCGTTCGTCGAGGACTGCGCGCATAGCCTCGCTGCGTTGCGAAAACAACCGGCACAATTCCCGGGACACTCCGCTGAGCTGGAAACCGATGTTAGCGAGTTCAATGGCCAGACCCAACCGCTCGCGCAACGCGGAGGCAAGCTCGACTTGAAAGACCGCCCCGGCCGCCTTTTTGGCGCGGAAGAATTCCTTGCTCCAAAGCGCGCCGGTCGTTCCGTCTCGCCGCACCGCCAGGTTGATCAGTAGGCAGTGCGTGTGGATCTGTGGGTCGAGCGCGCGTGAGCTATAATGAGAAAACAAGGCAAAAACCAAGTCCGCGCGCTCTAATCGGGCGCCCGCCTTCCCGCGGCGCGTAAGCCCGGTAGTCTCCTCTAAGAAGCCGAGGGCTGCACCGACGGCCTGACGATGGGCGGCCTCGATTTGCGCGCGGACATCCTCCGGCGCGAGGGCCCAGAGGACACTCACACTCTTGGGGGCGCTGAAGGTCAGATCCCAGGCGGTCTGGCGGCTGGGGTTGCCGGCGTTTTGCACCAAGGGGCGCTTCCCATCTGGCGACCGGCCCCAGAGGAGATGCTCGAAGGACTGGCTGCGCAGTTCGCCATGGAGCCCAAGTTGGTCCGCCCCCCGGCCAAACCAGGCGCCCGGGTCGTTGCCTTGGGCGGTGTAATAGTCCTGCTGGGCGAGTTCGAGATAATAGTCGGCGTGCCCAACGCCGTGCATCGGCAGCGAGATGGAAAGCATAGGGGCTACTCCTTGGAAAAGCACTTCTTCACCCAGGACCGTGCATCGTCCTTGGTGACTTTCCCGGCGGAAGTCAGGATCGCCTCCACCGCAAACGCAAAATCGCTGCGGAATTGGTCCACACCTTGAAGCATCTGCTCGAAGCTCCGGTGCAACGCGGCCCGTTCCTCCTGCTCGTGGAGCAAGGTCACGACGTAGTGGCGCGCCAGGTCATGCGGGCTGACCCCGAGGTGTTGTGCGCGCTTAGCGAGCGCACGGTTGCTGGCGGGGTCGAGCCGAAAGCCGATGATGGCCGGGGTGATCGGATCAGTCGAGGATGCTGGGTCGAGGCGTTGGCGGGACATAATGATCGGAGGGGTTTACGCGGTGGCGAGGCGGAGGGTTGAATGGTGGCGTCGATTACTCTGCCGCCAGCGATCATAAATGGCATTGGTCATGCGGGCGAGCCAGGCCCGGTCCTGGGCGAGTTCCCGGACCTCGACGGCGCTGAAATACTTGGTGCTATTGGCCAAGGGGCTGCCCAGTGGCTTAAGCAACCGAGCGGCCACCAGCACCGGGATGTCGTGGGGTTGGCAGTTAAGCGCCCAGGCCGTCTCCTCCGCGGTGAAACGGGCCGGTGGTTGCGCCAGCAAAGATAAAAAGAGTCGCCGATCGTCATTCATATCGTCTGCTCACCTCGTCGTTGGAAGTGAGCAAAACCGAACAACTATTTTCGCGCCCATTTTGGGTGCCGGGGGTGCCTGGTGGCGAAATGGCTTGGCCTGGAACGCGGCTGGGGCCTAAGCTTAGGTTGCAAAGATGACAGATCTGATGAAATTGGTGAAGGCTTGCGGCGCGGCGGAGTCACTCCCGGTGCGAACCAGGTTCATCGAGGATGTTCTGTCTCATGTGGGGCCTGCTCTGCTGGCGTTCATCCGCCGACATACCCGGGCCGATCTCGTTGACGACGCCTACCAGGACACCCTCGTGGCCGTTGCGCTGCAGTTGTGCCGTTGCCGGATCAAAGCAGAGCCAAAGTTCTGGGGTTGGTGTTACCAGACGGCGCGGCACAAGATGGCTGACCAATGGCGCAAGTCGAAGAGCGGCCTGACGGTTTCGCTGGAGCACGCCGAGATTCAACAGGCTTTGGAAGCGTTGGCGCAACAGGAGCGATTTTCCCGGGAAGACTGGGACGAACTCAACTACGCCCTGGAACTGCTGCGGTTGGTCAAGCCGCCCTGTGTTGATTATCTCTGGGATGCGATCGCTCTAAATTTGTCCTACGAGGTCATGGCGCAAATCTACGGCCTGACCGAGAATGCGGCTCGGATGCGAGTAAACCGCTGTTTAGAACTGGCTCAGGAACTGGTAGCGAAGAAAGTGAAGGTCGCAAATGGCTGATGATAAAACCAAAGCCGAGAAAGCGCTCAGGAAGCTGGGCCAGTACTTCCATCGCGGTCTTCCGAAGCTGCATCCGATGACCGATCAGCAAATGTCCAAGGTGCGCGACGCGGTCCGCCAGCAATGGGAACAAACCCACAAGGGGCAAGCGCAGAATAGCGCCTCGCTCACGTCCTCACCGTCTCGGTCCAAAACGAAACAGCAACAGCAAACCAAGTCGCAGTCGGAAGACCACGGGGAGGATCACGGGCACAGCTATTAGGCAGACAAGCTCGGATCTTGTTGGGGTTGCGGCCTGGCGAGGGCTGGCTCGCGCCTGAGAGCGGGCCAGCAAACAAGCAAGCCAGCTTGCCAGCAAACGGGCCACTTTGTTTTCAAGCCTGCTTGCATGCCAGCCTCCAAGCATGCTAGTCAGCATGTATGTCCGTAATGAAACGGACAAGCATGGCAAGGAGGGGACGAATGGGCATGATCATCGCGCTGACCAACTCGAAAGGCGGCGTCGGCAAATCCACGGTGGCGGTGCATTTGGCGGCATGGTGCCACGAACGAGGCCATCGCACGGCCTTGGTGGACGCGGACGCGCAGTGCGCCTCGTCGATCTGGCTGCGGGAGGCGGAGCCGGACCTTCCGATTTCCCGGTTACAGACACCGGACGAGATTCTCGACCAGGCGCCACGAATGGCGGATCAATGCGAGGTCCTCATCATCGATGGTCCGGCCGGGTTATCCGAAGCAACCCGAGCGATTTTACTGGTGGCCAATCTCGCCCTCCTGCCGTGCGGGCCGTCGGTGTTGGATCTCCGCGCGGTGGAAGAGGCGATCCGGGTGGTTGGTCAGGCACAACGCATTCGAGGCGGGCCGCCAAGAGCCTTGCTGATCCCCAACAAGCTTCAGGTGCAATACCGGCTCACGCAGGAATTGCTGGCGAGCGTTCCCTCGCTCGGCGCGCCGGCCCTGGCCGGTTTGCGCTTGCGCCAAGCGTTCGGCGATGCCGCCGGGCAGGGCACGCTGGTTTGGCGCCTTGGTCCGAGCGGGGCGGCGGCTACCGAAGAAATCCAACATCTTTTTGAGGAGTTAGGCATCGATGAACCTGAAACGCACCATGAACCAGGCATTGCAGGCCGGTAAGCTCACCGGGGAAGCCGTGGCCTTTATCGCCGCCGGATCGGGCGGTGCGGCGGTCCCGCCCCCACCCGCGCCCGGGAACGGGTTGCACCCGCCAGTAACCCCGCTGGCGCCGGCCACCGAGGCCAGCCAGAGCGAAACCGCCTTCGTGCATTCACCGCTGGCGGCGGAACGTCGCGCGCCCGTGTCGGTTACGTTTCGGCTCCCCCCTGAATTGACCGCGGCGCTCCTGCGGTTCGCTATGGAGCGCAAACTGCGTGGTGAAAAGCCGTTCACACAACAGGACATCCTCGCGGAGGCTCTGAGGGATTGGCTGGAACGGAATGTCATGCGGGGTGACCTGCCGCTGGGGGGAGACCGATCTGATAGGGGAAGCGGTGGAGGGTTGTTTTAATGGTACAATCCTCAAAAACCACGAACCTTCAGGAAAACCGTGAAGGCAACTGCGAGGACGCTTTGGCTTAGCCTTGGGCGTCCGAGTCCCGCTCCTGGGTCTGTTGATGAATCCAGGTGTGGGCCATGTCGGCAACCTTGGCAAGGGCCAGCAGATCGTCGCGACCGAAGGAGTCGGTGCTCTTCCACTGGTTGTCTTCCTTGTCTTTGTAGATCCGGCTGAACGTGACGTTGTAGCGCACGCCGCCGGCCGTTTCGTTTTTCCAGACCGCCGCCTTGATAGCGCCGATTCGGACCTCAGTCGAGGGCTTTTCTTTGGGTTTTTGCATGGTGTCTTCCATTGTTGGTGAACCTCCCTAAATGACCTTCACCTGGCGTCATACCATGTTTGAAAATCCAAACCAAGAGGCGCCGCTGAAATAGTGTGGCGGCCCGCTCGGATCTGGTGTCGGCATTGATCATTCAAGGATGGTTCCGGAGGCGGCGGGAGGTTCGGGCACCCCGATCACCGCCACCCTTTCACCTGCTTCCGTCGCCGCCGGCGCCGGAAACCGAACAAACCAATTGTCCTGTGAGGTTGCTGGAGTTGGTTTGGAGGGCAGATTTTGCCGGTCGTCCCAGTGGGCAAAATCGAGGACCGGGTTCTCGGCACGGTTTCGGAAGAACTCGGCGAACGCGAACAGGCGGCTCGCTTCCTGATCAAACCTGGCTAGCGTCTCTGGCGAAGCGACAAACAAACCGCCCGTCATCACCGACCGGGTGCGGCGGCGTTCTTCAGCGAAAGCCGCGTAAAGCCCCGGGGTGGCTCGCTGCGCGTTTTCCTCCGCCAGCCGAAGGTAGGCGAGGTAGGCTGGCTGAAGTGCCTGGTGGCGAGCCTCCCTGGCCCTCACAAGGGCCCTTTCGTCCTGGGTTGCGCGTGGCCCCTGGATGGTGCTCAGGAATTCGTCGCCATACAGCACGAGGGCGAAGGAGAGATTGGGCTTGGCTCCTCGTTCGTTTCGATGCTTGGCGCGGATGAAGGTGCCGAAACGGCGTCCCCACTCCCGCGCCAGGAAGTCATCGGGTAACGGGGCCGGCATCCGGCTCAGGAATTTCGCGGCCCCTTCCACGTCTTTGGGGAAAAGCTCAGTTCCAGGCTGTCCGGTATAGCCGTGGTAAGCGGCGTAGTAGTAGCGGGCAAACGACCGGCCTGACAGGAGCCCGGGGTCGGCAATGGCTCCCTCGGGCTTGGGCCAGTCCTCCTCAATGGCCCGGCGAAGCAAACCCAAGCGATTGCGTGTGGTGTGCCGCAAGGGCAACCATTCCACCTGACGCTGGATGACCTCCAACGGGGATTTGGCGGCGAGTTGGCACGCCGCCTTTTGATCAAACCCCGCTCTCCTCAATAGTTCCTGACCGGCGTTCACCGCAGCAGCCTCAGGCACCGTTGGTGGCGGCGTTGCTGTTTGATCTGTTTTAGGTTCTGTTTTAATACTTATGTCGTTCACCTTTTTGGACCGTTCCCCGTTCACCTTCTTGAACTGTTCCCGTTCACCTTTTTGAACCGATGCCCCGTCCACCTTTTTGAACCGTTGGTCGAGGAACTGCCCGTTCGGGATGCCTTTGACCCACCGGATGCCGTAGGTGGCCGCGGCACTATCCAGGCCCGCGGCCGGGTCGAACCGCCCGCGGTCCACCCGTTCGATGTAGCCCTCCCGCACCGCCGTCTGAACCGCCTCATGCACATGCTGCCGCGAGAGGTTGGTCAATCGGCTCAGGTCGGTGATGGAACGGCTGACCGGGACCTTCCGTTCACCGCCTGGCCCCCACTGGATCGAGTAGAAAAGCAACGCCGCCACGAGGCGAATCACCGAGAGCGGCTCGCGGGGGAGGAGGGTGTCAAAAAAGGCGTTGGGGATGTTCTTGCGCGCCGCCTTGGGGCGATGCACCACCGTCTCGCCCTCGCGCACTGGCAGCATGGCCGCCTCGGGATAATAGAAGCCCTGAAATGCCGCGGGGTCGTCGGTATAACCGCCGGTTGCGTCCCAGCAGAGCTCATAGATGGCGCTTTGCGCCGGTTGGCCGCTGTGGTGCGGGGAGGGAAGCCGCGCACGACGGAGGAATCGCCCCGCCACGGCTTCCTTCAACGCCTGCCCAATCGCGCCGCGGGAAACGCCCGCACCATCGATCAGCTCGCGATACGTCAGTCGCAGTTGCTCCCGCGTCGGGTTCCCGTGCTCGTCCACCCACCCCAGCAACCGCCGCAAGGCGTAGCCCACGATCCGCGCCGTGCCGCGCGAGGAGTGGGGGAGAACCACGGTGAAGAACTGGATCGGGATGAAGGTGACGTTGGCCCGAAAGTCCTGGAACCCGGTGAATGCTGGACACGGTTTCAATTGGTCGGTCACAACTCATTGCTCCTGGGAAGTTGGCTCGGGCCTTGGGGGTGGGTGGCTGGCCGGTGGCAGCGGCCGCCCGTGCCGCTCGGCGTGCTCGCGCACAATTTGATTGATGCAGAAACTGCGGTCGCGGTCGGATGTTTCCGCCAGTTCACGCAAATATTCCATCACCACCACCTCCAAGGTCACGCCCGTGGACCGGGTGAAACGCCGTCTCTGTTGGCTCATGAGTTAATTCCCCTCCATGGAATCGTTACCCCCGTCGTAACACGTTACGACCGGGCATGACAAGCGGGCTTTCGCTCCGCTTCACAAAAGGCATTTTATCTCGTGGCGCTGCGCGCAAACCATGTTAGAAACGCCGCAGAGGGAAGTTGTTGGTCCCGCAAGGTCAGCGCGTGCCCGGCACGTTTTCTGACTTCATTGAGACGGGCGCAAACACCCAGTAAACCGAGCTCACCACTCGGCTAAGGCGACGAGCCTCACCAGCCGTCATGTTCGCGTCCCGTAGAGCGTGGTGCCACGAGAGTGGCTCGCCACGTTCGAGAGAGGCTTCCGAAAGTAATCCTGGGCTACCAACCCAGAGCAATCTTCGGATTCTATCTCATGCGCTCAGCGCGTCCGCGAATGCGGGCGAGCGGGACACGCCCAGCGCTGCAAAGCGGTGGGTCGGTCTTGTTCAAAGCGGGTGCGAAGCGGTTAGGAGACGCTTCAAATCCCCCGGCGGGACTCGGACCAAAGCCGCAAGGCCATTCGGGTGAAAGGCTCGACAGGTTCGTTTAACGCTCGCTGGCGTCGGGAGCTTCCCGGTGGCAACACCGAGGAACCGGGGGCTGACAACCTCCGGGGTTCTGCGAAAAAGCAGACCGTGAAAAGCTCAACGATGAAAGGGGTGCAAACCCTTGCCAGTAAACGGCAGCAGAGACGGAGCCAAATCGGGAAACGCCTGGCCAGGGCGGGTAGATCATCGCTTCTGTATTCGAATGATCGAAAACGGTGCGTGGTGGCGCACTGGTGACTATGCCGGAGCGGGAGCTTCGGACATGCCTGGCAGGCCCGGACGCAAAGGCGTCCTACCAACGTGACTGCTGTAGTGAAGAACAGGAATAACCGCGCAAGGGGTGTGGCGGCCGGAGTGGTATCCGGTGCCGGCTTTGTCCGCCGGCGATTCAAATGCCGCACCCTGATGAGAGTGCCTTGAGTAGGAGCGAGCCGCAATGCTCGACGCAGTTTCAGCGGGCAGTTGAAACGGCGTGTGCGCGCTAACGGGTGGTGCCGAGCGCAAATGCACCAACGAAAGGGGTGACGGGATTAACCCGTCTCAATGAACGTCGTGGGCCGGTGGATTCAACCTCCACCGGCCCATCTCGACGAGCGAGAGAACCGTGTTCATCCGAGTCGTGCCTGGGGACAGGTAACGCTTGGGTGACGGCAGCAATTGCAGGGGAGAAGGGAATTGAAAGAGTAAACCTGATGGTTTTTCAGCCGGCGCAACCGCTATAGATTGCGCAACGGCAAGGGCAGGAATACAGCGCGCGCGGGCGGTCCCAACCAGGACCCGCAAACCGCCGCCCGCGCTGTCCGTGCATCCTGGGCGTACAGCCTGGCTGACACACCTGTGCCTTGAGAGGTTTGGATGCTGACTGAGGCAGTGGCGTCGCCGTGGGCAACCGCCGCCGTCCACGAGCTTCCAGCGGCATCGAGGGATTTAGGCTTTCGGGAGGTTGCGCCTATTAAGCAACGTCCCAAACCCGCCGCGCCATAACGCTGTTTGGAGGCGGACTTATGACATACCGGTATGTGGCGGCTTCGGCGGCCGGTTTCGTGCAGCAGTTGGCGGTGGGTTACATCACCCACGGGTATTACTTCTACGTGGCGGGGCAAATCCCCGAAACGAAGGACCCGGCGCGCACGGACGCCAAGGTCATTGCCCGATACAAGCTGGATATTTCCAAGTGGACACGCGTCCGGCAGAAACGGGCGGGCCAGGCGGGGGTGCAATACCTGCGGTTTGATCGTTTCTTCGTCATCGTCGCCACGCACGGCCAGCACCTGTTCTTTGCCGAGGAGGGCGAACAGATTCGCGACTTGCGCAAGCAGCCGCTGCATTTCATGGGCTACTCCATCGGTTGCCGGCCGTCGCGTGGTGGCGGTCGCTACCATGCCTCCGTTCGCCTCCATCGGGAAACCGTGGCGCAGCTCAAGGCGCGGTTCTCCTGTCTGGCTGTCCACCGTTCCGTGGAGGAACTTCGCCGGCATTTGCGCGCCCTCCCCTATGAGCCTTATGCCCCCGTCCGGGACCAGTTGCGAGGCGTTCAGCGCGAGATCAACCGGCGGCGCAAGACCGCCGGTCTGGAGCTTTTGCCGTGGGATGCGCTCCGGCGTCGGCGTGCGCCAGTCAAACCGTTCGGAGAGACGACGGATGGGGAAGGTGTTCTTTCCGATAAAGAACGGGTTCGAGTCTGAGGCTGGCCAGCATTGGCCAGCCGAGTTCAAGCGTTCAGCAGGTAACCCAATTCCCGCAAAGATGCGTAGTCTCTCGGCCGCTCATCGGTGCGCCGCCCTAGGATGACGTGGTCCAGGACTTCGATTTTCAGAAGCTGGCCGGCTCGCACGAGATCGCGAGTCACTTTGATGTCCGCCTCCGATGGGGCTGGGTCGCCACTGGGATGGTTGTGGGCCAAAATGACCGCCGCCGCTCTTCGGGCGATCGCGGCTGCGAAGACCTCCCTGGGGTGGACGAGGATGGTGTCGAGAATGCCCTGGGAGACGTGATGCACGCAAATGGCGCGGCGCCGCGTGTTCACCAGGATAACCTGAAACGTCTCCACGGTGTAAACGCGATTCTCCTCCCGCAGGAAATCAGCGACGCGCTCGGGCGTGTCGAGGACCGGGGATTCGGCGTAGGATTCGCGCGAAAGCCGCTGCGCCAGCAGAAAAGCCGACTTGATGGCCGTCGCTTTCGACTGGCCGATCCCCTTGATCAGTTGCAGTTCATCGAATGAAGCCTGGGCCAATGCGGTGAGCCCACCATACTGTTGCAGCAAGCATTCGGCGGCCGTTTTCCCGGCGAGGGCCGAGAGCAGTTCGGTATTGTTCGCGTGTTCCAATGGTCCCATGTGCGTCCTCCGGTGGCCGGAGTCTAACACCGTTCGCGTCGCAAAGAAACGGTGTCCCACGAAGAATTGCCGAAACTCGCCTGACGTTTGGCCGGGTGCAGAGGGCTGACCGGCTTCGGCCGCATCTGGACCTGTTGACTTGGAGACGTCGTTTGAGGCATGACTGGTATTGGGTAGAAGTGGAAATGGGAGGTTTCTCGGTTTCATCCGTGGCGTCGCCGTACAGCCTCGCCCTCTTTCAAATACGATTTCCCGCGCAACGCTGAACCACTGTGGGACAGTGCGCGAGGGGGAAATTCTCCGGTCTGACAGACGGTGCCGCCTGGCGCCTGACCGGAGAACAATTCAAACACAGCGCAGACCGGTGCAAACCGGCAGGGCGGCATGGAAAGAGAAAGCGAATGAATCCGCATGACACCACCAACTTCAAGGGGACCGCCTTGAGCGAGGGCACCCTCCGGCAGCGGGCTCCGAGCATTTATGCTTCGGGACCCATGGCCGGGGTGAGTCCTCGATACACGTTCGTGCCGACGGCGCGGATCGTGGACGGTCTGGGCGAAAACGGCTGGGTGCCCGTGGACGCCGAAGAACAACGCATCCGCAGTGAAGCCCGGCGGGGGTTCCAGAAGCACCTGCTTCGCTTCCGCTTGGCGGCGCAGATGGAAACACTCGATGAGTGGAATGTGGAATTGGTGTTGCTCAACTCCCACGATAAGGGTTGCGCGTACCAACTCCATGCCGGCATCTACCGGCGCATTTGCTCAAATGGGCTCGTGATGTCCGAGGGGGCGTTTCAGGCCATCCGGTTCCGTCACGCGGGTCTGGTGACGAACGAAGTTGTGGAAGCGAGCTTTCGCCTCCTGGACTTCGTGCCGCGGGTGGGCGAACTGGTCAACCGGTTCCGCAACCGCAGCCTGGAGACGCGTGAGTCGCTGGACTTGGCGCGCCACGCGCTGCTGCTGCGCTACGACTCGACGGATTCGGCGCCAGTGGACCCGGACACGCTGCTCAAGGCGCGTCGTCCCGAGGACGAAGGCGTCGATCTGTGGCGGACCATGAACCGCCTCGGCGAGAACTTGGAACGTGGCGGCGTATCGGACTTCCACCGCGACCGGCGGGGCAAACTGCGTTCGGTGCGACCGTTGCGGGGCATCGATTCCAGGGTGAGCCTGAATAAGGGTCTCTGGGGTCTGGCGGAGCAACTGGCCAACGGGCAACCGCTGGACACAACGGCTGTGGTCACGCTCGTGGCGTGATGGGCAGCGAAGGGATTACGGTTCGGCTGGACGATCGCATAACCCGGCGAGCGTTCGGTCGAGAAACCGCGAGGTTATTGCGAAGGTTCAAAGGCTTTTGAGGATTGTGCCTATAAACAACCCTCATCCCGTCGCTTTTTCATCGTGATCAGTTCGGGTGCAAAGCGGCAAGAGAGGCGTATCAAAACGATGCCCAGGAGTCACCTCCTACTCACCACACCACATGCCGTTCACCAATGCGACAGCCGTCCGGAGCCCGCGAAAGTGCCACATCACCGGCTCTGCGCCATTGCCTCAACAGCCGTCCGAGGGGTAGCCAGCTCGTAATCTCCCTGGAACGTGTAGGTGCCCGAAATCGCAAACCAGAATTGAGAAACGTTTGTTCCTGGGTTCCCCTGACCGACGACTATACAGCACGCCTCAGTCGAGGCCGGGCGGCAGATCTGTCGCTCCTGCACCAATGCCACCGCCGAACGCCTCGGTGGACTGATCGAAAAGGCCGGACTTCTTACGGAAGCCGGGCTCGGGCAATGGAGAACCAGGAATGCGGGTTGACTTACGGGACGTAGGCGCGAACCTGCAGGGTAGTATAAGTTGCTCCGAGTGTGGCCGTAGCTTTCCAGAGGGCTTTGCTATAGTTGCCACTCACGAGCGAGGCGCCCGTCCACCAAGCATCGGTGTACTTTGGTATGACCCGGACGTTGACCACGCCTTCGACTGGGAAGTTCTGGGTCTCGACGAATATGTCCACCGCGCTCGAAGTTTGAATGAGCAAGTCAGGGTTGCCGTTAAGCGGGGCGAGCGGTTCCGTCGGCGTGGGCATTATCGCATAGGCGGCATTGGTGGCCGGCCCCGTGATCGCTCCGATGCTGACGATGCGCGCCTTCGGAGCGTCCGGGCCGGGCCAGATAACGGGCGGATCACCCGGCTTTGGGGCGAGCCAGTCGGCAAAACTGGGATTGGTAAGCCGCTGGAAATTGGCTTCGATGCGGATGCGTCCACCATTGGGGGCATCAAAACTGCCGGCGCCCCGAATCTCGTCGCAGATGAGTTTAATTGCGCCTGAATTACCGGGGTTTGATCCTACATTCGAATTATAAGCTCCATCATCTCCGCCTTTGGCAGTGATCTGCCCATCAACCTGAACCGCCGTTCGAGAGGCGATCAGAATAGCCCCGCCTCCGCCAGAACGTCGCGAAGGCGTATACCACATCCGGAATGAACTGCCGGGGCCGCCCATTAAAGGTAGGATTGCCGCGTTACCGTAGCTGGACGAGTAGTAAGTATCGGATGGCCCCAACCCGTTCTTCACGGAGCCATCCAGTGTGCCGGAGATCGTCCCCAACCCTCCTCGAAACCCGCCGGGTCCACCCTGTTTATTGACATTATTCAATGCCGATACGGCATCTCCGTTCTCACCATCCAGACTGACGGTCCCCGCGATGGTTACGTTGCTTTGTACGAGCCACACGACCGGCGCGCGGCTGCGATGGTTTTGGAACGTCACTCTCACGTTGGCCGGGATTATCACTGATTGAAACTTGAAGACGACCGCCCACTTGTCGGGGTCATAGACGCCGACCCCGGCGTTAGTGGTGTTGTTCTGATCCCACACTCCCGTGGTCGCTTGGTCGAGGTTGATTACCACGTTCGAGAGCGGCATGAAGACGCCGTCGGAGCCGTCGCCGGGAACGTTGATGTCGGCTCGCGCCGCGGAGGTGAGCGCCACTGCGCCCAGCAAGAGGAGTTTTGGCAGTCTATGTTTCATATCATGTTTTGGTGTTGATGTGGTTTTGGACTCAGGTTGAAGAGGTTTCCGTAAGGCGGCTGCGGTGCTGCGTGGCAGCCATTTCGCGACTTCCGGTTTCGAGCCGTGCGACATTCGTTCGCAAATCAGTTGGCTGGCGCGGCTTCGCCGTTGTAGATTGAAATCTCACGCGAGATCGCCTCGGGTCGAATGTCATCCGGAGGGTAGAGGCGTATGCTAACCTCACGGGAGACCACATCCGGATAAGCGGGGTTGGGGGCGCGCTCGCCTAGATAAAGTGACACCTCGCGAGTGACAGCCTCCGCTTTGACCACTTCCGGCGGGTACAGACGCAGACTGACCTCGCGGGAAGTCACGTCTGGGAACAAAGGATTGGGGGCGCGTTCGCCGATGTAGAGGGAAACCTCGCTGGAGATGGCCTCCGGCCTGACTACCTCAATGGGATAAAGCCGCAGGCTTAACTCCCGCGAAATCGCCTCGACGGGAATCGCATCCGGCGGGTACAGTCGAACGGTCAACTCACGCGAGATGGCCTCGTTCTTTGGAGTCTTGCGACCGTAAACCGTTTGGTATTCCTGGAGCCACGTCAGGCCGGTAGCAGGATTGGTGTGGCCCGCGTCGGTGGGGTCCAATGGGTTCAGTCCGTGCTCGAGCTCCCACACATCATCCAGACCGTCGCCATCCATATCCCCCGGAGCGTATAGCGAGAACCAACGGCCTCGAAAAAAGATCTCCGGTGCGGAGTCGAAGCCTACGCTCCAACTGGGGCCGCCGTCTCCCAGCCTCAGGGACCAAGGCGCGAAGGAAAGCAAATTGGTGCTTTGCTCCACGAGGTAGTAAACTGCCACGTCGTTGGAGGCGTGGAGAGTCAGGTTGGTTTGGGTGGCGTTGAACTGGAGCGGAGCGGCTTGCTGGGCGAACAGCAGCGCCGGAACGGCACACAGCCCGGCGATCACGGCAACGAAGTGTCCTGGGGGCTTGCAGATGGCCATAAGGTTTGACCACACTCCGGTTCGCCGAAATCCTTCAAGTCCGAGTCTATTCATATTCAACCGCGAGTTTGACCGCCGGGGCCTGCGTTGCCGAACGTTTTGGCTACGGCACCCTTATCCCAGCGCAGGCTCCGGCGATCAGGCGTAAGCTTACCACGGCCCAAGCTGGCAGGGGCGAGCCGCAAAAATGCGTATTTATTGCCTATGCCAAGTGTGTCAACCGTTGACATGGAGACGTCCTTTGAGACCGGGCCGTTGTTGGGTAGGAGTGGGACTATGCACTTGGAATCTGAGGCTCTCATGGCACATACACCGCCCGGTAAAACCGGCGCGGATTCTGCTGCGACGCCACGTCCACCCAGACATACGGGCTTGCCGGCAGCACCATGTTGGCGAGCGTCGTCCACGAGTTGGTGGCCAAATCCGTCGTTGCGTCAATGCGGTAGGTTCCGCCCACGACACCGCTAATGCTCAACCCGGGATACATTTGCAGGCCGACGAAACTCAGGGCCGAGGCCGCACTGATGGCCGTGCCCGCGGCGTTCGAGACTACCAACCGGTAGAGGCCGCCCTGGTCCGGGGTTAGGTGGCCCAGGGTGAGCGTCGTCTCGTTCGCGCCGGGGATGTCCGCGCCGTTAAGCTGCCACTGGTAGGTGAAGGGCGGCGTGCCCGCGACCGAGGCCGTGAAGGACGCCGTTCCACCCAAGGCCCCGTTGACACTCGGGGGTGGCGCTTGCCAGACCAACGGACGCCCGTCGTCATAGACCACCATGATTGTCCCGTCCACCGTCAGGCGGGACGTGTCCCAAATCAGCCCTGCGGCCAGCGCCGGCAGGTTCATCGCCGCCAGCGCGTTCACCAGGTTCGTCGTGTCGAATAACTTGAAGCGGTCGCCGGCCGCGAGCGCGTCGCCGACGTTGCTCACCGTCCACACGCCGCCCAGGAGAACACTATCCGCCCGGATGAGCGTGTTGCTCGCCCCGTTCGCCCGGTCGAGGTCCATCTGCAATGCCCCGGTGTCGGCCACCCAAAAGACGCCATTCGACACGCCCGAGGGATCGGCTTGCCCGACCACCACGCGCCCACCGGCCCAGCCGCAAGGCAGGCAGTTCTGGCGCGGGTCGTGGCCGGTATCCACGTAGCCCCGGCATCCGATCCTGAGCGTGTTGCCCGCCAGCACCAGGCTGCCGGATTGCGGGTTCAGCGAAGCGATGTTCCTCCCAGCGCCGACTTCCAGGCTATCGGCGACGGCCAGCACCCCGCCCGAGTCCAAGACGGCACTGCCGGCGGCGCCCGGAGTTCCGGCCAAGGTGGCATTTCGGCAGGCCAACCCACCGGCGCCGGAAACCGAAAGTGTGCCGGAAGCGCCGGCAGAATGGCCAAGTTCGAGTGTATCTGTCGCCACCTGCCCCTGGTCCGTCACGGTGAGCGTGCCAACGCCGCCCAGGCCGACGGCCACGTTGCCGCGGTTGGTCCAGGTGGAACCGCCGCCGGTGACGGTGACGCGCCCAACACTGTTAGAAGCCGCGCCCAGCCAGGTGTCACCGCTTTCCAACCGGCCGCCGGCCAGGACTTGCACTTGCCCGTTGCCCACCTGGGTGGCGCCCAATTCCAGCGTGCTAATGTCTCGCCAGACGGAGCCGGGTCCGGTGACGGTGGCGGTGGCGAGGTCGCCCGGTGGTGGGCCGTTGTTGCAGAAGCCAAGATAGACGACGTTGAAAAGGTCCACCGAGGAGACGACCGCGCCGGCTTCGATGGAGATCTGGCCGTTGGCGACCGCGTACAAACCTTGCAGGAAGGACCCCGGGCCGTTCACGATGATCACCGTGTTTTCCGGTTGGCCTTGCTCACCCCAGTCGCCACTGCCGCCAACATCCTTGCAGAGAAACCGCGCCCCATTCCGAACTTCCAACCGTCCTGTCCCCCCGCCCGCTCCCACATAGACGCGGTTGCTGGAGATCACCGCCGCATCCGGTCCATCCAACACCAGTGTGCCGGTCCGGTTGACCAGGCAGCCGATGTTCAGATTCCCACAATCCGTGCAACGATTGGCCAGGATGGTGAACGTGCCGTGACGCACGGTCAGTGAGGCCGTAGCTGGAGTGGCCGGACTGGGCGAACTCCCGATTTCGACCGACTCCCCCACCGTGTAACTCCCGGTCCCCGGCGCGGGCGTTGGGCCGCCGGGGACATTTCCGCTCCCCAGATCGAAAATCCAATCACCCCCAAAAAACAACAGGTCCTTGGTTTGCGCATCCCCGCTGGCAAAACTTTGCGTGCCGGTAAACAGATCCCAGAAATTGAAATTACCGAAGTAAATCGTGTGCGGCAGACGGGAGCCATTGCCGTTGGTCATCGGAGGAACCGACGGGTCGCCAAACCTCGCTGTATCGTCACTGGTCGGGACGGCGTATCCCAGCCAGCAATCCGGATCGAAGAAGGACCCCTCAACGGGGAAAGGCCCCGCACTGGGCGGAATGGTGTACCGGTAACCGCTGAAACTGACATCCGCGGCCCGTAAGCGGCCAAGGGAACCGGCAGCCGCCAAGCCCGCGGCCAGGACCAGCGAGGTAAGCTTCGTCTTTACGGTTATGGTCTTCATGGGCACGATTCTAACAGACCCTCGGGCGGTTTCGGCGAGCGGCGAAAATGCGTATTTTTTGCCTATGCCAGCTTTGCCACGACCAGCGTACAGGAGGTCAGTCAGCAGTCCGAAAAAAAGACCCTCGCTGAGTGGCTACTCCTTGAACATCACTACCTGAGTTACACCGGTATGGTGTGGGTTGCACAACGCAGTTGCTGGCGACGCATCCGATTGGAGGACGCTGGCCCGCAATGCTGCCTGAGGAGCTGACCTCTCAAACGGTGCAGCGTCAACCCGACTGTGAAACGAATTCGGGAACGAAAACTACTTTATGGTTGAGTTCTGCATAATATTCGTCTGCCAGCGGCACCAAAAACCACCAGAAGCGACAGCGCACCGGCGGCCATTGACGAGGGTTCCGGAACCGCGGTAATACTCGGGCTGAGAAACCCGTTACCGTCTAAGGTCCTTCCGAACCCATTGAAGTCCAGAGAATTAAAACTTCCTACCAGTTCTACTGTGGAGGTCGCATCCTCCCGTTGACTCATGGAGAAAAGACACCCGGGGGTTCTGAGTAAGCCAGTCGTTCTGAACCCAGGTTCCGGTTTCTGAGGTTTAATATAATTTCGGGTTTTCGATTTCAAGCTAAAACGAGCAGGGG
>Ga0316231_1000461_pt1 | contig 57561 bp, 48 predicted proteins | sample TBH18027metaG_FD_206002 | JGI IMG/M metagenome (GOLD analysis project Ga0316231, IMG submission 206002) | Freshwater microbial communities from Trout Bog Lake, Wisconsin, USA - TBH18027 | ecosystem: Environmental > Aquatic > Freshwater > Lake > Hypolimnion/Profundal zone | place: USA: Wisconsin... | reverse complement strand
AGCAGGACAGGACAGTCCAGCCGGACAGGTTGACGATCAGCTGTCCCGCCATCTCGTAGGCCAGGCCGCACACGAGGACGGTCGCGAGCCAGTGAAGCGTCGGCAGAAACTCCTTGGTCATGCCGTTCTTGCGGCCGCGAAACAGCCCGAAGCCCAGCACGGCCACCAGCACGGCGTCAAACCAGCCAAAGGGCAGGTGGTCGAGATCAAAAGACTGGGTCGCCACGGCAATCATAAAAATGAAATTAAAGCCTTCACGCCGGAATACCAGCACATTTCAAGCCAATTTTCGCCACTTTTCAGTCCGGATTGGCCGAAAGCCAAAACCGGATGTCCGTGGCCTGCGGGTTGTGCGGGTCCAGATCCAGCACCCGCAAATAATGCCGCCGCGCCTGCGCCGGGTCGCGCAACTGCTGTGCGTAAAGATTGCCCAGCGCCAGTTGCGCGCGGACTTCGTTGGGGTTGACCGCCACGATTTTTTTCAGTTCGTTCACCGCGTCTTGCGCGTAGCCCGCCGCCTTGAGGGCGAGCGCGAAGTTGTAGCGCGCGTCCACCGAGTCCGGCTCGATGGCCAGCGCCATTTCATAGGCGGAAAGCGCGGCGGAATAATCCCGCAGCCGGTAGGCGAGCACGCCGTAATTATATTGCGCCTCGAACCAGCTCGGATCCGCCACCGTCGCCCGCCGATACCATTCCAGCGCGTCCGTCCAGCGCGTCCGCTGCTCATATTCCTGCGCCCGCGTGAATGCCCCGGAAGCTGAACCGCGATCGCCCGCCGCCGGCTTGCGCGGAGACAGATACAAGTAACGCGGAAACGTCGGCGCAGCGGGCTGGATGAGCGGAGCCGATCTGGTTTGTGCCGCCAGCGAACCCGGCGCCGGCAGCGGCGTGATGCCGCCATGAATGTAATTTGCCGCCGGACGTCCAGCCGCCATTTCCGTTTGTGAAACTGCCGGGGATTCGGTTGTGGCCACGGTTTTTCCCGGCGTGGTGACAATTTCCGGCTCCGGCTGGACGTTGACCACCTGGGTTGGCACGGACGAAGTCAGGCGCGGCGTCGGATTGGTGGTCGTTTTTTTAGGAACGGCAACAGTGGGAGCTGGCTTCGCCGGCGCGGACGTCCGGGCGAGAGACAATGGTTTTGGTTCAGCCGCTGGCGGTGTCGGAGCTGTCGTCGTGACATTCGCCGGCTGCTCCAGATTGCTGGCAATCTCGTTGACGGCGTCCCAGTTTGCCGGGTGCGGTGTCAAGGCCAGATACGCGTGGTAATTTTGCAGGGCCAGCTTGTCGTCGTGCAAACTCTCGTGGGCGACCGTCGCCAGATTCAAAAGCGCTGGCGCATAGTCGGGATGCGCCTGGACGGCGGCGTCGAAAAATTTCGCCGCGTCGCGCGGGCGGCCGCGCTCCACGCGCGCAAGCCCGAGCCCGTTGAGCGCCTCGGCGTTGTTTGTGCTCAGCGCCAGCGCGGTGCTGAAACTTTTTTCCGCCGCCAGAAAATCGCTGGCATGCAGTTGCGCCGAACCAAGCTTGAGCCAGCCGTCCGGTTCGTTGCGGCGCTGGAGCGTGTAGGCCGTGAACTCCGTGATGGCCGCGTCGGGTTTGTTCTGCTCCAGCCACAGCGAACCAAGATTGTAATGTGCCTCCACCAGGTCGCGGTCGAGCGTGAGGGCGCGCTGATACGCCGCCGCCGCGTCCGTTGGCTGGCCGGCGCGCTGGCAGGCGACGCCAAGATAATTCCACGCCGTCGCGTTCGCCGGCAGCAGCGCGGTGGCCGTTTTCAATTCCTCCACGGCGGCGGCATAATCGCCGCGCTCCAGCAGCTTTTTCCCCTTCAGCAACGCGCGCGGGCCGGGCGGCGTGCAGCCGGTGATTAGAATGGCAAGGGCCAGGAATAGAACTGCACCACAATGAACACGATTTTTTTTTGCCAGCATCGGCAATGTTGGTAGCATCCGCGCCTTGACGTGTCAAGAAACGCACAAACCGGAAATGCAGAATGAAGAGTGAACAAACAAAATTAAAACGGCGCGCCGCCGCGCGAATCGGTTTTTCATTTTTCATTTTTCATTTTTCACTCATTTGGTTTTCCGTCCACGCCGCCGATGCTCCTGTCATTCGCCCGGCGCAGGTCGTCAGCGTCGAAAACCCCGCCGCCATTTCCGATTTTCAGCCGAATGCCGCCATTGTCCAGACCATGGTGGATCAGGGCGTCACCGCGCTGGTCGGGAAGACGAACCTTGTCGCTGCTTGGCAAAGTCTCGTTGCCACGCAGGATGTCGTCGGCATCAAGGTTTTTTCCGGGCCGGGCATGTTGAGCGGCACGCGGCCCGCCGTGGTGGCCGCTGTGATTCACGATTTGATCACCGTCGGCGTGCCGCCGACAAATATCGTCATCTGGGACAAGCACGACTACGATTTGCGCGACGCCGGGTATTTTGATCTCGCCACGCAACTAGGCGTGCGCGTGGCCGGCAGCGCGGAAGCCGGCTACGATCCGACGAACTTTTACCTGCCGGACACCGTTGTCATCGGCAGCCTCATCTGGGGAGATTCGGAATTTGGAAAAACGAATGAAGGCGTCGGACGCAAATCCTTTGTCACACAGATCGTCAGCCGGCAGATCACGAAAATCATCAACATCGCGCCGCTGATCAATGACGAGGACATCGGCGTGTGCGGCCAGCTTTACAGCCTCGCGCTCGGCAGCGTGGACAACACCCGGCGCTTCGAGGCCGATCCCGACCGGCTGGCCGTGGCCGTGCCGGAAATCTACGCGCTGTCCCTGCTCGGCGACCGCGTGGTGCTGAACCTCACCGACGCGCTGATCGGCCAATATGAGGGCGGCACGCGCAGCCTGCTGCATTATTCCGCCGTGCCGGGCCAGCTCTGGTTCAGCCACGATCCCGTGGCGCTCGACCTGCTGGCCATCCAGGAACTCGCCCGTGAACGGCGCGCGGCCGGGGCGCCTCAGGTCAAGCCCAAGCTGGACATTTACGCGAACGCCAACCTGCTCCAGCTCGGCGAGAACAAGCTCGATAAAATCCGCGTCGAGAAAATCAGCCAGGCTGCCCCGCCGTGAAATGTCTTGCACACAATTCTGAAGCTGTCGGCATCTGCGCCTATTGCGGACGCGCGCTGTGCGCTGATTGCGCCAAACCCTCCGCCGCAAAACGTCTGGTCTGTTCTGAAAATTGCGCTGTTGCACTCACGAGCGCCGACAAGGCGATGCAATTGATTTTGCAAAAAAGCGAGCAAAGCGCGCGGGCCAGCGCGTTTTATTCGTATCTGTGCGGCGGACTTTCGGCGGCGGCAGCCATCGGCGCGGGTTTTTATCTGCCCGTGCCGTTTCTGGTCTGGTTCACCGCTGGCTGTAGCGCCGTCTTCATCGCGTCGGGCGTCTGGTATGGGCGGATTGCCAAAAAACAGAAGCCCTGAAGCTCACGGCACAAGGCCGTTATTTCTTGAGCGTGCGCAGATAGGCGATGGACGCCTTGATGTCCTCATCCGAAAGTTCGGACGGTTTCATCAGCGTCTTGTCGTCTTTCTTCAGGCCTTCCTTGATGGACTTGAACGCCTGGTCATCGCTGACGGCGGACTGGACGGCGGCATCGGAATAATCCTTGCAGCCGAGCTTGGCGCCCATCTTGGTGGCGCCCTTGCCGTCGGCCCCGTGGCATTTGGCGCAGTTGTCGCCGTAAACGGACGAACCGTCGGCGGCCAGGGCGGTGGTGGTCAGGGCGAGCGCGAACGCCGCCGGTAGTGCGAGTAGTGCGAGTTTTTTCATAGGTGAAATCATACTCGCGCCGGACGTAAAACCGGTCTAATCCGTTTTTGCCAAAGACTGGGCGTGGATTGCCCTCCGTATGGGCGGCCAACTTACGGCTTTGCCGGAAATAATTCATGGCTGCGCTGCCGGGTCGCTTCGTAAAGAAAAATTCCCGCTGCCACGGCCACGTTCAGCGAGTTCATGTGCGACGGCATCGGGATTTCCACGGTTTCATCGCACGCCGCCAGCATGGCAGGTGTGAGTCCCGGGCCTTCCGCGCCGAACACCAGGCAGCAGTCGCCCCGTAAATTGGCGTGCGCCAGTTTCGCCGCGTCCGGACGCGGATGCGCCGCGAGGCAGCGCACGCCACGCGAGCGCAATGTGTTCAATGTTGCCACCAAGTTTTCCACGCGCACCACCGGCTGCTCGAAAATGGTGCCCATCGAACCGGCCACCGCGCGGCGCTGAAACGGACTGCCGCACGTCTCGCCGACGATCAGAATATGAACGCCAAACGCCGCGCAGTTCCGCACCACCGCGCCGAGATTTTCGGCAAAGGCAATTCCCTCCACGGCGGCGAGCAGCAACGGACGCGGGGAATTTTTCAGCAGCGTTTCCAAATCCGGCAGTGGCGGAATTTTGGCCACGGCTAGCGCGCCCTGATGCAATTTGTAGCCGGTGATGGTTTCCAGCAACGGCGGCTCGGCGATAAAAACAGAAATTTCCTCCGGCCGCGCCCGCAGTTGTGGTTCAAGCTTTTCGAGCCACGCCGGCGTGAGCAGTGCGGAGACGACCGTGAACCGGCTCGCCAGCAGCCGGCGGATAACCTTGTGATTCGCGGCCACCAGCACGCCGGCCCGCTCATGATCCTCGACGCGGCGCAGCGTGCGATACAATGCCAGTTCCGGCAGATCGAGTGATTGAACCGGTTGGGTGCGCAAAATTGCCATGCGGCATTAAAGCGTGCGGCGGCGGCAATGAAAAGTGTGGAGAAAATGACGGCTCTTCGAAACGGGCCTTAACCATGCCCGACATGGAACAAAACGATGCCGGCCAGACAGGTGGAAATTGGACTGGCATCAATAAATCAGTGTGCCTTGCCGAGCGTGCCCAAAAAAAGCGAAGGTCATTTACGACCTTCGCTTCAATTCAATGTTTGTTCTGCGGCTGGATGCGCGTCACACCTGGTTCAGCCGCGGCGGAAAATGCGACGCCAACCGAAAACGCCCACACTGCCGGCAGCCAACATCGCCAGCGTGGATGGTTCAGGAGCCGGGGCTATGGTTAAATTATTGAAGGCAACGTCGCTGCTGTTGCCTGCGGCATTATTGAACACATCAATCCCAAGCAGAGACCCGGAAAATGTGCCGTTCCAACTGTCTGAACCGGCAACCGCACTGTAGGTATTGGCTCCCGTAACAGTAAAGGAAATGTTAAACAAAGAATGATATTGATAGCCCATGCTCCCGGCGTTTACGTCGCCGCCGGACCCGGCATCGCTGTAAAAATATCCGCTGCCCGTGTAATTAGGATTGGTCGCATCCGGCTCCGCGCCATAAATCCCGAATGTGACTGCCGCTCCCGAGCCATTTAGCAAATCAACACCGACATCCTGGTGAGGATTGGTGGCAGACATTTCAAAAGCGAGGGAAACTGTCTGCCCGACGCTTAAAGCCCCGCCGGAAAACGTATGCGTTTCGGTAATGGTTCCAATTACGCTGCTGCCGTCAGGATAGGTATACATCTGCCAATAATTGGGTGTGAGCGTCCAGGTGCCAAACCCGCTGCCCGACCCGCCGGAACCCTGAGTCTGCGTCCAAACCTGAACCGGAGTTGAGGTTTGGTCAACACCATCCGGATTGCTGCCCGGGGCGCCCGTTGCCGTGTAGGAGACGTTATCAGCCGCAGAAGCCAAACCAGCAATGCTGACCAAACTGATAAAACAGAATAGAACTTTGCTCATAGAGGATTCCTGATTTTGATTTATTTCTTCTAAATAGATTCTAAACAACAAATACGGCGTCTAGATTTGTAATATTTTTATCACGCAAGAAACACTGTGTCAATTAATTTCTACACTATTTACCACCTAAAAAGAGGGCTTTCCGGTGCAAATCCAAAGTCAATCTCACTTCATAAATGTTTACAGGGTTAAAATTCAAAGCTTGCTGAATTGCCGGCATAAAAATGGATGTTTGAACATTTTTCATTTCTAAAAGTGACCGCTGGTAAAATCCTCCTGCTAATGACCCTCGCCCCGGTGCTGCGTCTTGGGCAGCGCCAGTTCCGGCTCGTCGAATGATTGGACCGGTTGAAATGCAGAATCACCAGACGGAATTAAAGCGTATGGCGGCAGCAATCAAAGGCGCGAAATCCGATCTCGGTCCCCCTAAACCGGCTGCCTCACGTTACACGGCTTGAATTCACCCGCCGGCAGCTCGGTGGCAAGCGGATCAGGCATCCTGTCGGTGCATCAAACCGCGCCAATCAGCCAGCCGGCGAGAAAAACCAGCACGCCGCCCACCACGACCTGGAAGATCGCCGAGAGCAGCGCCGTGTCCATGTAGCGTTTGCGAATCCAGGCGATGACTCCCAATTCCACCGCCACGACCGCGAGCGCAATCGTGGTGGCGAGATGAAAATCACGGATGAGATACGGCAGGGTGTGGCCCAATCCGCCGAGCGTGGTCATCAGGCCGCAGACGACGCCGCGAATCCACGGCGTGCCGCGCCCGCTCAACTTGCCGTCGTCGGACATCGCTTCGGCGAAGCCCATGCTGATGCCTGCGCCGACTGATGCCGCCAGCCCGACCTTGAACGTGTCCAGCGTGTTGCTGGTGGCGAAGGCGGCGGCGAACAACGGCGCGAGCGTGGAGACCGAGCCGTCCATCAGCCCGGCCAGTCCCGGTTGCACAAAGCGCAGCACAAACAGCCGGCGGGCGACTTCGCGCTCCTGGCTGATGGCGCCGGACTTGTCCTGCGCATCGGTGATTTCCTCGGCGGTGTTTTCGTGCCGCTGCTCTTCCTGCGCCAGATCGCCGAGCAGTTGGCGGATGCCGGCGTCGGTCGTCCGTTGCGCGGCGGCTTCGTAAAAGCGGCGCGCTTCAATCTCCATCAAGGCCGCTTCTTCGCGCGCGTGTTCGGGCCGGAGCGTCTGCGTGAACCACGAGGGCCGCCGCGTTACAAAACCTTTCACATCCTGCCGGCGGATGAGCGGAATATGTTCGCCGAACCGCTGCCGATACAAGTCCGTCAACCGGTGGCGATGCCCGTCCTCCTCGGCGGCCATCTTGGTGAACAGCTCCGCCGTGGCCGGGAAATCCGCGCGGAGCGATTCGGCAAAGTCGCGATAGATGTGGGCGTCTTCCTCCTCGGCCGTGATGGCGAGGGCGAGGATCTGGGCGGCGTTCAGGTCGCGAAACAACATGGAGGTAATATGCTGCTCAAAATTCGGGTATCAAGAATTTCATTTCTTCAGGAATATGAGTTCGTCGCCCTTCGCGCTCGCCTTGATCTTGTCGCCCGGCTTGAATTCACCCGCCAGCAGTTTCGTCGCGAGCGGGTCGAGCAAAAATTCTTGGATCGCGCGCTTGAGCGGACGCGCGCCGAATTGCGGGTCGTAGCCTTCGCTGGCGAGAAGCTTCTTCGCGGCGGCATCCACGTCGAGCGTGAGGTTCTGTTGCGTGAGGCGTTTTTCCAGATTGTCCAACTGGATGTCCACGATGCGCGCCAGTTCGCTTTCGTCGAGGCTTTGGAAAATGATTACGTCGTCCACGCGATTCAGGAATTCCGGGCGGAAATGTTTTTTCAACTCGGCCATCACCTTGTCTTCCATCGCCTGATGCGCGGACTTGTCGGTGTGGCCGTCCATGAAATATTCCTGGATGATCGGCGAGCCGAGGTTGCTGGTCATGATGACGATGGTGTTCTTGAAATCCACCGTGCGCCCCTGCCCGTCGGTGAGCCGGCCATCGTCGAGCACTTGCAACAGCACGTTGAACACGTCGGAATGCGCCTTCTCGATCTCGTCGAACAAAATCACCGAATACGGTTTGCGCCGCACCGCTTCGCTGAGTTGCCCGCCTTCCTCGTAACCGACGTAGCCGGGCGGCGCGCCGATGAGCCGCGCGACGGTGTGCTTTTCCATGTATTCGCTCATGTCAATCCGCACCATCGCACTCTCGTCGTCGAAGAGAAATTCCGCCAGTGCGCGCGCCGTCTCCGTTTTGCCAACGCCGGTCGGGCCGAGGAAAATGAACGAGCCAATCGGCCGGTTCGGGTCTTGCAGCCCGCTGCGTGAACGGCGAACGGCGTTGGACACGGCGGTGATCGCCTGTTTCTGGCCGATGATGCGCAACTGCAAACGCTCTTCCATCTTGAGCAGTTTCTCGCGCTCGCCTTCGAGCATCCGCGAAACGGGAATGTGCGTCCACGCCGCGACGACCTTGGCGATGTCCTCGTCGGTGACTTCCTGGCGCAGCAACGATGTTTTCGTGGTCTGCGTGGATTGTTTCTCAATCGCCGCCAGCTTCTTTTCCAAATCGGGAATCTTGCCGTATTGAACTTCCGCCGACTTCGACAAATCGCCGGCGCGCTGCGCCTTTTCCAATTCAATCTTCGCCTGCTCCAATTGCTGTTGGACAATGCTCACGGCATTGACCGCCGTTTTTTCATTCTGCCATTGCGCCGTGAGCGCCTTGGATTTTTCCTTCAAGTCGGCGAGCGTCTTGTCAATCAGCTTGAGCCGCTCCTTGCTCGCGGAATCCTTTTCCTTGGTCAGCGAGGTGCGCTCGATTTCCAATTGCAAAATCTGCCGGTCGAGCTGATCCAATTCCGTCGGCTTGGAATCCAGTTCCATTTTGATGCGCGACGCGGCTTCGTCCACAAGATCAATCGCCTTGTCCGGCAGAAACCGGTCAGTAATGTAGCGATGCGAGAGCGTCGCCGCCGCGACCAGCGCGGAATCCTGAATGCGCACGCCGTGATGCACCTCGTAACGCTCCTTCAGCCCGCGCAGAATCGCGATGGTCGCCTCCACCGTTGGCTCGGCCACCTGCACAGGCTGGAAACGGCGTTCCAGCGCCGGGTCTTTTTCGATGTATTTGCGATATTCGTCGAGCGTGGTCGCGCCCACGCAGCGCAGTTCGCCGCGCGCGAGCTGCGGCTTCATGATGTTCGCCGCATCGCTGGCCCCTTCCGCCGCACCCGCGCCGACGATGGTGTGCAGCTCGTCAATGAACAAAATAATTTTCCCCTCGCTCGCCGTGATCTCCTTGAGAAAGGCCTTGAGCCGGTCCTCAAATTCACCGCGATACTTCGCGCCGGCAATCATCGCGCTGAGATCCATCGCCACAAGCCGCTTGTTTTTCAGCGATTCCGGCACGTCGCCGCTGACGATGCGTCGGGCCAAACCTTCGGCAATGGCCGTCTTGCCCACGCCCGGCTCGCCAATGAGCACAGGATTGTTTTTCGTGCGGCGCGTAAGCACCTGCATCACGCGGCGGATTTCCTCGTCGCGGCCGATGACCGGATCAATTTTCCCCTGCCGCGCCAGCGCCGTGAGATCGCGACCATATTTTTCCAGCGCCTGAAATTTTCCTTCCGGCTGCTGGTCGGTCACGCGCTGGTTCCCGCGCAATTCCGCGAGCGCCTTGAGCACGGCGTCGCGCTTGAGACCGTGCGCGGTGAAAATTTTCTTAAGCGACAGGCTGGCCTCGTCGAGCAGGCCGAGCAGCAGATGCTCGGTGCTGACGTAATCATCCTTGAGCTTGCCGGCCTCGGACTGCGCGGCATCGAGCGCCTTTTGGAGATCGCGGCCGGCGTAAGGATCGTTGCCGCCTTGAATCTTGTGCCGGCGCGCCAGCTCCTTTTCCAAATCCGGCTGGAGCTTGGCGGGCGGCACGCCGATGCGCGACAGCAATTCCGGCACGAGGCTCTCGCTCTGGCCGAGCAATGCGAGCAGCAAATGTTCGCCGTCCATTTCCTGATGCGAGTGTTCGCGCGCGAGGCGTTGCGCATCCTGCAAGGCTTCCTGGGATTTCAATGTGAGCTTGTCGAGTTGCATGTCTAATAAATAGAAGGTATGCGCGCCGCGTCAAGTCAGGGAAAGACCCTATTGCCACAGATGAACACAGATGAAACGCAGTTTTTCCCAACCACATCTGTGTATCATCTGAAAAGATCTGTGGTTAAAAACAGATTTCCCCTTTGGCGCGCGCGGCGGCGGCTGCTATTTTCAATGCGATGCCGGACATCGTCCTCACCACGCTCAACGCGAAGTTCATCCACGCCGCGTTTGGGCTGCGCTATCTTTTCGCCAACCTCGGCGAACTGCAGCCGCGCGCCGTCATCGCGGAATTCGACATCAGCCTGCGCCCGCTGGACATCGCCGAGGCTTTGCTTGCGCGCGAACCGAAAATTCTTGGCTTCGGGATTTACATCTGGAACGTCGCGCAAACGACCGAAGTCATCGCCGCAATAAAACGAATCCGCCCGAAAATTAAAATCATCCTCGGTGGCCCGGAGGTGAGCTACGAAACAGAAGGGCAGGGGATCGTTGCATTGGCCGACCACATCATCACCGGCGAGGCGGATTTGAAATTTGCCGAGGTGTGCCGGGAACTCCTCGGCAAGAATTCGCAATTTCCTAAAATCATCGCCGCCGAACTGCCGGAATTTTCGCGCCTCGCCCTGCCTTACGATTTTTATACGGACGCGGACATCGCACACCGCATCGTTTATGTCGAGGCGTCGCGCGGGTGTCCGTTCACGTGCGAGTTCTGCCTGTCGTCGCTCGACATCCCCGTGCGGCAGGTGCCGCTGGACAAGTTTCTCACCGCGATGCAAAAGCTCATTGATCGCGGCTTGAAGCAGTTCAAGTTCGTGGACCGCACCTTCAACTTGAACATTGCCACCAGCCGGGCGCTGCTGGAATTTTTCCTTGCGCGCCACCAGCCCGGGATGTTTTACCATTTCGAGATGATTCCCGACCGGCTGCCCGACGAATTGCGCGCGGTCATCGCCAGGTTTCCGCCCGGCTCGCTGCAATTTGAGGTCGGCATCCAGACGTTCAACCCCGAAGTCGGCGCGCTCATCAGCCGCCGGCAGAATTACGAACGGCTGGCGGACAATTTTAATTTCTTACGCAAGGAAACGAGCGTCCACATTCATGCCGATTTAATCGTCGGTCTGCCCGGCGAAACGCTGGAAAGTTTTGCCGCCGGCTTCGACAAATTGATTTCGCTCGGCCCGCAGGAAATCCAGGTCGGCATTTTGAAACGGCTGCGCGGCACGCCGATTATTCGTCACGACGTGGAATGGCAGATGGTTTACAACACGCATCCGCCCTACGAGATTATACAGAACCGGCTGATTGATTTTGCACTGATGCAACGGCTGCGCCGCTTTGCGCGCTACTGGGATCTGGTCGGCAACAGCGGTAACTTCGTCGCCACCGCGCCGCTGATCTGGAGTAATGACGCATCGCCATTTGGAAATTTTCTTCGCTTCAGCGACTGGCTGTTCGCCAAAATCCAGCGCACGGACAGCATTGCGCTGGCGCGGCTGATGGAGCTGTTGTTTGAATTTCTCACGCAGGAACTCGCGCTCGACGCGAAGCTCGTCGCGGAAACTTTCTGGCGCGACTGTCAGCGCACCGGCCGCCGCGACGCGCCGAATTTTCTGAAGGAATTTCTGCCGGAAGAAAACTGGTCCGCCATCCGCGACCGGGACCGCTCCTTGCCCAAACGCCAGTCGCGGCATCAGGCGGCGTAGATGCAAACTTTATTGGTGAATCATCACCTTGCTCCGGCGGACGCTTTGCGCTAGGTTGCGCGGGTTATGGACAATGCATTTTCTACACCCGGCGCGCCGCCGCCGTTGCCGCCACCGCCGCCCGTCATCACTCCGCCGCCGCCGGCCAAGCCGCGCCGGAGCTGGGGCTGGATCATTGTCTCCTTGATTTTGATCGTGCTGCTCGGATTCAGCCTGCTGGGAAATCTGGTGCAGGCTGTTTCGCACGCGATTGGCGGCGGGTTCGATCGCGGCTTCAAAACCACCAACGCGCGCGAAGTCGGGCCGAAGCTCGACGAGTGCATTTTGGAGGACAACGGCGCGCACAACAAAATCGCCGTCATCACCGTGGACGGCGTCATCACCAGCCACACTCCCGACCAGGCCGGCAACAACATGGTGGACGTGATTCAGGCGCAACTCGACCGCGCCAAGGACGACAAGCGCGTGAAGGCCGTGATTTTGAAAGTGGATTCTCCCGGCGGCGAGGTGATGGCCTCGGACGAAATCAACAAGGCGATTCAAAAATTTCAGGACGAATCCCGCAAGCCGGTGATTTGTTCGATGGGCAGCCTGGCGGCGAGCGGCGGCTATTATATTTCCGCGCCGTGCCGCTGGATTGTCGCCAACGATCTGACCATCACCGGCAGCATTGGCGTCATCATGCACGGTATCAACTATCGCGGCCTGATGGACAAAGTCGGCGTCGCACCGATGACGTTCAAGAGCGGCAAGTTCAAGGACATGTTAAGCCCGGATCGCAGCACGAACGACATTCCGCCGGAAGAACATGCGATGGTGCAGGCGCTGATTGACGAGACGTTCCAGAAATTCAAGGGCGTCGTCCGCACGGGCCGCGCCGCCGCGCACGAGAAGAACAAGGCCGAAGGCAAGGCGCTCGCGCTGGAATGGGAGGATTACGCCGACGGCCGCGTGCTGTCCGGCAACCAGGCGCTCTCGCTCGGCTTCGTTGATCAAGTCGGCGACTTTGACGACGCGGTGGAACGCGCGCAGCGCATTGCGAACATTCCCGACGCGAACCTGATCGAATACCGCGAGCGTTATGACATCTCGGATTTCCTTTCGATGTTCGGCCAGAGCGGTTCGGCGCACGACATCAAGCTGGATCTCGGCCTGGACATTCCGAAGCTGCGGTCGGGCTGCATGTATTTCCTGTATCAGGCTCCGGAAAATTAAATGAAGGGCGTCACCGTCATCGCGCATCCGCTGGTGCAGCACAATCTCACGCGGTTGCGCGACCAGCGCACACAGCCGCAGGAGTTCCGCCGCCTGCTCGGTGAGATCGCCGCGCTGATGCTCTATGAAGCGACGCGCTCCTTCGCCGTCAAAAAAGTTTACGTCCAAACGCCGCTCGCGCGGACAAACGGTTTTCAGCTCGAGCGCGAAGTCGTGCTCGTTCCGGTTTTGCGTGCCGGACTCGGAATGCTGGATTCCATCTTGCAGCTTCTCCCGCACGCGCGCGTCGGCTTCATCGGGCTGAAGCGCGAGGAAACCACCTTGCGCGCGATGTTCTACCACAAAAGCCTGCCGAAAAATCTCGGCGACTTTGAAACCATTTTGATTGATCCGATGCTGGCAACCGGCGGCAGCGCCGTGGCGGCAATTGATTTGCTAGTTGAACAGGGCGCGAAGCACATCCGGCTCGTCAACCTGGTCGCCGCGCCCGAAGGCGTCAGCGTTGTGCAGAAAAAATATCCGCGCGTGCCGATCTTCACCGCCGCCGTTGACAAGAAATTGAACGAACGCGGATACATTTTGCCGGGCCTGGGCGACGCGGGCGACCGGCTGTTTGGGACTTGAATAGTTGCCGCGTCAGGCGTTTAATCGTTGCATCGTTGCCAACGGTTCAAGACGCAACGGTTCTCGGTTCAAGGAATCAGAATTGAACATGCCAGACACATTGCTCATTGTCGCCGACAGCGAGCGCGACGCGAACATGCTATACGCCACCGGCCTGTTCGTGCCGGACCCGTTCATTTATCTCCAGACGGGACGCCGCCCGCTCATCGTCTTGAGCGATCTGGAAATTGACCGCGCCCGCCGGCAGGCGCCGCAGTGCCGCGTCGCGTCGTTGAGCACCTACCAGCATAAACTCCGGCGCGACGGCGTGAAGTCGCCGCGCCTCGTCCACGTCATCCGCGAAATTTTGCGTGAGCAGAAAACCCGCCGTGCCATCGTGCCGGACAATTTTCCGCTCGGTCTGGCCAAGGATCTGAAGAAGCTCGGCATCAAACTGAAACCGCGCACGGGATTTTTTCCAAAACGTGAAATCAAGTCCGCCGACGAAGTCCGGAAAATTTCCGCCGCGCTGACGATGGCCGAGGTCGGCATGGCCGAGGGGATGCAGGCGCTGCGGCTCTCGAAAATTGACAAGCGCCGGCAGTTGATCTATCGCGGCGTGCCGCTGACTTCCGAACGGCTGCGCGCGGTGATTGACTGCGCGATCCTGCAGGCGTGCGGACTGGCGGCGAACACCATCGTTGCCGGCGGCAAGCAGGGCTGCGATCCGCACGAGCGCGGCTTCGGCCGGTTGCGCGCCAACGAGCCGATCATCATTGATATTTTCCCACGCTCGCAAAAAACCGGCTACTTCGGCGACATCACGCGCACGGTCGTGCGCGGGCGCGCGAACGAGGCGGTGCGGAAACTTTACGACACCGTTTTACGCGGACAGAAAATCGGCTTTGAAAAAATCCGCGCCAAGGTGAAAACGGCCGAAGTTCACAAAGCCATCTTGAAATTTTTCGTCCAGCAAGGTTACCGGACCGGAAAGCACAACGGGCGCATGGAGGGATTTTTCCACGGCACCGGCCACGGATTGGGCTTGGAAATCCACGAAGCACCGCGCGTGAGTCCGAGTTCCACGGAAGTGCTGCGGCCCGGCCACGTCGTGACCGTGGAGCCGGGACTTTATTATCCCGACATTGGTGGCGTGCGGCTGGAAGACGTCGCGCTCGTCACGACCAACGGCGCAAAAAATCTGACCCGGTTTGAGAAGGTGCTGGAGATTTGAATTCGCTTTAGTCCGCTTGCCGAAATCATGCACATTGAAGTAGAACTGCCGGGTCGCGGTTGTTAACCTGCCGGCCAGACAAAACCAACTTCGTCGTGACCAGCTACAACGAAAAAAACTGCCGTGTGGAAGACGTTTCCGCCCGGCGTTATTTTTGGATCGGGCTGGCGGTGGTGGGGCTGGCCTTTATCTTTGGCGCAGCGATTTCCTGGCGACGCTGGCCGGATCTGCTCGTGGATTTTGGCGGGCAGCTTTACATTCCGTGGCGGCTGGCGAATGGTGCCGTGCTGTATCGCGACCTGTTTTATTTTGCCGGCGGCCCGTTTTCCCAATACTTCAATGCGCTGCTTTTCAAACTTTTCGGGGTCTCATTTCTCACGCTCATCATCGCCAACTTGGTGCTGGTGGCCGCCATGCTGTTCCTGATTTATCGTCGTTTTGCCGCGGCGGCAGATGTCTGGACCGCCACCACGATTTGTCTGGGCATTGTTCTGGTCTTCGCTTTTGAACAATATACCACGATTGGGAATTACAATTACATCGCGCCTTATTCCCATGAAATGCTGCACGGATTGTTCCTGTCCATCCTGGCCGTGATGCTGCTGTCCGACTGGCTGGCTCAAGGGCGCGTTCGCCACGCGTTCGCCGCCGGATTTTGCAGCGGCCTGGTGTTTCTCACCAAGCCGGATATTTTTGTGGCGCTCGCCGCCGCCGGCCTGGCGGCGTTCCTCATTTTTTTTATCACCCGGCGGCGGATTGATGTTGCAGCGAAATCACTCGCGGCCTTTATGTCTGCCGCATTGGTTTCCGCGTTGGGATTTTTCCTCTATTTTTTAAGCGTTGAAGGCTGGCGGGAAAGTTTGCGCTCGGTCGTCTTAGGCTGGCTCCCCTTGTTTCAAACGGCGGTGGCGAAAAATCCATTCTACCTATGGTGTCTTGGTTTTGACGAGCCGTTCGCTCATCTGCGCGTGATAGGAATTCAATTTCTTTTTGTCTCCGGCGCGGTGACTTTTTATGCGGTCGCCTTTCGGCTGGCGCAGAAACTGAAATCCAAACCGGCAAAGTGGCTGCTGTGCCTGCTCCTCGTCGCGCCGCTGTTGTTTTTGGCGGGCCGGTTTAACTGGGTGGATTGCGGCGCAACTCTGCCGTTACTGGGTTTCGTCACCTGCGTCCTGTTGCGCGAGAACTTCAAAATGTTATCGGACAAAGCCGTCTTTCCGCTTTTGTGGAGCGTGTTCGGCCTCGTGCTGCTGCTGAAGATGGGATTGTTTCCGCGCATCTGGCATTACGGGTTTGCGCTGGCGATGCCGGCCTTTGTCTGCGCCGTTTATCTGCTGCTCTGGCTGCTGCCGCGGTTGCTGGAAAACAGATTTCAAGTGCCGTCGCGGCTTTTCCGCACCACCGTCTGGCTGGTGTTGGTGATTGGATTTAGCAGTCTGTTCCTGGGATCGGAAAAATTATTCGCGTCGAAAAATCTTGTCGTCGGCCAAGGCAGCGACCGCATCATCGCCTTTGGCCCGGCGGGAAATGCCGTGGAAGCCCGAACCACCAAGGCCGCGCTCGCCTGGATTGAAACCAATCTCCCGCCGGACGCAACGCTCGCTGCGTTGCCGCAGGGCGTCATGGTGAATTATTTGAGCCGCCGGATTAATCCGACGCCCTGCCTGGATTGGAACCCGACCATGTTCACCGTTTTCAGCCAGGAAAAAATGACCGCCACCTTTGAGAAAAATTCACCGGATTATGTTTTGCTCGTCGAATGGAACGCCTATGAATTCGGAATTGGCGGGGAGTTTGGGCATTATCCCGGCTACGGCGTGGAACTGGTGCAGTGGATTGGAAAGAATTACGCGCCGGTTGCATTGTTCGGCAGCGAACCGCTAAAAAACGGGTTGTTCGGGATGAAAATCCTGAAACGGATTCCGGCAAGCCCGTGACGGCTATATTTGTGCGCTAGTTCGTATCCGCCTGCGCGTTTTCCAATTAAAATAATTTGACCGCACTTTGTTCGCTTACTAACTTGTTTGTGTGAACCGTAGTTTAAGCCTCAATCTGCTGCTTGCGAACGCGCTGCTGGCCAGCGCGGCAGTCGGGTTTTGATTCGTTCACCAGATTTAACGAAACCCACTGCCAGATGGCGGTGGGTTTTTTGTTTTTGGAATCGGAATCATAATCGTAATCTTGTTCGTAATCCGAACGGCGAGATTAAGATTGCGGTTGCGAACACGATTAAGATTTTATGCACAAAGACCCGTCTCAGAAATACCGTCCGTTCCCGCCGGTCCACTTGCCCGACCGGCAGTGGCCCAACCGCGTGCTCACCGCCGCGCCGCGCTGGTGCAGCGTGGATTTGCGCGACGGCAACCAGGCGCTCGCCGTGCCGATGAACGTGTCGCAGAAACTGGAACTCTTCCAGACGCTCGTCAAAATCGGGTTCAAGGAAATCGAAGTCGGGTTTCCGTCGGCGTCCAACACCGAGTTCACTTTCAATCGTCGGCTCATCGAGGAAAAACGTGCGCCGGATGATGTGTGGCTTCAAGTGCTCGTGCAGGCACGCGAGGATTTGATTGAGCGCACGGTTGAATCATTGATTGGCGCGAAAAAAGTCATTATTCACATGTATAATTCGACTTCGCCGGCGCAGCGCCGCGTCGTGTTCGGCAAGTCGAAGGATGAGATCAAAGCCATTGCGGTGAACGGCGCGAAGATGATCAAAGATCGTTTGCACCGGCTCAAGGGCACGGAGGTGATGCTCCAATATTCGCCGGAAAGTTTCAGCATGACGGAAGTGGAATACGCCAAAGAGATTTCTGAAGCCGTCATGGACGTGTGGCAGCCAACACCGCAGCATAAGATGATTTTGAATTTGCCGGACACCGTGGAAGTGGCGATGCCCAATGTTTACGCGGATCAAATCGAATGGATTTGCCGGAACATTAAGAACCGCGATTCGCTCATCATCAGTTTGCACACGCACAATGACCGCTGCACCGGCGTGGCGGCGACTGAACTCGGCTTGCTCGCCGGCGCGGATCGCATTGAGGGAACCTTGTTCGGCAATGGCGAGCGCACCGGCAATTTGGACATCGTGACCGTGGCGTTGAATCTTTACATGCATGGCATTGATCCGAAATTGGATTTCTCCAACCTCAATTCAATCATTGATGTCTATGAGCGCTGCACCGGCATGACCGTGCCAGCACGTCAGCCTTATGCCGGAGAATTGGTTTTCACCGCGTTCAGTGGCTCGCATCAGGACGCGATCAAAAAAGGTCTCGCGGAATGGGAAAACAAAAAACGTGAGCATTGGGACGTGCCGTATCTCACGATTGACCCGGCGGACATCGGTCGTGAATATCGCGAAGTCATCCGCGTCAATTCGCAGTCCGGCAAGGGCGGCGTCGCCTATCTGCTCGAAAGCGAATTCGGCATCGAACTGCCGAAGGACATGCAGCGTGAGTTCGGTCCGATTGCCAATGACGCGGTGGACAAGCTTGGCCGCGAAGTTTCCGGCGCGGAATTGAAGGCGATGTTCTGGAAGGAATACGTCGGGCGAACTTCGCCGATGGCACTCAAGAGTTTTGAAACTGAAAGCAAAAATGGCGTCGTCAAATGCCGCGCAAGGATATTTTTTGATCTTGAAATAGCCGGGATTGGACTGCCAGGAAAAGAAATTACCTTCAAAGGTGAAGGCAATGGCCCGCTCGCCGCACTGGTTAACGGCTTTACCGCTGCGGGTATTCCGCATTTTGAAATCTCAAATTACAGCGAGCACGCCTTGAGTTCCGGTGAAACGGCAGCGGCAATCGCCTACATCCAAATCAAGTCCTCGACCGGCAAAGCCCGCTGGGGCGCGGGAGTGGACACGAACATCGAGCTCGCGTCGGTCAAGGCCGTGTTAAGCGCTTTGAACCGGATGTAGTTGTTTCTGGTCAATCATGTGCCAAGTCATTATGCTTAAAATCCATTTATGAATATTGTTCGCCATTGGGTTGTTTTGGGAGTTTTGAGTTTTGCCTTGTTGGGTCTGGTTTTCGGTTGCGCTTCGAAGTCGGACAAGCTGTCGGGTAAATCAGCGGCCAACGCGACGGCAATCGTTCCTGCCGTCCCGGCGACACCGGCGGTTTACAAGCCGGACACGAGCCACGCCAATGAGCCGATGCCGGACGGTGTATTCGCATGGGACGAAACGCTCAAGGCCGCGGAGGCCACGAACAGCCAGGCATTCGCCCGGTTCGTTTTCAGTTTTACCAACATTGCCCGAAGCGTCGAGACCGGGCTGGCGACCAATATTACCTACATCACCAACTTTACTACGGCCACCAATTCAAGTTTTTGGGGCCATCGTATTGTCCGGATTCCGCATGTTCAGACATACTCCACAGTAGTCACCGTCACTAATTCCATCACGCCCATTCCGGTGACGATTCTTTCCGTCCATCCGTCCTGCGGTTGCACCACGGCCGAGCTGCCCCCGGTGCCGTGGACCATTTCACCCGGCTCGAACGGCATGATTAAAATCAGCGTCAATCTTGCTGGAAAGAACGGAATGATTTTTAAAACCGTAAATGTCTCAACGGATCGCGGAAGCAAGACGCTCACGCTGCGGATAAACATCTTACCGGCACCGGTGCCGACCATGACCGATGCCGACCGGATACGCGCCCAGGCCGTCGCCAAGGTTGACCGGCAGGCTGTTTTCAAAAATGACTGCGCCGTGTGCCATGTGAAACCCGGCGAAGGCAAATATGGCAAGGCGCTGTTCGACGCAATTTGCAGCGTCTGTCATGAAGCCCCAAACCGCGCTTCGATGGTGCCGGATATTCACGCGCTCAAGATTCCGACGAACGAAGATTTCTGGCGCACTTGGATCACTCACGGCAAACCTGGTTCGCTCATGCCGGCGTTTTCATCCACCGAGGGTGGTCCGCTCAACGACATGCAGATTGCTTCGCTCGCCGCCTATTTGAATGTGGCGATTCCCTCGAATGTGGCGCCGCCGCCGCAATGATTTGGTAACTGACTTGAACACGACCGTATCTGTAGGCCAGAACAAAAGCGTTGTTGCTGCGAGTTTTCTCGGCACAGTCAGCTTCCCGTCAAACGACGACCACGAATCATTTAAATTGTTGAAATCGAATATATTGACAACTTTCAAGATTTGACGGAAATAATTTGCCAAACGGGACGTTGTGTCTTAAATATAGACAGTCACCGGTTTTTTTAAGACAAAAGACAAAATTTTGAGTTGTAAAAGGTATGGTTAATTCAGCTGATTTCAAAGTAGGCGGGCTTCCCATCGATTATCTGGTTAAAAACTACCGCTGGTTTTTGCTTTCGTGGTTAAAATGGTTTTTGAGGCAATTGGCGATGTTGGTGGTTTTGATCGGCTTGGGGGCGGTCAGCTATCAATTGATCACCCATTTTGTTTTCCTTTCGGTTCAAGTGGACGGCCAGAGCATGGTTCCCACATTGAAGAACGCCGACAGCTACTGGCTGAACCGGCTGGCGTATGTCAAGAGTGAGCCGCGCCGGAGCGACATCGTCGCCCTCAAGGATCCGCAGGACAACGTGCTGGTGGTCAAACGCATCATCGCCCTGCCGGGGCAATCGGTCTATCTCAACCACGGCAAAGTTTATGTGGACAGCCAGCCGCTGGACGAACCGTATCTGCCGGACAAGACCTTCACCTTCGCTTACGAAAAAAACGAGAGCGAATTTTTTGTTTTGGGCAAGGATGAATTTTTTGTCATGGGCGACAACCGCAACAACAGCACCGACAGCCGCGTCTTCGGCCCCGTCCCGCGTCAGAACATTCTTGGCAAGTTGATGGATTAAACCGCGCTTGCGGAATTTCCCCCCGCGAACTATGCTGTCAACCATGACGGCGAAACTGGTTGACGTAAACAATCACGGCAAAATCTCCGAACTCGGCCGGCGGGTTCTGGGCGGCGGACACATCAACCGCGACGAGGCCAGCTGGCTCTTCGATCTCGAAAGCTCAGCCGACATTCTGGATTTGCTCTCGTGGGCCAACCGCATCCGCGAACGGTTCAAGGGCAACAAGATTCATCTCTGCTCCATCGTCAATGCCAAGGCCGGCGCGTGTTCGGAAAATTGCAGCTTTTGTTCGCAGTCGTCGCATTACCAGACCGGCTCGCCGAAATATGGTTTTGTCGATCCCGAACCCGTGGCCGAAGCCGGCGAGGAGGCGAATAAAAATTCCGTCACCGCCGTCGGCCTCGTCGCCGCGTGGAAAGGTTTGAACGAAGGGCCGCTGCTCGACGAAATCTGCGACCGCGTTCGCGAAATGAAGGCGCAGGGCAAGACGCGGCCCGATGTTTCGCTCGGCATCATCAAATCACAAAAGATTGCCGACCGGCTCAAGGAAGCCGGCGTGGAATGCTACGGCCACAACCTCGAAAGCTCCCGCCGTTTTTTCCCGAACACCTGCACCACGCACACGTTCGACGACCGGCTGGAAACCATCGGTTATCTCAAAAGGGCCGGCATCAAGATTTGTTCCGGCGGCATCATCGGCATGGGTGAAACGCGCGCCGACCGCTGCGACCTCGCGTTTGAATTGAAAGCCATCGGCGCGAACGTCGTGCCCGTGAACATCCTCAATCCCATTCCCGGCACGCCGTTCGCCAAGAACGAGCCGCTGCCCGTGATGGAAATCTTGAAGACCATCGCGTGCTTCCGTTTCATTTTGCCGCGACAGGAAATCATGATCGCCGGCGGCCGCACCGTGAACCTGCGCGACGCGCAAAGCATGATCTTCATGGCCGGCGCGAGCGCGCTGATGGTCGGCAACTATCTCACCACGCTGAACCAGCCCGTCGAAAAAGATCTCCAGATGCTCAAAGACCTCGGCCTCGACCCGAACTGGGACAGCCACGATTTCAGCGATCAGGAAGAAGGTGGCTGCGGGTGTGGAAACGAAAATTGCGAGACGGAAGCGGCTATGGCTTAATTAAGCGTAAGCCAATGGCAAATCTACTTGTAAAAAATTATGTAGATGAAGCACTCGCGCAACTGAAGCGTCTTGGTCTTATGCGCTGTCCGGGCAAATTGCCTGATTCAATGCGAGACGCTTCAATTCCAGCTTCCAAAGATTGGATAGGATGGAAGCCAATTGCGAGCACAGTTGCAGACGCCGAGCTTGATGCTCTCGAAAAGGAAACCAAGCTGGCATTTCCTCCGGCCTATCGAGATTTCTTGAAGTATTTACACTTCGTTGACCTCACCGAAACGGGAATCCGTTTTGAAAGACATTTATGCAGTGATTGGCGTGAAAAACTTCGCTGTGCGTATTTCCAATCTTGGCCGCGTGAACGGATACTGGATATTGGTTTGTTGCCGTTTGGTGACGAAAGCCAAATGGATGCCGGTCCAGTTTGCTTTGACACTCGCTCTCGCCTGCAAGATGGAGATTGCCCTGTGGTCTTCTGGGATCACGAATGGAGTGGCACGGACAAAGAAATACGCCCGTTGTTTTCTTCAAGCGCAAAAATGTTTGAGTGCCTCACTCTTGTCGCGCAGACAGATTTTAATTTCATCTATCACGACAACGGCAAGCCAGATGATTTGCCAAAGAAGCAGAAAGCATTGGCCCATTTTCTAGCGATTGATCCAGAAGGTGCGGGTGGAGCAGCCAAAGATTACTGGACGTGCTGGGGTGTCAGGCCCACCGCCTAATTATCTGCCAAGTTTTCCCAGCGCCGTAGGCGCGACATCATTGTAGAAACCCAAACCAAAAATTCCCCAGCCCCGTCGGGGCGGCATCATCGGTTGTAGCGGCGCTGTGTCAGCGCCGTCGTCGGCCACAGACCGCAAGAAGTTCTCAACCGCGAAATACGCCAAATACGCGAAAATAGTTTGAAATCTCGTTCGCATATTTCGCGTGGTTCGCGGTCAAAACATCCGTGCCCATCCGTGGTAAAAAATCAATTCGCGTTAATTCGTGAAATTCGTGTCAAAAACTTCTTTGCGTCTTGGCGGCTTTACATGAAATTCTCCGCGTGCAAAAACTCGGCAAAAATCACGGCGGCTACCACGGTGAGACGATTGACATCCGCGCCGTGCTGCGCGACATCAAAACCGCCGCGCAATCGCACGGCTGGACTTCCGAATTGTTTTACAAAACCGGCGATCTGGAATTGTTCGCGCTGCATCGTAGGACAGAAGCCGGAAGTCAGAATCCAGAATCCAGAATTTATATTTCTACGGGCATTCACGGCGACGAGCCGGCGGGGCCGCTGGCGGCGTTGAAATTGATTCAGGAAAATCGCTGGCCGGCGAACGCGGAAATTTTTCTCCTGCCCTGCCTGAACCCGGACGGTTTTGTCCTGAACACGCGCGGGAACGCCGACGGGATTGATTTGAACCGCGATTATCGTCATCTCGAAAGCAACGAAATCACCGCGCACGTCCGCTGGCTGGAACGTCAGCCGAAGTTTGATCTGACGTTGTGCCTGCACGAAGACTGGGAGTCACACGGCTTCTACGTCTATGAATTGAATCCCGACGGCCACGCGCCGCTGGGCGAAAAACTGGTGGCCGCCGTGGCGCGCGTCTGCCCGATTGATTTGTCGCCGGTGATCGAAGGCCGCGAAGCCAGCGGCGGCGTCATCCGGCCGAGCCTCGATCCGGCGACACGCCCGCAATGGCCGGAGACGTTCTGGCTGCTGCAAAACAAGACGCGCCAGAGCTGCACGCTGGAAGCGCCGTCGGATTTTCCGCTCGCCGTGCGGGTGGATGCGCTCGTAACGGCGGTCAACGCCGCGCTCGAATCTTGGCAAAGGTGAGTTCGCGGCTGGACAGCCATTGCTCGCCGAGCTGGCCCAGCGTCTTGGCCTTGAGAATGCGCTCCGCCAGCGGGAACACGATGCGCTCTTCCTTGTCGAAATGCTTGCGCGTCGCGGCGATGGCATTCAGCAGAATTTTTTTTGCATCCTTGAGCGTGCGCGCCTTTTGCACGCGTGCCAGCGCCGCCTCGATGTGCTCGTGCTCGGCGTGAAACGTTTCGCGCTGGCCCATCTGGTCGAAATATGGCTCCAGCGGCTCAATGAACAGATCATCTTCCAGCTTTGAATGCGGCGCGTGGACCTTGTCCACCACGCCGGCCAGCGACTTCACCTCGCCGAGCGTCTTAAGCTTCGGCACGGTGGCCTCGATGTGGTCGAACAAATTGTGGAACACCGCGTGTTCCGCGCGCAGGACGTCCGTGATTTTCATGGCTTCAAGTTGTGTGAGCTTCCATGCCGACGCAAGAGCAAACCGGCCAGACATATTGCCGGGGAACCACGCGCGGAACCGGCCGCCATCCAGCCGAACTCAATTCGTAGCGCGGCGAATGAATCATCCGCTACCGGGACGCTGATTTCGAAAATGTCTGTCACGGCTGCCGGTTATCCGAAGGCCTTTGTCAGTCCCCAAATCGAATCTGCCGGTCGCCGGATGACATCTGCCAATCGGTTTATCGCCTCGTGCTGTTGACTTATGACCCTGTGCGGTCGCCGGTTGGCATCTGCCAGTTGCCGGATGACCTCGTGCTGTTGACTTTTGACCACTGACAACCGCCAAATCGCGTCTGCCGGTTGACTTATTGCGTCTGTCAGTCGCCAAATGACCGCTGCCGGTCGTGTTTTCGGCAAATTCCTTTTATTTTCAATAGATTTAATAGTAAAACAATTCCATGAGCGCGCCGAAACATGAATTGCTTCAAGCGGTGGAACTGGCTCTGGCTGGCGATTGGAACGCCGCACATCAAGTCGTCCAGCAATACGAAGACGACCCCACCACCGCGTGGCTGCACGCCATGCTGCACAAGGTCGAAGGCGATTTGAGCAATGCCCGCTATTGGTATCACCGCGCCGACCGGATGGAACACGTCGAAGATGAACCGCGTGGGGAATTGGCTGCTATTTGGAAATGCGGTGCAATCTCTTGAGCTGACGAAAAACCAAGATAATAAGTTGAAAGATTACTTGGTCGGTTCGCACGAAAAGTTCTCTCCGAATTCTAATGTGGATGACTTAAATGTTCTGCTCATTGCCTGTAGCAATCCTAGCAGCATCCAAGATTGGTATTTTTATTTAGAGGGTGGTGAAGGTCTTTTCACGAGTCAGCCATTTTGTCCTTCTCAAGAATACAAACTTGTGGACATGGTCATTTTATCGAATTTGAAATATTGCCACACAGATGCACGGGAAACTTTTGATTGGACGCTTCAAAACGTCTTCCTCTTGCCTTTTGTCAATCCTCACGGCAGATCAAGTCTGGTAAGGCAGTCTGTTTTTTGTGGTCTGAATGTGTTTGAACATCACTTTGACCAATTTAGGCGATTTACTCCTAAACTAGACACTGGGAACGCAATCAAGATATTTCACTATTTGTCATACGGAATTGAGAGCGAAAAACGCAGGCGCTATTTTCCAACAATGCCAGAAAAGTGGCTTGCATCTGGTAAATTTCATCCTGAATAATTCTCCATCCCCGCGCAGGAGCAGACCGGATTGCGGTCGCCGAAGACGTTGTCCACGCGGCTGACGTGCGGCCAGAATTTGTAGTCGTGTAAATCTTTCGCCGGAAACGCCGCCTGCTCGCGCGTATAGGGACGATTCCAATTGTCGCTGGCAATTTGGTCGGCCGTGTGCGGCGCATTCTTGAGCAAATTATTTTTCGCGTCGGCAGAACCATTTTCCACGGCGGTCATTTCGGCGTGGATGGAAATCATCGCGTCGCAGAAACGGTCGAGTTCGTATTTTGATTCGCTCTCGGTCGGTTCAACCATCAACGTTCCCGCGACCGGCCAGCTTAACGTCGGAGCGTGAAAGCCATAATCCATCAGCCGCTTCGCCACGTCCTCGGCGGTGGTTTTGTGGAACGCGCGCAGGTCCAAAATACATTCGTGCGCGACGAGGCCGTTGCTGCGGTAAAGCGTCGGGAAATAATTTTCCAGCCGCTTGGAAATGTAATTCGCGTTGAGGATGGCGTATTTCGTCGCCTCGGTCAGTCCATCCGCACCCATCATCGCGATATACATCCACGAAATCGGCAAAATGCTCGCGCTGCCCCACGGTGCGGCCGCCACCGGGCCGATGTGTTGCTTGGAGTTTTTTCCATCGAGTCGTGCCGTGAACACCGGATGGCTCGGCAAAAATGAAACCAAATGTTTCGCCACGCCAATCGGCCCGACACCCGGGCCGCCGCCACCATGCGGAATGCAAAACGTCTTGTGCAGGTTCAAATGGCAAACGTCCGCGCCGATGAAGCCGGGCGAAGTCAGACCGACCTGCGCGTTCATGTTCGCGCCGTCCATGTAAACCTGGCCGCCGTTGACGTGAATGGTGTCGCAAATCTCGCGGATGGTTTCCTCGAACACGCCATGCGTGGACGGATAGGTTATCATCAGGCACGAGAGGTCCGCCTTGTGCGCCTCGGCTTTTGATTTGAGGTCTGCCACATCAATATTGCCATTCGTGTCGCACGCGACGGCGACGACTTTCATGCCGGCCATGACGGCACTCGCGGGATTGGTGCCGTGCGCGGAAGTCGGAATCAAGCAGACATTGCGATGTGCGTCGCCGCGCGACTCGTGATACGCGCGAATGACGAGCAATCCGGCGTATTCGCCCTGCGAACCCGCGTTTGGTTGCAGCGAAATGCCGGCGAAGCCGGTGCATTCCTCCAGCCAGTCTTCAAGGTTCTGGAAAAGAATCTGGTAGCCGCGCGCCTGCGAGAGCGGCGCGAACGGATGAATCTTCGCAAACTCCGGCCACGAGACGGGTAACATTTCCGCCGCGGCGTTCAGCTTCATTGTGCAGGAGCCGAGCGGAATCATCGAGGCCGTGAGCGACAGGTCGCGCGCTTCAAGCCGCTTGATGTAGCGGAGCATTTCGGTCTCGCTGTGATACGAGTTGAATACTTTGTGGTTGAGGAATTCGGATTGGCGAAAGTGCAAGGAAATTTCTTTTTCCGGTAAATTTTGCAGTCGAGACGGCGGCGTTTCCTTGTTCAATAGCTCCATTATATCCACTGGCTGGTCGCCGTTGAAAATTTGAAGAATTTCGCTCACAACAGCCATGGTCGTGGTTTCGTCAAGCGAGATACCGATTGTGTGATTATCAACAAGTCGGAAGTTCATTCGGTGCGTTTCTGCAACGCGAACAATGTCGGCAGAATATTTGTTACCCAACTCGATTGAAAGCGTATCGAAGAATTTTGGACTTTGGTTTTTGAGCTTTGGATTGCCGACGTTGTAGCCAAGCTTTTCCAAACCCAAAGCCAAAAAAGTTGTCATTTTTTGAACGCCCTTCGCAATGTTCTTCAACTGTTGCGGCCCGTGATAGCACGCGTAAAGCGACGCCATGTTCGCGAGCAGCGCCTGCGCGGTGCAAATGTTGCTCGTGGCTTTTTCGCGGCGGATGTGCTGCTCGCGCGTGCCGAGCGCGAGGCGCAGCGCGGGTTTGCCGCGCGAATCTTTGGACACGCCGACGATGCGACCGGGCATCTGGCGCTTGAATTCATCGCGCGTGGCGAAATACGCCGCGTGCGGTCCGCCGTAACCGAGCGGCACGCCGAAGCGTTGCGCGCTGCCGACGGCGATGTCCGCGCCGAATTCGCCCGGCGGCTTGATGAGCGTGAGCGCCAGCAAATCCGTGGCGACCGTCAGCATTGCGCCGGCAGCGTGGGCTTTTTCGGCGAAGCCAGAGAAATCGTGGATGGCTCCGAGCGTGTCAGGATATTGCACGAGCGCGCCAAAAACTTTTTCGCTGAAGGAAAATGTCTCATGATTGCCGACGACGATTTCGATTCCGAGCGCCTTGGCGCGGGCGCGGACGACTTCGATGTTTTGCGGATGGCAGGTTTCGGAAACGAAGAAAATATTTCGTCCATCTCGCAACCGCAAAGACATGGTCATCGCTTCGGCGGCGGCCGTGGCTTCGTCGAGCATCGAGGCGTTGGCGATGTCGAGTGCGGTGAGTTCGCTGACCATTGTCTGGAAATTCAGCAGTGCTTCGAGCCGGCCCTGGGAAATTTCCGCCTGATACGGCGTGTATTGCGTATACCAGCCGGGATTTTCCAGCACGTTGCGCTGGATGACCGGCGGCGTGATGCAATCGTAATAGCCCTGGCCGATGAACGAGCGGAACACTTTATTCTCGCCGGCAATGCGGCGGAGTTCCGCGAGCGCGTCAAATTCACTGTGCGCGGCGGGCAGATTTAAATTTTCGCCGAGCCGGATTTTTTTCGGGACAGCGGCGTCAATCAGTTCATCCAGATTTTTGTGGCCAAGCAAGGCCAGCATCGCAGCAGTTTCGGCGGCGTTGGGGCCGATGTGGCGGCGGACAAACCGGTCGGGATGGGACAAAAAATCTTGCGTCAAAGACATTCGCCAAAAATAAAGTTCGCGGGAAGAAAAAGCGAGTTGGATTTACGCGGTCGGCGGGTTGGCCGCCGGTTTGGTGAGAATACAACCGGTTTGGTTCGCAAGCAAAAACCGCCACAACTAATGGTATTTTTCGCCTAAAAAATCCGCAGTTTCGCATTGTGAAAATTGGCCGTTTTTCATATATTTTACGCATTCGTTGTCGCACCAAATTTGACCCGGAATTTCACCCTGATTATGTCGAGTATTTCTGATCCGCCTGAAGAAAAAATTGAGTCGCCCGACCGGATTGCCGATGGCAATTACGACGCTTCCAAGCTGTCCTCGCTGAAGGGGCTGGAAGCCGTCCGCAAGAAGCCCGGCATGTATATCGGCGGCACCGACGAGCGCGCGCTGCACCATTGCGTGAGCGAGGTGCTGGACAATTCCGTGGACGAACATCTCGCCGGACATTGCGACCACATCGAGGTGACGATTCATGTGGATGGTTCGATTTCAATTCGCGACGACGGGCGCGGCATTCCGGTGGACATCAACAAGGATTCCGGCCTGCCCGGTGTGGAATTGGTTTTGACAACGCTGCATTCCGGCGGCAAATACGGCCAGGGCGGCTACAAATTTTCCGGCGGCACGCACGGTGTCGGCGCGAAGTGTGTCAATGCCGTCAGCGAATGGTTTGAGGTGGAAGTCTCGCGCAACGAGCAGGTGTATCACATGGAGTTCGAGCGCGGCAAAACTACGAAGAAGCTCGAAGTCATCGGCAAGTCCAAAAAGACCGGCACGCTCATCACGTTTCTGCCGGACAAGGAAATTTTCCGCGATACGGTGGAGTTCAAGACGAACATCATTGCGCAACGCCTGCGGGAACTGGCGTTTTTGAATTCGGGACTGGAAATTATTTTTGCGGACGAACGCCAGACTTCCGCCGAACCGGAACGATTTTATTACAAGAACGGCGTCGAGGAATTCGTCAAGCAGCTCAACAAGAGCAAGGAACCGCTGCATCCCAAGCCGATTTCTTTCCGCAAGGAAACGAAGGAAAAATTGGACGATAAGGACATCGAAGTCCATGTCGAAGTCGTGCTGCAATACAACGACAGCTACAACGATCAGGTTCTTTGCTACACCAACACGATTCACAATCCCGACGGCGGCACGCATTTGTCCGGTTTCCGCAGTGCGGTGACGCGCGCAATCAATCAATACGCGAAGGCGAATGAGCTGATTAAAGACAAGGATCCGCAGATCACCGGCGACGACGTGCGTGAAGGTTTGACGGCGGTGATTTCGGTGAAGCACAGCGATCCGAAATTTGAATCACAGACGAAGGTGAAGTTGCTCTCGCCGGAAGTCGAGCGCATCACCGGCTCGGTGACTTACGAAGGTTTGATGGCTTATTTCGATGCGAATCCGCCCGTCGCCAAGCGCATTGTGGACAAAGGTCTCACGGCCGCGCGGGCGCGCGAGGCGGCGCGCAAGGCGCGCGAGGCGGTTCGCAAATCCGCGCTGACCGGCGGCGGCCTTCCGGGTAAGCTGGCGGATTGTTCCGACCGCGATCCGGCGAACACGGAGTTGTATATCGTCGAAGGTGATTCCGCCGGTGGTTCGGCCAAGCAGGGGCGTGACCGGAAATTTCAGGCGATTCTCCCGATTCGCGGCAAGCTCATCAACGTGGAAAAGGCGCGGCTCGACAAAGTTCTGCAGAACACGGAAATCCGCACGATGATCACGGCCATCGGCACGGGCATCGGTGACGGTGAAGGCGAAGGCGCGTTCAATCTGGAAAAACTGCGCTACCACAAAATCATCATCATGACCGACGCCGACGTGGATGGCTCGCACATCCGCACGCTGCTGCTGACGTTCTTTTACCGGCAGATGCCGCAGCTTGTGAAGCAGGGTTTTGTTTACATCGCCCAGCCGCCGCTTTACTCAATCACACGCAAGAAAAAAACCGATTACATTGACGACGACGTGCAGCTCAACCGTATTCTGCTGCAAAATGGTGTCGAGGAAGTGCGGTTGAAAAATCTTGCCGACGGAAAGGAGTTCAATCCGAAGCAGCTTGAGGAAATTCTCACGCTGCTCGAATCGCTCGACAAGCACGCGACCTATATCAAGCGGCTGGGCGGCGATTTTGCCGATTACGTCGAGAAGCGCGCGAAGGATGGAACGCTGCCGCAGTTCATGGTCAAGGTCCGCGACGGCAACGATGACACGGTGCATTATTTTATTACTGGCGAAGAGCTGGAGGAATTCAAGCAGGCCAACGGCGACCTGTTTTCCACCGACACCGAGACGCGCAAGAAAGACGGCCCGACGCGGCGCGCGAAAATTTCCAACCTGCATCTGGAGAGCAAGGCCATCGCGGATCTGCTGGGCAAACTTTCCAAGAAAGGTCTCGCGGTGGATCACTACGCCGCGCAGGACAAGCCGTTGTTTGAATTGACCGAAGGCGAAGGCGAGCGTGCCTCCGTGACGCCGCTGTTTTCGATTCCGGAAATTCTCAACGGCGTGAAAACCGTCGGCAAAAAGGGCATCCAGATGTATCGCTTCAAGGGTCTCGGCGAAATGGATGCCAAGGAGCTTTTCGAAACGACGATGAACCCGGTCAATCGCAAGCTGCTGCGCATCGAACTCACCGACGCGATTGAGGCCGAGGAAATGTTCGTCACTTTGATGGGCGAAGAAGTCGAGCCGCGCCGCGATTTCATCGTGGATAATGCGCTGAACGTCCGCAACCTCGACGTTTGATTCCGTTTCAACAATTTTTACTGAATTTGCATCATGTCAGACGAAACCGAACCGACACCACCCGCGCCGCAACAGCAACCGAGCGGCGGCGCTTACACGCAGGGCGAGAAAATTTCCAGGATCAACGTCGCGGACGAAATCAAAAATTCGTTCCTCGACTACTCGATGTCCGTCATCATTTCGCGTGCGCTGCCCGACGTGCGCGACGGCTTGAAGCCATCGCAGCGGCGCATTTTGTATGCGATGGAAAACCTGTCGCTGTTTCCGGGGCGCAAGCACATCAAGTGCGCGAAAATCTGCGGCGACACTTCCGGCAACTACCATCCGCACGGCGAGGCGGTGATCTATCCGACGCTCGTGCACATGGCGCAGCCGTGGGCCATGCGCGAGAAGCTGGTGGACGGCAAGGGCAATTTCGGCTCCGTCGAAAACGATCCGCCGGCGGCGATGCGTTATACCGAGGCGCGCTTGACGCACCTCGGCGCGGCGCTGATGCAGGACATGGAGAAGGACACGGTGGATTTCGTCCCGAACTATGATGAGCGCCTCACCGAGCCCACGGTGTTTCCGGCGGCGTTTCCCAATTTGCTGGTCAACGGCGGCACGGGCATCGCGGTCGGCATGGCCACGAACATGGCGCCGCACAATCTGGGCGAAGTCGTGGACGGCATCTGCGCGCAGATTGACAAGCCGGACATCACGATTCCGGAACTGATGAAATTCATCAAAGGCCCGGACTTTCCGACGGGCGGTTTTATCTGCGGCGTGGAAGGCATCAAGAATTATTTCACGACCGGCAAGGGCAGCCTCAAGCTGCGCGGGCGCATCGGCGTGGAGGAGATGAAGGGCAACCGCGAGCAACTGGTCATCACGGAAATTCCGTTCAACGTGAATCGCGCCGGCCTGGAGGAACAGATTGCCAATCTCGTCAACGAAAAGATCATCACGGAAATTTCCGCGATGCGCAACGAGTCGGACGAGCATTGCCGGCTCGTGATCGAGTTGAAGCGCGACGCGACGCCGAAGGTCGTCATCGCGAATCTGTTTCAGCACACGCAACTGGAAGTTTCGTTCAGCGTCAATTCGCTGGCGATTGATCATGGCCGGCCGAAGACGCTCAATCTCAAGGAAATCATCCAGTGCTATATCGAGCACCGCCGCGAAGTGATTTTGCGCCGCACGCGCTTCGAGTTGAAAAAGGCCGAGGAACGCGCTGAACTGCTCGAAGGTTATCTCATCGCGCTGTCGAACCTCGACGAGTTCATTCACATCATCCGCTCCAGCAAAACGCGCGAGGAAGCGCGGGTGAAACTGCTCGCGTTCGAGTGGTCGCGCGCGCAGGTCGAGAAGTGGGGCATCTTGATCCGCAGCGAGGCGCGTCTGGAAGCGGGGCGTTACGCGCTGACCGAGCGTCAGGTGGACGCGATTTTGGAACTGCGCCTTTATCAATTGACCGGCTTGGAAATTGACAAGATTGATAAGGAATACAAGGCGTTGATCGAAGTCATCAAGGACCTGCTCGACATCCTCGCGAAGGAATCGCGCGTGATGGCGATCATCAAAGCGGAACTCCAAGCCATCAAGGAAAAACACGCCACGCCGCGCAAGACGGAAATCGTGCCTGACGAAGGTGAAATTGCGATTGAAGATTTGATTGCGAACGAAGGCGTCATCATCACGCTCACGCATAACGGCCTGCTCAAGCGCACGAACGTGAGCCAGTATCGGGCGCAGCGGCGCGGCGGCAAGGGCGTCATCGGCATGACGACGAAGGAGGGCGAGACGCCAGACGACAAGGATTTCGTGGAGCATCTGTTCACGGCGAGCACGCACGATTATCTGATGTTCTTCACGAACACCGGCCGCGTTTATGTCGAGCGCGTGCATGAGATTCCCGACATGGGCCGCGCCGCGAAAGGCCGGAGCATCGCCAATCTGCTGGAACTGAAGGCCGACGAAAAAATCGCCGCGCTCATCCGCATCCTCTCGAAAACCGACGAAAACAAGGAGGATGTGACGTGGTCGCAGTCCGGCGAATTATTCTTCGCCACGCAGCAGGGCACGGTGAAGAAAACTTCGCTCAACGAATTCTCCAACGTCCGCAAGGGCGGCATCATTGCCATCGGCATCGAGCCCGGCGACACGTTGATCGAAGTGAAACTGACGCGCGGCAGCACCGGCGAGGGCGATCCCGGCGACGATGTCGTCTTGATCACTAAGGACGGCATGAGCATCCGCTTCCATGAGGCTGATGTGCGTTCGATGGGCCGCGCCGCCGGCGGTGTGCGCGGCATCAGTCTGGAGAAGGGTGACGCGCTGGTCGCGGCCACGATTGTCGTTCCCGACGCCGCGCTGCTGGTGGCCGGCGAGAACGGCATCGGCAAGCGCACTGGCTTTGACGAATACCGCGTCCAGTCGCGCGGCGGCAAGGGCATCATCACCATGAAGACCGGCGACAAGACCGGCGGCGTGGTCGGCGCGCTCACCGTGCGCGACAGCGACGAGATCATGCTTATCACCACCGGCGGTCAGATGGTGCGGATTCCGGTGCAAGGCATCCGCGAAGCCGGCCGCAACACCATGGGCGTGAAATTGGTGAATCTTGACGCGGGCGACAAGCTCCAGGCGATTGCCCAGGTCATCGGCGAGGATAAGGAAGATTCCGCCATCGAAAGCGAACCGGAAAAATAACTTAAAAATTTTCTTGCCTTGGCCGCACAGATTGTTTTTCTTGTGCGGCCTTTCTATGAAAAAATACATCGCAAGCCTGTCCTTTGCCATCGGTGTTTTGACGGCAATTCAAGCATCCGCCCAAACCAATGTCATCACCACGACCAATGTCGTGACGGTGACGGTGACCAATGTTGTCACCATCACGAATGTTATGGCCACAGCGGAAGCCGCGCCCGCGCCCGCGCCCAGCGCGGTTGTTCAGCCGCCCAAATATCCGTGGGAAAGCAGCGTGACGGCCGGCCTGACTCTGACGCGAGGTAACAGTGACACCCTGTTGTTCACGGCTGGCCTGCTGACGGACAAAAAGACGCCGGACAATGAATTCAAGTTCGGGGGCGAAGCCGCCTACGGTGAAAACAGCGGCGTGAAAAACGTGGACACCGAACACGTCTTCGGCCAATACAACGATTTGTTTTCCGACCGGTTTTATGGTTACGTCCGGGCGGAAGGATTGCATGACGGCATTGCCGATCTGCAATACCGCCTCACCGTCGGTCCCGGTATCGGCTATTATTTCATCAAGGAAACGAACACCACCTTCGCGGGTGAATTTGGCTCCAGCTACGTCAACCAGCGCCTCGGCGATGTGGACGACAACTACGCCACCCTCCGGCTGGCCGAGCGGTTTGAACACAAGTTCAAGAATTACGGCGCGCGGGTCTGGGAAAACGCCGAAATCCTGCCGCAGGTCAACAAGTTTGACAATTACATCGTCAACGCGGAAATCGGCATCGAGGCCGCGCTCAACGCCCACTTCAGCCTGAAAACTTTCTTGGATGACAATTTCAACAACCAGCCGGCGGCCGGTCGCGAGAAAAACGACACCAAGCTCGTCAGCGCCATTTCCTACAAGTTTTAAGCGCGTTTAAAAAAATCGAACGGCGGTTCCGCCTTTTCCAGAACCGCCGTTTTGTTTTTACAAAGTAAGGTGGGGCGAGACTCCGTCGAGCCCAAATATTTTTATGGCGCGAGCCGTTCCAGCTTCCACGAACCGTCCGTCTGCCGCGCGTAGGAAAACCGGTCGTGCAGCCGGCTCGGCCGGCCCTGCCAGAACTCAATCCGCTCCGGCCGCAAAATGAATCCGCCCCAGTTCGGGGGCAGGGGAATGTCGTTGGGAAATTTCTTTTCCAGTTCACGCCAGTGCGCTTCCAGCGTCGCTCGGTCGGGAACGGGCTGGCTTTGGTCTGAAGCCCACGCCGCCAGCCGGCTGCCGCGCGGACGGCTCTTGAAATAATTTTCCGATTCCGCCACCGGCAGTTTTGTGACCGTGCCGGCCGCGCAGACCTGTCGTTCCAAGTCCGACCAGAAAAATGTCAGCGCGGCATTGGGATTTTCCGCCAGTTCGCGGCCTTTGCGGCTGTCGTAATTCGTGAAGAAAATGAAGCCGCGTTCGTCCACCGATTTCAAAAGCACCGTGCGCGTCGAAGGCTTGCCGGACGGATCCACCGTCGCGAGCGTCATCGCGTTGATGTCGGCGGGACGATGGTTGAGGATGGCGCTCCAGAGTTTGTAGAGTGCAATGCCGATTTTCCGCCAGCGGCTCTGCGACTGCTCGCCGGTGGCGTCGCGGAACCACGACTCAAACTGCGTGATGGGATTCGCGTCCAGCCCCGCGCGGTCGAGCGCGCCGCGCCGGTAATCTTCGCGGAAGTCACCGAGGTTCATTTTACATTTGGCGGAACACCGTCAGGCCGAGCGCGACGATGAACAGCGCGAACACCAGCCGCACCACGCTGCCGACGCGGATGCGGTTCTGCGTCGCCGTCCCGAATTCAATCAGGTCGCGCAGTTTCCACGGCGTGATGGTGAACCAGATGCCGGCGACGATGAGAACGTAGGCCCAGGTTTGAATCACCAGCACGAACGGCGACTGGTCGAGGTGCGGCCGGCCGGTGTCCAGCATCAGTTTGCCTAGCAGCAGCAGCACGACGGCCAGGCCGCGCGCGGCCAGAAAATCCTGCACGAACACGCACGTCAGCAGGCCGACCGCCGCGAAGGCGATCATCATGACCGGTTTGTAGGCCGAGAAATCCGCGATCGGCTCCGCGTTGACGATCCACAGGAACCACGCCGTGCCGAGCAGCATGAGCGCCACGCCCACGGGCACGTTGCGCGGCAGCCGGCGCGCGGTGGCGGTGAACTCCGCGGGCTTCGTCAGCGCATAAAGCTGCGGCACACTCATGCCGGCCCCGAGCAGGATGGAAAGCAACGATAATCTCATTTCAAAAATTAAACCATGAATCCACCCAAATGGACACGAAGAAAATGAATCCGTTCATTCCAGCCGCCGGAGCGGGCAACCGTTCTGGCGGCTTTTTTTACGACAGAGGTGCTTGGCTGAATCTGGCTAAAGAAAAGTCTTTACTATTTAATTTAAACTGATTAACATTAATGCCATGAAAAGGAAGACGCTTCTTCCCGAATTAGGCTACGAAAATAGCCTGTATCGCAACTAACTATGATGTTAGGCAGCCCTGGATATATTATGAAAATAAACAATATTATAATTGCGTTACTAGCCTTTAGCCTTGCAGCTAAAGGCCAAGGCATCATCCTTAATGCTGGCGATTCGTATACCTACGAGTTTTCAAATCTTCCAGATTATAACACTACACAATATGTTTTCTTGGGAGCTCAAGCTGCATTCTCCCTCGACCCGTCAAGCCTCAGTCCTGGCTATCAGATGCGGTTCGAGGTGTTTGAAAACAGTGTCAGCGACACGCCTCTATTTAGCTCGATATGTTCGGCGTCAAATCAATTTGTCGGTGCTGATTTACCTGGAGACATGCTGGATCTTCAGGGAGTGGTTCGGTTTACCATGCTTGCCGGAAGTGCGAGGGTGGCTTGGTTTGATTTAGCCGTATTCAAGCCTTTGCAAACTGGTGGCTCCGACGTTTACTTTCAGCAGGTCGTTCCTACGCCAGAGCCGTCAGTGATTGCACTTGTAACAATAGGCGCATTGTCAATTCGCCTATCTCGGCATGGGAGGTTCGGACATGCTGCCTAACCATTCGCCGGAGCCAATGCCTAATGGCGCATTCAGCAGGGCGTGAAGGAGCGGATTCCGCCAAATCTTGCGTGGCCATTTCATTTATGCTTTATTGCCGGCAAGGCGGCGCGTCCCTTTGAGTGAAACCGGCGCACCCGCTGTCAATGATTTGAGTTATGATTTACAATTCGTTTCATTCGATTGGTCTGTATTTTTTGTTTTTGATTCCGGGTTTGCTGCTCGGCATCTGGGCGCAAATCAAGCTCCACCTTGCCTACGGCAAATACAGCCAGGTGCCGGTGGACTCCGGCATGACGGGCGCGCAGGCCGCACGCCGCATCCTCGATGACGCCGGCCTGAACGACATGCCGGTGGAGGAGGTGCCCGGCCATTTGAGCGACCATTACGACCCGACAAAGCGCGCGCTGTTTTTATCGTCGGAAAATTTTCACGGCCAGACCGTCGCGGCGGTCGGCGTGGCGGCGCACGAAGCCGGTCATGCGCTCCAACATCAGGCTGCCTACGGGTTGTTCCAGGTGCGCATGGCGCTGGTGCCGGTGACGAATTTTGCCAGCATGGCTTACACGGGAATTCTGCTGCTGGGCATGTTCATGGGTTTGTTTGGAATGGCCCTGTGGATCATCATCGCAACCTTTTCCGTGATCACGTTTTTCCAACTGGTCACGCTGCCGGTGGAATATGACGCGAGCCGCCGCGCCAAGGAGCAGTTGTTCCGGCTCGGCCTCGTGCACGAGCAGGAACGCGCTGGCGTCAGCAAGGTGCTGGACGCCGCGGCACTGACCTATGTCGCCGCGCTGGTCAGCAGCATTTTGACGCTGCTCTATTACCTCACCCTCGCGCGCGACAGCCGGCGCTAGTTGATTTTTCTTGCGACCGCGCGTTTCGTCTTTAACGTCTTGCCAATTCTATGGCGGCGAAAACCAAAAAGCCCAAAGCGGTCAAAGCGGTCAAAGCCAAACGGCGCGCGAAAATTTCCGCACCGGCGGCGACAAAGCCCGCCGCGTATGTCATTCCCGATCCCGCCTTTCCCAAGCCAGTCGAGGGCGACACGACGGCGTTCATCCGCCGGGAAAGTTCGAACTACGACGGCGACACGGCCATCCGGCTTTATCTGCGCGAAATCGGGCAGGTGAAACTGCTCACGCCGGACGAGGAAATCCAATTGGCCGCGCGCATCAAGAAGGGCGACAAGAAAGCGCGCGAACACATGATCAAGGCCAACCTCCGCCTCGTCGTGAAAATCGCGCGCGATTACGAGGGCATCGGCCTGCCGCTGCTGGATTTGATCAGCGAGGGCAACATCGGCTTGATGAAGGCCGTCGAGCGGTTCGATCCGAGCAAGGGCGGCAAGCTTTCCACCTACGGTTCGTGGTGGATCAAACAATCCATCAAGCGCGCGCTCGCCAACCAGTCCAAGACCATTCGCTTGCCGGTGCATCTGGTGGACAAAATTTCCAAGATGCGGCGCACGGCGATGAAGCTGCAGGAGATGCTCGGCCACGAACCGTCGGACGAGGAACTGGCGGATGAAATGGGCATGACGGCGGCGCGCGTGCGGCAGATGCGCCAGGCGGCGGTGCGGCCCGCCTCGCTCGACGCGCCGATCGGCGACGACGATTCGAATAATTTTTCTGACGTGGTGCAGGACGAAAACGCCACGTCGCCTTACGACAATCTGGAGGACAAGACCGTCACCGGCATGTTGCAGGACATGGTCAAGCATCTGAATGATCGGGAAGCGACGATTCTGCGCTACCGTTTCGGCCTTGATGGCGGCACCGAAAAAACGCTGGAGGAAGTCGGCGTGAAATTCGGCGTCACGCGCGAGCGCGTCCGGCAGATTCAAAACCTTGCGCTGCGCAAGCTCCGCAAGATGATCGAGAAACTGGAGAAGGAAAAAGAAAAAGCCGTTTAATTTATGCCGAACGTCACCGCCGCCGAAATCGCCGCCGCCATCCGCAACGTCCCGGATTTTCCCAAGCCGGGCATCCAGTTCAAGGACATCACGCCGGTGCTGGCCGACGCGCGGCTGTTCGCCGGCTCGATTGACCTGCTCACGCAAAATTTCGCGCCCGGCTCGGTGGACGCCGTTGTGGGCATTGACGCGCGCGGATTTATTTTCGCCGCCGCCGCCGCCACGAAGCTGAAGGCCGGCTTCGTGCCGGTCCGCAAAAAAGGCAAGCTGCCGTTCCAGACCATCGAGCAGGAATACGCGCTCGAGTATGGCAACGCGACCGTCGCCATGCACATTGATGCGCTCAAACCGGGCGCGCGCGTGCTGCTGATTGACGACCTGCTTGCCACCGGCGGCACGTCCGCCGCCGCCGTCGCCCTGATGCAAAAACTTGGCGCGAAAATTCTGGCGACAAACTTCCTGATCGAACTGAAATTCCTGAACGGGCGCGACAAATTAAAAGACCATCCGGTGCGTTCCATAGTGGTTTATTAAACCCGAATTCCAAAGTTGGAAGGGCGGTGCGTAGTGGGACAGGCGTCCCGTCTGTCGAGTTTTAGATCCGACTCGGAAAAAATTTTCAAGTGCTCCAACCGCAACTGGACAGGCAAGATGCCTGTCCCACTACTTGAAGCCGCGCAATTCAGTTTTCAACGCCGCCGTTCCCGCTACACTGCCGCCGATGCACTGGCTGCAAACACTCGACACGAACCTGTTCCTGTTCGTCAACCGCTCGCTGGTCAATCCGGTTTTCGACTGGCTCATGCCCATCTTGAGCGGCAGTGGCGGCTATAAAAACGCCTTTCTCGCGATGGCCATTGCCACCGGCATCGCGATTCTCATCCTCGGCAAATCCCGCGCGCGGATTTGCGTGGTGTTGCTGGCGCTCATCGTCGGCACCAACGACAGCCTTATTTGCAATACGCTCAAGCACGCCGTCGCCCGCCCGCGGCCGTTCGTCACGCTGCCGCAGGCGCGGGTGTTTGGCAAAATCGGCGACGGCTACGTCCCGCCGGAAATCAACGCTGAAGGCGTGGACATGGCGGCGAGCAAAGGCAGCCACAACAGCATGCCGTCGTCGCACGCCGCCAACTGGTTTTGCGGCACCATGGTGCTGTTCCTGTTCTACCGGCGCAGCCTGTGGTTTATGCTGCCACTGGCGCTCGGCGTTTCCTTTTCGCGCCTCTACAACGGCGTGCATTATCCGAGCGATGTGCTGGCCGGCGCGATTATCGGTGCCGGCTACGCGGCGGCGGCGGCCATTGTCATTGAAGCCGCGTGGCAATGTTTCGGGGCAAAATATTTTCCGCAATGGCACGAAAAATTGCCGGTGCTCGTGCCGAATTTAAAGCTTGGAAATCCCAAGAGCCGCTGATCATGGCCGCGACGAGAATTATTTTTCGCGTCCGCGATTACGATCTGGCGGCGACGCTCGACTCCGGCCAGGTTTTCCGCTGGCAGAGGCAAAATGAATCGTGGGTTGGTGCCGTCGGGAAAAACTTCGTGCGGCTGACGCAAACCGACGGCGGGATTGTGGCCGAAACTGCCACGGGCATTGATGACTTGGACTGGCTCCGGGATTTTCTTCAAATCGGAACCGACCTGGCCGCCGTGCTGAAAACCTTTCCCGACGACGAGCCGATGCGCGCCGCCGTCGCCGCGTGTCCCGGCCTGCGGCTGCTGCGGCAGGATCCGTGGGAATGTCTCGCGTCGTTTATTTTGTCCTCTACAAAGCAGATTGTGCAAATCCGGCAGATCGTTTCACTGCTGTGCGAACGCTTTGGCGAGCCTGTGGCGCTTGCTCCATTCACGGGTAGCACAGGCCTCCGGCCTGTCGTTTCGAGCGTCGCGCCCGAAACCGTCGGGGAAAATGGACAGACTTTAATTCGGTCGGACAACCAGCAGCGGACAGTTTCGGACGAAATCCGGCGTGACGCCGGATTTGACGGGCGCGACGCCCGTGCTACCCATTGGAAAACCTTCCCCACGCCGCAACGCATCGCCAGTCTCACCGAAGCCGAACTCCGCGCCTGCAAGATGGGCTTCCGCGCGCCGAACCTGCTGGCCGCCGCGCGGGAAATCGCCGAAGGCAGATTCGACTTGGAGCGCATCCGGCATTTGACCCACGCCGAGGCGCGGGCGGAGCTGATGAAGCTGCGCGGCGTGGGCGGGAAGATTGCCGACTGCGTTTTGCTCTTCGCCTACGGATTTGATTCCGCGTTTCCCGTGGATGTCTGGATTGAACGTGCGCTGCAACGGCTTTATTTCCCGCGCCGCCGCGCCAGCGAGCCACGCCTGCGCCGCTTTGCCGCCACGCATTTCGGCCCGCACGCCGGTTACGCCCAGCAATATCTTTTTCATTACATGCGGACGAAATTGAAATAGCTTTTTCTTGCTGGAAATTCGACAGTGCGCTTTCATAAGCCAATGCTGACAAAGGCAACAGTGAAACAATCGTGGACTCACTGCATTACAATCCAAAATTAAGAGGAGCAAGTTATGTCACAACGAAACAATATCATTGCTTGCAGCGTAATTATCGTTCTCTCCATTCTCTTTGGTTTGTATAGTTGGGGTATCATCAAAAGTCCTATTTATGCCGCAGTGGTGGTGTTCATAATTTTATCCACGATTGGTGCTTACATTCTTTATTCGGTATTTGATAGCTTGCGACGAGGTGCCATTTCGATTAACGCGAAGGCTTCAATTTCAGTTTACGACCGACGCACGAATCCGGTCGGCTTTTGGTTTTACATATTTCTGTTTACGCTGATCGGGTTAATGGTTTGCGGGATGGCTATCTATATTCTTTTTCACCCACATTTACATTGATGATTTAAGCTTGTCCCCACAAGACACAGTGGCCAACGCCATTAGCACTGTTAATTCCACATTCGCCTTCTTCGCGCGACAAAAATGAAAATTGAAACCATCCTGACGCCGGCGGAATTGCCCGCGCTCGCCCAACGCGATTTGCGCGCGACCGCGTGCGTCGTGTTCGACGTGCTGCGCGCGACCAGCACGTTCGTGACCGCGCTGCACCACGGCGCCCAAGCCATCATCCCCGTCAGCGAAATCGCCGAGGCGCTGGAAATCAAGAAGTCAGAATCCAGAATCCAGAAGCCAGAAGCCATTTTGCTCGGCGGCGAACGCAACGGCGTGAGAATCCGCGCCGCACAGCAGTGGGACAGGCATCTTGCCTGTCCAAAACAGGCTGGAAGCCTGTCCCACCGTGAAATTGATTTCGACCTCGGCAATTCGCCGCGCGAATACACGCCGGAAATTGTGCGCGGCAAAACCATTGTTTCCACGACGACGAACGGCACGCGCGCGTTGCGCGCTTGCGTGAACGCGCAGACGGTTTTGGCCGCTTCGTTTTTGAACCTCACGGCGACGGCGGAATTTCTCCGGCGGAAGAATTTTGAAAATATTCTGCTCGTCTGCGCCGGCACCGGCGAAAACCAGGCGGATGAAGATGTAATTGCAGCGGGCGCGCTGGCAGAGTTGTTGACGGCTCGCGGGGACGCTCGCCCCACCATTTCAGATTCAACTGAAATCGCACGGCGGTCGTGGCTGGCGGCAAAACCGGATTTGTTGGCGGCTGTCTCCAATGCAGAGAACGCGCAGCGGTTGTTGGCCATTCGCGAATTGCGCGACGATGTGGCGTTCTGTCTGCAACGCGACATTTTTCCGCTGGTTGCCAAAATGGAAGCCGACGGCGCGATTCGCCGCCAAAAAGAACTTTAGACAGCATTAACAAAATTTACAGGATTCGATTCTGATCATTTTGTTAATCCTGTCGAAATTTCCGGTCACACCACAAACTCCAGTTCCTGCCGGTGCGGAAGCAGACCGCGCTCAAACCCTTGGCCAAGAAAGCGGCGGATGGATTCGCGGCCGCGCTCGCCATAATCAAGCGTCCAGTGGTTGACATACATGCCGACGAACTTGTCGGCGAGATCACGGCCCATGTCGCGGGCGTATTGCAGCGCGTGCTGCACGGCTTCCGGACGATGGTCGAGACTAAACTGAATGCTCGCGGTCAGCGTGTCGGAAAGCTGCTTGCGCGTCGCCGGTGCGAATTTCTTGTGGATGACATTGCCGCCGAGGGGCAGGGGAAGGCCGTCATTTTGTTTGCCCCACCAGACGCCGAGGTCTTCGCATAGAACCAGCTTTTCATTTTGGAACGTGAGCTGGCCTTCATGGATAATCAAACCAACTTCAGCAATTCCATTTTCACCGCCGCAAAAATCTGGTCGAACGGCACGACGACGTAATTGAATTCCTTGGCCGGTTTGCCGAGCCAGAGTTGCAGCGCCAGAAACGCGCTGGTCATGGTGCCCGGCACGGCGATTTTTTTCTTCGCAATTTCCTCGCGGGAAAATTTCTGTTTGGCGACGAGCATCGGGCCGTAGCCGTCGCCCATGCTGGCGCCGCTGGGCAGCAGCGCGTATTTGTCGGAGACGTAGGCGTAGGCGTGGATGCTGACGGCGGAGATGTCGAGTTCGCCGCGCGTGGCGCGTTCGTTCAGCGTCTGGATGTCCTGTAAAATATGGGTGAAATGAAAGCCGTGCGTCGGAATCAAGTCCTTAGCGAGCGCGTAAAACATGAAGGCGTCATCGGGGTCGGGCGAGTGGCCGAGCGTCAGGGTCGTTTTTTCCATCCACGAAAAATAAACCACGCGGTGCGTGCTGTCACGACGAGAAGGTTGAGATAAGGCAAAACGGGCATAGTTTTTATCGCCATCGCCAACACGACCCGCACGCGCCTCGCCAACCCAACCGCAGTTGATCGCCACCCCCTTTATTGATGCGCGATACGGTCTGCGGACAAACCCAGCGGGCGCGTGCGTGGTATTAACCCCAGTTCCCCACCCAAAACACAACCCAATCTACAACGCGTGACGTTTAGCAGATGCAATGCCAAGGAGAAGAAATGCAAATTTGCCAGTGATTCGGAGCTTTTTCAAAAATGAACTCGTCCGGAAGCTGTGTTTTTTTTATCAGCGCGCATAAAATAATCCGGCGCGCGCGAAACTTCTACCGTTGACGATGGGTGAACAATTTTCCGGGCGAGCGAAAAGCCTGGTTCCTCAAATTAAAACACAGCTTCATTTCGATTCTCCGAACCGCTGACAGGTAATCCTCCGACCGGCAAGTCTGATTCGCCAAAATTGTTTAGGATTTGGCAAAAGAAGGTTAGCGGGCCAATCGAACATCGGGTGAATTGGTAATTAATGAGTGAAGATTTGATTATAGGCATTGCCGGTTCCGGCGGCGACGGCGTGATTTCAGCGGGTGAATCGTTGATCACGGCGGCGGCGCTGGAAGGTTATCATTGCGTCATGACCAAGAGCTTCGGCTCGCAGATCCGCGGCGGCGAGGCCTCGTGCCGGCTGCGGCTGGCGACCCGGCCGGTGCTCAATCCCAACGGCCCGCTCGACGTGGCGGTGGCGCTCAACTGGGACGATTTTAAACGCTTCGGCGCGGAACTGCCTGTCGAGGCCGCGACCATAGTCATTTACGAGAGCAACACCGGTGTCGCGCCCGACCAATTGCCATTGCAAGGCGTGAAACCGGCGGTGGTCTTCAGCGTGCCGATCACCGCAATGGCTGCGGAACATGCCGGAACGGACAAGGCTAAGAACATCGTGATCGCCGGGCTGCTGGCCGGCTGGTTCGGCATCGGCCGCGAAAGCATGCTGGCGGGCATCCGCAAAAAATTCGCGAAGAAAGGCGCCGCCGTGGTGGAAGGCAATGTCCGCGCTTTCCAGGCTGGACTCGATTTCACCGCCGCCAATCCGCTGAAAGAAGACCGCAAGCTGTCAACTCCGCAATCCGGTGGCCAATCCAAGCTCCTGACGGACGGCAACGACATGTGCGCGGCGGCGGCGATTTTTGCCGGCTGCACTTTTTTTGGCGGCTATCCCATCACGCCTTCGACGGAGATCATGCAATTTCTCGACCGTGAAATTTGGAAATACGGCGGCACCGTTTTGCAGGCGGAAGATGAAATCGCCGGCATTGGAGCTGTTGTCGGCGCGTCGTTCGCCGGGAAAAAAGCGATGACGGCCACGTCCGGTCCCGGCATGTCGCTCAAGACTGAAATGCTTGGCCTGGCGAGTCTGGCCGAACTGCCGCTGGTGTGCGTCAACGTCCAGCGCGGCGGTCCGTCCACGGGCATGCCGACCAAGGCCGAGCAATCGGATTTGTTTCAGGCGGCTTTTTCCGCGCACGGCGATTGCCTGCGGCCGGTGCTCGCGCCCACGAGTGTCGCCGACATTTTTGAAGTCACGGTGGAAGCTTTCAATCTCGCCGAATATTATCAGACGCCGGTGATCATTTTGTCCGACCAGGAAATTGCCCAACGCAAGGAAACGGTTGATCCGATTGACACCTCAAAATTCCAAATCATCGGGCGCCGGCATCCGAGCGGGCCGGAGTTGACAAATTATTCGCGCTTCAAGCTGACTGAATCCGGCATCAGCCCGATCAGCCATCCCGGCATGGTTGGCGGCAACTATCTCGCGGCCGGCATCGAACACAATGAACAAGGACGTCCGACCGCCAGCGGCGAAATGCATGCGCGGATGAATGAAAAGCGGTTTAACAAATTTAATCCGCTGAAGAACCGCCGAGATCTGTTCACCATCGAAGGCGATCCGGAAGCGCCCATCGGCATGGTGAGCTGGGGCAGCGTGGCTGGGGTGGCGCGCGAAGCGTTGCGGCTGGCGCAGGCGGAAGGCTTGCAGGTGAAACTGCTCGTGCCCAAGCTGCTTTATCCCGTGGCCGAAACGGTCTATCAGGATTTCTTCGCGTCCGTGCAACGCGGCTTGTTCATCGAACAATCCTATCAGGCGCAGCTCTATCGCATCGTGCGGATGAATGTGGATTTGCCGGCCCGGGTCAAAGCCTTTGCCAAGAGCGGCTCCAATCCCATCCTGCCGTCCGAAGTGCTCAAGCGACTGCGCGAAATGGTCGTCGCCATCCAAGGCAACCAACAACAAGCCGATGTCGTCGAAGACTGAACCCGCGCAACCTTTTAAAAAAGAGAAATTTTTATGACCACTATCGAAGCTCCGGCGAAACCAATTTCAATTACCAAGTTCACGCCCGGCAATTTCAAGAGCGACCTCAAGCCCATCTGGTGCCCCGGCTGCGGCGACTTCGGCGTCGTCACCGCCATCACCCGCGCGTTGGCGAACATCGGCCGCCCGCCGCATGAGATCGCCTTCGTCTCCGGCATCGGCTGTTCCAGCCGCATTCCCGGCTACACCACTGCGTATGGTTTCAACACTGTGCATGGACGTTCGCTGCCGATCGCCCAAGGGATCAAGCTCGCCAATCCGGAACTGCTCGTGCTCGTGGCCAGCGGCGACGGCGACGGCTTTTCCATCGGCGGCGGCCACGTCGCGCACGCGGTCCGGCGCAACATTGACATTACCTACATCGTGATGGACAACCAGATTTACGGCCTGACCAAAGGCCAGCTCTCACCAACTTCCACGCGTGGACGCAAGACCGTCACGTCCAGTTTCGGCAGTCTTGAAGACCCGGTGAACCCGCTGCTCTACGTCATGGGCTACGGTGCGTCATTTGTCGCGCAAGGCACGCCGGCCGACATGGTCGGCCTCGCGAAGATCATCGAGGAAGGCATTCGTTTTCCCGGTTTCGCGTTCATCAATGTCCAATCACCCTGCGTGACCTATGGCCAGGAAGATCAGCAGCTCAAAGCGCATAAGACCAACATGCAGAGCTTGGAATCCATCGGCCACGACCCGGCCGACCGGGCACGCGCGACCGAACTGGCGCGCGAATACGGCACCAGGCTTTACACCGGCGTCCTGTATCGCAATCCTAATCCCCCGACGACCTACGGTCAGGGCGTGACCGAACGTCAAACAGCGCTCATGAAAAACGCGGTTCCGAAGCATGAGATTCTCAACCGATTCAAGCCGACCAACTGAACTGTGGCAAAGTTTGTTGCCGGTGAATAAAATTCGAGGCGAAGATCGAAACCGAACGAGATCTCATTGACTGCGCGTTAATCGCTACCGGAACGGCTCAAGCCCCGTTGTATTCATCTGCATAGTCAAAGCGGTTGGTTTTGCGCTGCCAGCAGTTCGTTCACTTTGGCAATCACGGCGAACGCGTCGGCCACATAAAGCACATCGGCTTTGCCGCGCGCCCAGCCGCAGTTCGGATCGAGGCTGATGGCGCGGCGCTCAGCGATGAATCGCCAGCCGACCGTATGCGGCTCTTCGCCGTGACAGCAGGTGCTCAAGCCTTTCGCGTGCCGCGGCGTGGCACCGGTCTGGCCGACTTGGTTCAAGTGCGACAGGAACGGCAGCACCGCCTGGCCTTCGCCGCTTTGATCAACGAGCGATTTGCTGCTGCCGAGCGAGGCGCGAGCTTGTTTCAGAAAACCGAGAATCAACTTCTCCGCCTCGGGAACATGCGTCTGGCCGTCGGCTTGTTTCTTCGTCCAGCCCGCACCGGTGACGAACAGCAATTGCGCGTCGGGGCGGATCGTTTGCGCGTCCGCCTTCGGCTCGCGAATACCAATTACCGTCGTGCGCTTGCTCGCGTCGGTAAGATTCACCACGACCATTTCCACCGCTGCCGTGCCCGCATTGCAATCGCATGCCGTCTGGCTGCCGGGATCAATGCCGAGAATCCACGGACGCTGTGCGCGCGTCAAAGCACCTTCCATGCGCTGCCGATAATACCAACGGCTGACGGAAATTTTTCCGTCGGCCGCCACCACGCCGGTGACATGCGTGTCCACGCGTCCGCCGAGCCGTTGCGCAACTCCAGGCAACACGCGCGCCCAGCGCGAAGTGGCCGGTGCCACAACAATTGTTGCCTGCGCCGCTTTGCAAATCGCTTCCGCCGCCGCCGCATCGGTGGCATAGCGGGCATGGGTGAAATCCGCGCCAATAACGCCAAAGTATTTCGTGGCCGGACTCGCCGCGATGGCATTCGCCGCCGCCTGGACATTTTCACCGACGAGTCCGATGACGAGTTTCGAGCCAGCGAGAGATTTATGCAGCGTCGCCGCCGCGTGCAAGGCTTCGCGCACCGGCTTGGCGAGCGACCCGTCGTTTTCCGTGTGAGCTAGAACAAGAATAGTTTCCATATTTTTACGATGTAACAATTTAACAATTCAACGATTCACTCATTTCTTAATCCACTCGACAATTTCATTGGCGATGTCGTCTGGCGATTTGTCCTTCACGATCTGTGTCTCACGCAGTTGTTTCGGCAACGCCACGCTCGCAAAGCTCAAACCTTCGCCAGCCAACTTCGTTGGTTTTGCTTTTTGCAGCGCCGGCATCACGGTGCGCATGTTGACCATGCCGACCTGCGGATTGTTTTTCGGCTCCGGCAGATTGCCGGTGGCCCAGCCGAGCAACGCCGGCGCGCCCGCGCATTTCGAGACCTGATGTTTGCCGCCCTCGATGCGCTCCAGAATTTCCAGCGAGCCGTCGGCGTTCACCGTGAGTTGATCCACGCCTTGAAACTGGTCCACGATGCCGAGGCGTTCGCCGACGATTTGCATCGTCGCGCCCGCGCCGCGCGAGGCGGATTCCCAGCCGCCGAAAAGGAGCAGCCTGGATTTGTCGAGACCCGGAATGGCGGTGATGGCGTCGGCGAGCGCCGCCGCCGTTTCGGTGGCGGCGGTGAAACCGCTGGCCGAACCATCGAGCGCCACGAGTTCAAACGGCACTTTTTGCGCGACGGTCATCATCACCTGCTGTAGCTTGGCCTTCGGGCCGAGGCTGACGAGCCAGACTTTGCTGCCGGGTTGGTTCTTCGCCAGATTGGCGGCTTCGTAAAGCGCGTGGCCCGCCCACGGATCGAGGACGGCGGGCAGCATCATTTCATTTTTCAACGCCGGCCCGGTGGGCGAGGCGACGGGTTCAAGCGTTTGCAGCGGATCGGGAACGATGCTGCCGCAAACGACGATTTGATAGGCATTGCTCATAAATTCTTTTCAGCCACAGATTGTTACAGATGAAACACAGATGAGATGGTGCCATAGCCTGACAGATGATTTGTTCTTAAAAATCTGTGTTTCATCTGTGTGCATCTGTGGCTTTAGTTTTCCGCCGAGTGCAATCCACCGGTGCCGGCGCGGAAGGCGATGTTCATGCGTTCGGGATTTTCCGGGTTCGCCTGCGAGCAGTTCCACAGGCACGCGCCGCAGTGGACGCATTTCTCGCGGTCGAAGGCCGGCACGCCGGTCTCGCCGGGATAAATCGCCTGGCCGCTGCACGCCTCGATGCAAATCCGCGCGCCGCATTTCTCGCAGAGTTCGGGATGCAGGAAAACCACGTGGTCCGCGTAGCCGTGCGGAGCCTGCACCTTGCCGCCCATGAGCAGCGCGTCCTGATGTGACACGAGCAATTGTCCGTCGAATGGAATCGCAGGCCAGCCGGCTTTGTCCATCAGCGCGCTGTGGAGCGAAATGTTTTTCGCTCTGCATTCTTCGCGGAGCTTCGCGATCTCTTCACGGGAAATTTTTCCGGCGAAATAATCTTCCACCGTCGGAATGCGTTTCCACGGCTGGACCGGCGCGCTGCCGAGCGAGAATTTTCCGTTGGTCAAACCGGCAAGCGCCATGCCGATCATGCCGGTGGCCACGCCTTTTTGAAAACCGTCGCGGGATTTTTCGGCGACGCGGCCTTCGGTTTCCACCCAGCTCGCACGGCGGCGTTTGACGTAGGTCTCGTCAAGGTTTTGCCTGGTGAACGGCTTTTTGGCCTTGAGCAATTCGATGACGGCCTCGGCGAGTTGCGTGCCGGTGGCCCAGGCTTCGTCCACGCCGGAGCCGGTGAGGACGTTCGTGGTGCCGCTGCCTTCGCCGATGCGCGCGTAGCCGTCGCCGGTGAGGTGCGGCTCGCCGTGCTTGCCGGATTCGCCGAGCGTCTTGGCGCCCCACGAGCGGAGCTTGCCGCCCTTGAGATGACGCCAGAGATACGGATGCAGCATCCAATGCTGGAGATAGCGGTAGGCCGTGCGCGCCGGACTGTCGAACCACGACGGCACGAAAATGCCGAGCGACGCGACGCGGTCGGGATGAACGTAGAGAAATCCAAAAATCTCCGGCTCGGGATAACCGAACGTGTGGAGCACGGTGCCGGGTTTGAGTGTGGTGTCGGCAGGCAAATCCACGACAAACTTCATGCCCACGGCCCAGTCGCGTGCATGATGGCCGTCGGGCATACCGAAAACTTCGTCGAGCTGCCGGCCGATGGGACCAATCGGACCGTCGCCGATCACCGTGAGCGCGGCGTGGATGTCCATGCCGGGCGTGAAGCCGTCGGCCGGATTGCCTTTTTTGTCCACGCCTTGATCGAGCAGACGCACGCCGATGACTTTAGTGGCACAGGCATCTTGCCTGTGAGTTTCTGTTTCATTTCCTTCCTTTGAATCACACAGGCAAGATGCCTGTGCCACTTTCTCAACCAGCGCTTCCGCCACGGGCGTGCCGGGCCAGATCTGGACGGTGCCGGCGCTTTGCACCTGCGCGCCGACCCATTGCATGAACTGGCCCATGGAGAGAATCATGCCGTCGTGCTTGTGCAAAAACGAGGGTGTCCATGGCAGATTCAGCGCGTGGTTCTCGACGGGCAGCGCAAATTTCGTCGCGTGAATCAGCGCATCCGCCATTTTTAGCGCGGCGGAGCGGCGGCTCGCGCCGTGCGGGTCGAGGAGATACAAAACTTTTTCCTCGCCGACCGGCGCGGCCATCGGGATGCCGGCGGTTTTGATCTCTGGAAAACTTTCGCGCAAAGCCCGCGCCCGCGTCACGATGCCGGAGACGCCGAAGCCGATGTCATCCGCGCGCTCGTAGCACAGCACCTGCGGCGGCATGCCGGGCACGGCGGTGCTCTCGACGGCGGGCGTGCCGTCGGCGTTGACGAGTTGTTTGGACAGCGTAGTGAGAAATCCGGCGGTAGCCGGACCGAAGCCAACGCAGACGATGTCCGCGTCCATGCGGGGGCGTTCGATGACTGGTTGGTCTGACATGAAAATTACTTTGTTGTAGCAGCCGCCGTGAGGAGGCTCTAAATATTTTCAGTTAGAGCCTCGTTACCTCGGCTGCTACGAAGGCTACATCGGATAATCCAGCGCCTCGCGCGTCATCACTTTCGTCAACGATTCGGCGGCGCGATCCTTCGCAAGACGGCAACCGGTGAGGCAGCCGTCCAGCTTGGCGCGCAGGAGGGCGAAGTCTTCCAGGCCGGCAAAACTCACGCACGGGCCGGCTTTGCACGGATGATTTTCGCCGATTTCGGAAACGTCCGAGTAGGCGCGGGCCGAGCCGTCAATGCCGGGGATCAGGCCTTCGAGCGATGACAGTTCCTCGGCGCAGTAGCAGGCGTGGCAGCTCTTTTCGTCCCACGCCGGATGGCGGTTGTAGCCGTGGACGATCTCGGCGCAGACGCGGCCGACTTCGCCGGCGGCGCGGGCGGATTGCACATGGCAAAGGTCGTTGAAGAAACTCACCGTGCCGGCGAGGCCATCGGCGAGCGCGGGATTTTCCGCGCCCTTGGTTTCGAGTTCCACCACGTCGAGGATGAACTGCCGCGCGGCCAGCAGCCAGCACAGCGCGTCGGCGAGCGGGAACGTCACACCCTGGCGCGTCTTGTGATAGAGCTTCGCGCCGTCGGCGTCGGTGGCGGCCTGGACATGGTTGAGCGTCCAGAGCCAGAGGCGCATGGCGTTGGCGAGCGCGCACGCGCCGGTGCCGGGCCGTTCGCTGGCGAGCGAGCGCATTTCCAAAATCCACTGGCGGAACTGCGCGAGGAACAGCTCGCTGGTCATCGTGATGGAAAGCTGCAAACGCTGCACGGCTTCCGGACCTTCATAAGTCGCTTCGAGCTGCGCGTCCATCCATTTCTGGCCGAGAAATCCCGGACAATCCTCGGTGACGCCATAACCGCCCATGAGGCTGACGGCCTCGCGCATCATGTTCGCGCCGTGGCCGGTGTTCCAGAGCTTGCACGCGGGGCAAAGGACATTCGCCAGCGAGTCGAGCACGGCATATTTCACCAGCGGATCGGCTTCGAGTTCCGCCGCGCGCTCCAGATTACGTTCGCCGACGGGCCGGGAATTGAGCTTCACCAGTTCCATCGCCTCGGCCTGTTTTTTCGCCATTTCCTTGAGCGCGGCGCGGCCGGTCAAATTTTTCTCCGCCAGCCAGGCGTCCTTTTGTTTCTCCAGCGGATCCAGCTCGTCAAACAACCGCGCCGCCTCGAAGCCCAGCGACGCGCTCGCCTCGCCGGTGGACCAAACATCCACGAGCCGGTGCAGCGCATCTTCCTTCTGCTGGATGCCGAGTTCGTAGCGCGGCGTGCCCGGCGCGCCCTGTCCGCCGCGAAAGCGGCGGCGCTGATAAAGAATCACCGGCTCAACGGCAGACAGCAGCTTGGCACTCGTCATCAAACCAACCGTGACGCGCGTGCGGCGGAACACGGCCTCGATGACTTCGCTGTGCGAAAAATTCGGGATGATCATGCCATCCTTGATCGTGTAGCCGCCGACGATGCGGCTGGCGGGAACTTTCAAATTGAATACCGGATCGTTGGTCGAAGAAAGTTGGTGGACGAGCTTCTTGGTTGGAGTGCCGCGATCCCAGATGCCGGGATCACCTTCCTCCAAAATCACCATGCAACTGCCTTTGATTTTCGCATCGTCGGAATCCACCGCGGCGGTGACGACATTCGCAAAACCCATGTTGGTTATAAAGCGCCCGCGTTTCTCCACTTGCAGCGTCGGTTCATCGCCATTTTTCCATTCGGCCACGCGCACTTTTCCGGCGAGCATTCCCGTCTCCACGCCGACGAACGGGATCGGCTCCGTCAGCGCAAACGCCGCGCGGACCTGTTTGCGGTTTTCGCCGGGCTTGAGCGGCGCGGCACCGCTGACGTATTTTTCGCGCTGCTCCGGCGTGCCACGCTCGTGAATCGGCGCGAGGCCGAGATTCCCCGCGAGGCTGCCGGTGGCCGCGCCGGCGTCCACCCACGCAAGTTCAAACGCGAGCAGTGCCAGCGCCAGATTTTTCGGCCCGGCAATGTAGCCACCTTGTTCGGGTTCCAGCGACGCGGCGGTGATGCCGCTGTCGTCGTAGTGCTGGAGCAGGGCATTCTTTTCCGCCGTCCACTCGTGTGAATTACGCCCACCGGCCGCCACGAGCCGCGCCACCGGCCCGCGCGCCACGCCGCGCGCCGACTGCACGAGCATGTGCAGTTCGTAGCGGTCGGCAAAGCGCCACATGATCTGACGAATATCGTCGGAGGGTAATGTGGTTAACGTCAGGGAGGGTTTTTCTTCAGCAATGACATTCATATTTAGATCAGGAGTTTTAAACGGCATTTTTAGCGAGATTTGAGCAGATGGTTGATGGATTTATAATAAGAATCAATCAAAATATATAATTCTAAAATTCTTACATCTTAAATTAAGATAATTTTTAACAGCAACTTTGTTTATATTAGCTCTTTCCTCATCTACCAACGCCGAAATCGGCTTCTAATTTGACTTTGGAACTATATGCAGTTGTATCCTAGAAACCCGTTGTTCACTTGTTGCTGAAATCAGCGCGCGGGTCAGCCAGACGGCAAGTGGCAGAAATGTTGGAACGAGGTTTAGTTCAAAGTTTGCGTTTTCTTCAAATCACTTGCGCCCAATCCTGATTTGTGCTCCGTTCCATCGAAGTAATCCGCCAAGGAATACACCCGGTCATTCAAAGGCTTCATCGCATCCAGCAAAGCCGAATACGGCTCGTAGCGAAAGGTGACAATGCCCTTGTTGGAGTCGCGATTGGACGGGTCGGTGTTCGGTTCAGACGGGTCGTTGTCGCCATATTTGAACCAATGCCAGCCGACGCAGACTTTCGATTCGAGCAAGCCCAGCGTGAAGTTTTGGTAGAACAATCCGCGATCGTGCTGCGATCTCACAATCCAGCCGGCCCCACTGGTGTTGGACAGTCCGGAGTCCTCGCCTTTCACATACCATTCCGTGATTAGGATGGGCCGGCCTGATTCGTGCGACCACATCTTGAGTTTGTCCGGCGATGGAGTCCAGGTGCGGTAATAGTTGACCGCCATAACGTCCACATAAGCGCCAGCAGCTTTGAAAACCTCGGGGAAATTCAACTCGCCGTCGTTGAAACGCGAGCCGAGAAAGAGATGATTCGGGTCATATTTTTTGATGGCGGACGAGACGATCCGGTAGTAACGATCCGTAACGAGAGCGAGAAAATCCTTCCTATCCTGTTCGGTGACGTCCTTGGCGGTCGCCTGCGGACCATGACGCGTCTGCAACCACGACAGCGCGGCCTGGTGTCCCGGATCGTTGTCGGGCAATTGCAGATAGTTGAGGATCGCCTCGCGTTTGACGGGCATTTCATTGTCCGAGAAATGGCCCAGCAGCCAGGGATCATCCTTGGTTTTGGCCAGTTGACGGGCGTAGTTGTCGCAGAATTTTTCAAACTCCGGATCAAAAACGAAAATGCAGTCTTTCGGATAACCGATGTGACCCGACTGCTGATAAGTTCCACCGCGCTTCTGGCCGTAACTGCTCATGAAATCCCAGATGCGCGTGTAAGCCAGCGGTTGCGGAGCCTGCCGCAGCCGCTCGGTGTCAGACCAGGCGCCGAGGCCGTTGAAGCCCAGCGAATGCAACAGGCCGGAAGTGCCGGCCACCCAGTTGGAATCGCTGCCAAATTTTTCCTGGAACGCAACGGCCGCGTTCGTCCCGCCCATCGGCCTGACTGCCACAACCGCCTTGTGCAGAAACAGGCCGCCTTCGGGATCAACCAGCCACCAGCGGTCGCCGATTTTTTTCGGATAAAAAAATCCGGTGGCCTTTTCTTTGCGGTCAAGCAGTCCGCCATACTGGTCCAAGTCTGAATCCGTTCGACTGATTACCGCCGACGGTAGGGCGGCCAGTGTGCGCGTGGGATAATTTGTCCAATTTTTGCCGGGGGCGACTTGGACTTGAACCGTGACAATTCCTGCTTCAGCCTGGACAAGCCGGGCGGCGAACAGCAAGCAGAGTGTAATTACTGATTGCCTGATGAGTGCTTTCATAAGGTTCAATCGGACAGACCAAAGCCATACTGGAACAGCGGCGGATCCGAATTGTCGGCGCCAACGGTGTGGTTGTCGCTGCTCGGCCAAGCGCACGAAAGCTTGCCGGTGAATTTACAATCGCCGAACAAAACGTCCGTCATCCCCAAACCTTCCGTGCCGGGCAACCACGCAGCAACGAAGGCATCACTGTCGGCAAGCGCCGAATTTAAGATCAGCGGGCGGCCGGAAAATAAAATCGTCACCACCGGCACGCCCGCAGCCTTGGCCTTGGCGATCAGCGCCGCGTCCGCCGCTGACAGATTCAAATCGTTGCTGTCACCTTTGTATTCTGCATAGGGCGGTTCGCCCACGACAGTTATGATGGCATCGGCACCTTTCACATTGCTGGCGTCGGACAAAAACGTGACCTGCGTGTCCGGTGAAACCGTCTGTCGGATCGCCGCGAGAATCGTGGTGCCGCCGTGGGTCACGTCGCCGCGACGGCCCTGCCAGTCAATAGTCCAACCGCCGCATTGCATCCCCAAGTCGTCGGCCGCTTCGCCAATCACAGCGAGGTGCTTGATGCTTTTCGGGAGCGGCAGAACATGATTGTTATTTTTCAGCAGCACCAGCGATTCGCGCACGCATTCGCGCGCGACGGCGCGATGCTCTGGCGAGCCGACTCCGGCGGTTAGCTTCGGATCCGTGGTGTTGTTTTCAAACAGTCCTATCTGGTATTTGACGCGCAAAATACGGCGCACGGCGTCGTCAATCCGCGCCGGTGACACCTTGCCTTCCGCCAGCAGCGCCTTTAAATCGCTGATGAACTCGACATAGTTGTTCGTTTTGCCCACGCCGCGAGGAATCATGATCATGTCCAGCCCGGCGTTGATGGACTGTTCGACATCCTTTTTATAGTCGGGAGAAATCTGGTCAATTGCCGCCCAGTCGGAAACTAGAAAACCCTGAAAACCAAGTTCGCCTTTTAATACATCAGTAAGCAAATATTTGTTGGCGTGCATTTTCAGGCTGTTCCAACTGCTGTAGGAAACCATGATGGAACCGACACCGGCTTCAATCACGGCACGATAGGGCGGCAGGTAAAGTTTGCGGAGCGTGGCCTCGTCGCAAACCGTGTTGCCTTCGTCAATGCCGTCGGTAGTGCCACCGTCGCCAAGGAAATGTTTCGCGCTGGCAAGGACGGAAGTTGGTTCGTCAGAAAGTTTTTCGCCCTGCAAACCAAGGGTCGCGGCGACGCCCAGTTCGGAAACAAGTTCGGCGTGGTCGCTGTAGCCTTCGTAAGTGCGGCCCCAGTGCGGGTCTTGCGGAACAGCGATGCACGGCGCGAACGCCCAGCGGATGCCGGTGGCGGCGGTCTCCTCGGCGGTGACGCGCTCGGCGCGCTCGACGAGTTTCGGATCGCGCGTTGCGCCCAGGCCGATGTGATGCGGTAAAATCACCGCGCCATCAATGTTGTTGTGGCCGTGAACGGCATCAATGCCGAAGAGCAGCGGGATTCTCAGCCGCGTCTGCAGCGCCTGGTTTTTGAATCCGTTGACAAAGTTCAGCCAGGACTGCGCGGAATTGCCGTCCGGCGGATCAGAACTGCCGCCGCTCAAAACCGAGCCAAGAAAATATTTTTGCACGTCGGTCGTGCCTTTCAGCGCCTTGGAATCCACCTGCACCATCTGGCCTATTTTTTCGTCCAGCGTCATCTGCGCGAGCAGCGCTTCGGCGCGCGAATACGCGTCCATTTTTTCCGCCGCCAAGAGATTGGCCGCCGGCAGACAGAACAGGAAACAGGCCGTCAAAACTTTTTTCCCGAACCAAGCCGGGGCATTTTTTCTTTTCACAATTTGCAATTTGCCAACGCCAACGCCGGCCAAGAAAGGCCGGTGCAGGAGGCATTCTTTAATGCTAGATTACGGGCAGAATCTCTCCACCCCTCAAAACAATAGGGTTGCTGCCATATTTCCGGCCGGAATCCAGACGCGGTGCAATCAAGCTTTGGGATGGCGGGAAGTCTGACGCAGCTTGTTGACCGCCTGCACGCGGCTCTGCACATGGAGCTTTTTGTAAATTTCATGCAGATACCAGCAGACCGTGCTCAACGTGATTGCCAGCTTGTTGGCAATCTCCTTGTTGGCATAGCCGTTCGCCACCAGCTCGAGGATTTCCATTTCGCGCGGGGCCAGCGATTCCGTGGCAGCCGGCGCCGGCTTGGGTTCATGAAAGGCGGCAATGACTTTCCGCGCGATTTCGCTGGTCATCGGCGCGCCGCCGCGATGGGCGTCCGCGATGGCCTCGAGAATTTCGCCGGCGGTGGCCTGCTTGAGCAAATAGCCGCTGGCACCCGCCCGCAACGCCTTGAAGATATGATCCGCGTCGTTATAAACCGTGAGAATGACCACGCTGATATCGGGCAGTTGGGACTTGAGGTGCGCGGTCACTTCCGCACCGGAGGAGTCTGGCAGGTTTAGATCCATGAGCACCACCTCCGGCAGGTCGCGCGGAATACGCTCAATCGCCTCCGCACCCGTGCCATACTCGGCAACGCAAGTCAGACCGGGTTTGGACTCAATCACCCGGCGCAGACTTTTGCGGAACCGGAGATCATCTTCAACAATTGCAACTTTAATTGTCTTCATGTGTCAGATTGAATTGGAATAATAAATGTCACTGTCGTTCCGCCGCCGGCACTGCTTTTTATTTCGCAACGTCCGCCCAGGCGCAATAGCCGCTCGCGCATCCCGGTCAGACCATGGTGCGCGCCCTTGCCGGCTATGTCCTCCAAACCGCGGCCATCATCCGTGATGTGGATCGCCAGGCTGCCTTCCGCCGCCGACATGGTGATCTGCACCTGCTTGGCACCGGAGTGGCGGATGATGTTATTCAGCGCCTCCTTGTATGCATGAAAAAATTCATGCCTCTCCTCCGCGTTCAGGTTGCCCACAGGCAGCGGCCCGGTCACTTCCAAACGACAGCGAATGCCGGCGTGACCGAGAAGTTTCTGCGCAAACGGAAAGAAATAATCCACCA
>Ga0316231_1000446_pt1 | contig 58759 bp, 52 predicted proteins | sample TBH18027metaG_FD_206002 | JGI IMG/M metagenome (GOLD analysis project Ga0316231, IMG submission 206002) | Freshwater microbial communities from Trout Bog Lake, Wisconsin, USA - TBH18027 | ecosystem: Environmental > Aquatic > Freshwater > Lake > Hypolimnion/Profundal zone | place: USA: Wisconsin... | reverse complement strand
TGCGAGATCCTCGAAACGGGGAACGATAGCTGGAGAATTAAGACGAGAAAAAAGGGTTAAAAACACTCGCTGGGGTGGGTCAATTTTGGACGCCTATGGTGGGTCAATTTTGCAAGCCGATTGACATGTCCCCCCAGTAACCTCCTTGATGTCCGAAGACTCCAAGGCTTCCTGTAACTGACGGCGAAAACTCAGTTCAAAATCTTTATACTTCAGACGTTCGAGAAATGGGAGCAAGTCCCTGATCGGTTTACGAAGGAAGATCATGACTACCAGTAGGGTTGCTGGCCATGCGAGAGATCCAATTATCTTTGCAGCGAAGTCAAGCAATAACATTTATATTTACCTTTGATTAGTACCAACGCCCGCTTAATCCGAGATAGATTTATTTAATTCCAATGAAACTACCACATGGCAAGTAAAATTCTCTTGAAATGACGCTACCTTCAGCAATAGCGACCCATTAGGCCAACCTGCCTCATTGGCGATTAAAATCTGTCCCGGTTTCCCGCAGGAACTCAAGGAACTAAAAGGCGTTCCCTCCGATGCTAGCCATGGCCAGGCAACAGAACGTGTGGTATGTCGCCGATTATCCATGCCAAAGCACTCCCAGCCAATCGCAAAAAATCCTTAGCCACACTTGGAGCAAATGCTGCACCTACAACAATATTAATAAGAGCTCCATATGCAAGATTCATCCAATCCTTTCGACCAACTCGCCCCGCTGCCTGTTCAAGATAACGGAGTCGCTCCTCGATTAACTTATTACTTCCAGCTGAAACAGAATGTGTTGATACCAAGTAAGCACGAATTTCGTTTAGGCTTTGAGAAAGACGTTCGCGCTCCGGTGAGCTGAACATGCTGTTGTCTTCATTGGCACCTGTCTTCATATTCAATACTAATGCGCTCTCACCTGCTATTGCCGACCACATATCAGTACACTCGTACTCTTCCCTGAGGTAATGAAGCCACGAAAAAACTGGGTAAATTGGCCATCCCAACTCCCTGGATAGCACTGGTCAACAACTCTAGCCTGTCCTGGAGAAAACTCGCACCACTCGACCCCATTATGTAAATCAAACTGGAAATATCCATCAGAAGGTACATGTATGAGGCGGGGCACAGTCAATCGGTGTTGGTTATTACTATTCACCTTTTCCCATTTGAAAGTCGTGGGATCGAAACCATTGTTTTCAATTGCTGTAAATAATAAATTTCGCTGTGATTTTAGTAAAACATGCTCAGCCATTCTATTACTCCATTGTCCTTTACGTCAACTAGTAGATGACTCAGGGGGCTGCTCATCCCGACTTTTTGGACGTTATTCCGCTTGATAATGTTCTATCCGGGGAGAACACCTTCCCCGTATAACATGTCATTCTGGTGGATATCTACCCCAACTGCTAGCTGGATTACACCTGACACGTGGGGCTCTGCTAAAACCTCAAAACCGATCCTCTTATATCACATTAATTTTAGTTTCCCAATAGCTTAATAAGGTACCGAGTCCGTCTTTGTAAGAAGGCTTCGGGGTCAGGCTAGCCTTTCGGACATTATCCACCGATCTTCAATCTCCCAAATATCTGAAAGTCTAGCCTGACCCCGTTATCCTTTGGCATTAAACGTGCTATGTCATAAAACGCAGCGAGCAATGGCTCGAGGAGGGACGTAAATGGCGTTTTCTGGAAAAGACAGCCGTTTTGATTTTGTTTGTTCTGAGAAGGGACCTTTGATTAATCTGCGAGGTTGGGACCCCAAAGCTTATGGAGTGACCCAGTCAGTCGGAAGCATGCAACGTAGAATTGACGAATTGCTGTTACTGGCTGAATTCTCGATGAAAATAGGATCGATTTTCGATCCGGACCAGCTCATGGAGGCGGCCTATACCTGGCTGGAGGATTCGGCTGGCTGGGTGGTCCCCAGAATTTCCACAACGGAGGTGAGCGCCCATGCCGCACGATATCATGTGCTCGGATTGGATGTCTGCATATCGGACGTCTGTCAAAGACTTGACGTCGGAATGGACGCTATTGCCATTAATTCGTCCGGGGATCTTACCAGATGCGTTAACCTGCCAGAAGGAATTGTCCTGTTCCATTTTCCTGACGGCACTCCGATTCTTCCCGTTTCCCGTGCATCATTGAACTCCAGCCAATTTTCCGAGGAGTTTGTCTCCGGTGTAGTCGGTGCTATCGCTCGCTCCCTTTCCAATGCCAGGGAATTCGTCCGCCTGAAGTCTGTGTCGGTGCACGACCATCTCACCGGGCTGTACAACCGACGGTTTTTCGAGGGAATTCTGGAGGTAGAGTCGCGGAAAAGAACCTCCAGCCCATTCTCACTTTTGTTCATTGACCTTGACAATCTTAAGCCCATAAACGATTCTCACGGTCACAGCATGGGCGATGAAGTGCTGATCGCATTGGCAAACCTTCTCCAGGAATCCTTTCGCAAATCGGACATCCCTGCTCGTTATGGCGGCGATGAATTTGCGGTGATGCTTCCAGGCGCTTCCCTGGACTCGGCCCAACTCGTCGCCGAACGGTTTCGCGACAGCGTTGAGGCGCTATCTCTTCACCTGGAAGAAGACAGGATCAAGCCTACTGTCAGCATCGGAATAGCGACCATCACCGACAGAAAGAAACTCGACATGTCACGCATAGTTGAAGTTGCAGATCGGGCGCTCTACCAGGCGAAGAAAGGTGGCAGGAACCGGGTGTGCGCCGTCTTGGTATGAACCGACCACTTCAAGCCCTACGTTTTCCCCCCCGCGGGTTGAACTGCCTGGTAACCTGTCAAAGCCTTCCGAATAAGGATAGCTCGCATGCCTAACCGTAAAACTGCAACACCGCAGCCGGCTGCCTCCGTCAGGCTGTTCGCCCTGGGTCTTATCGCGGGAATCCTCCTTGTCGATCTGGTCGTGGCCGGACTGGCCGGCGGTTACCTGTACAGCTCCCGACAGATGGTCGAAGCTCGCGTGGCGACCCAGACCCAGAACCTGGCGCAGTCCTTAAGCCTTACCCTGACCTGCATTCTCGACAAAACAAGCACGGCCCTTTTTTCCGTGAATCAGGAGGCGGAGCGGCAGCTGAGAAACGGCGGTCTTGACCTTAAGAGCCTGAACAATTACATCCTGGAACAGAAAAAACGCATCCCCGAACTCGACGGGCTGAGGGTGGCCGACAGCGCCGGGTATCTCATCTGCGGCGACCGCGTGGTTCCCGAAGACCGGGTGACCTTCGCCGACCGCGAGGTCTTCAAAATCTCCCGGCAGGACCCGAACGCCGGCCTGGTGATCGGCCCTCCAAAGTTTGGGCGAGTCACCAACCACTGGATCTTTCACCTGGCCTATCGCATCAACAACCCCGACGGCTCCTTCGCCGGCGTCGTGTTCGGGGCCATCTCCCTCGACTACCTGCGCAATATGTTCTCCTCCTTCGATCTCGGCCGGCATGGCGCCATCACCCTGCGGGATAATGATCTCGCCGTGGTGGCCCGTTATCCCGATGCCAGCAGTACCGGTTACAAGAAGGTGTCCCGCGAATGGCAGGAGATGCACCGGGCCAGGAAGACCTCCGGGACATACAAGACTCCGGGAAGCATAGATACGGTGGAGAGAACCTTCTCCTTCAGCCGGGTATCCAGCTACCCCCTATTCGTAAACGTCGGACTGGCTTCGGACGATTATTTCACCTCCTGGCGCGGCGAGGTGCGGATGCTGGGGGGCTTTGTGGCCCTGTTCTGGTCGGCATCGGCTCTTTCTGGCTGGTTCATCTATCGTGTCCGAAAGCAGGCCAAGGTGGCTGAAGTGAAGCTGGAACAGCACCGCGAGCAGTTGGAGGATATGGTGAGAAAGCGCACCGTCGAGCTCGAGGGCAAGAACCTTCAGCTGGCGGAAGAGATCGCCATACGAAAGCGGGCTGAGGCCAATTGGCAAAAGGCGGCGGTCATCATGGACCAGATGTCCGATGCGGTGATCTGGATTTCCAGGGATGGCAGGTTCCTCTACGTCAATGACGCCGCCTGCAACATTCATGGCTACTCCCGCGATGAAATGCTGGCACTTTCGGTCTGGGAAATGGTGGAGGGCTTTCCACCCGAGGCGTGGGTGGCCCACTGGGAGGAACTGACGCGGGAGCGCCACCAGCATTTCGAAACATGGAACAAGGCACAGGACGGGAGGGTCTTCCCGGTTGAGGTGACCGCCACCTATCTCGACTTCGACGGCGTCGAGTATATCTGCGCCATCGTCAGAGACGTCACGGACCGCAGAGAGAGCGAGGCCGAGAAGCAGATACTCATGACGCAACTGGCCCAGGCCCAAAAAATGGAATCGGTCGGACGCCTGGCGGGGGGGATCGCCCACGATTTCAACAATCTGTTGACCCCCATTCTGGGATATGCAGAGCTGCTGCGGAACTCCCTGGCGCCGGAGAGCCAGGAGCTGGAGAGGGTCGACCGCATACTCGAAGCCGCGGACCGGGCCAAGGCGCTCATTCAGCAGCTCCTCAGCTTCAGCCGGAAGCAGGTACTTGAGATGAAGGTCTTCGACATAAACGAGGTGATCCGCTCCTTCCACAACATCCTGCGCAGCACCATACGCGAGGACATCGACCTGCGCCTGCACCTGACCGATGACGCTTTGGGTGTGCAGGCGGACCAGCACCAGATTTGCCAGATCATGATGAACCTGGCCATCAACGCCCAGGACGCCATCGAGGGACCTGGATCCATTACCATCGAAACCGCCCCGATCAGCATCGACGCGGAATACCTGCGCCAGCATGCCGGGGTCGCCGAGGGGAAATACCTGATGCTCGCGGTGACCGACAGCGGCTGCGGCATGGACCAGGAGACGCTCTCTCACATGTTCGAACCGTTCTTCACCACCAAGGGGGTGGGCCAAGGGACCGGACTGGGGCTTGCAACGGTCTACGGCCTGGTCCGGCAGCACGGAGGACACATCTGGGCTTACAGCGAGCAGGGCAAGGGGACGGTGTTCAAGATCTATTTCCCGATAGTACAGGAGAAACCCGCGCTAGAGGTGGAAAAGCCGGGGCAGGGGCCGTCGCTTAATGTGTCGGGGCGTACCATCCTTTTGGTGGAGGACAATGACATGGTGCGGCAACTGGCACACGATATCCTGCAGACCTTGGGAGCCGACATCCTGGTGGCCGAGAGCCCGAAGCTGGCGCTTCAGCTCAGTGCCGGAAAAAGGGTGGACCTGTTGCTGACCGACGTCGTCATGCCTGAGATGAACGGACCGGAACTGCACCGCAGGCTCCTGAAGTCACAACCGCATCTGAAAGTGCTCTACATGTCGGGGTATACCAACAACGCAATCGTTCATCACGGGGTTCTGGGTGAAAGTGTCGATTTCATTCAGAAGCCGTTCACCCTCCAGGAACTTGCCGAAAAAGTCCGGTCGAGTCTGACCGCTTAGTTCCCCATGGCGTCAGGGGTAGGCGTCAGGGGGGGCGTCCCAGGAATCTAAACTAACCCTGCGTTACTTATGATTTTTGGGTGTCCCCATGGTACGGCTGGCCCTATTTCCCACTGGACGCGACCCTTCGGGCTCTCCTGTCGAAAGAGGCTACTTATTTGAAAAAGCGGAAGTTAGTTTGTCCGTATCAAGATATTTGGCAAAACTTGTGGCTGCCGAATTTACTTCCGGATTGCTCATCAACTCCTGCATAGCTAACTTACCAATCGCTTCAAAAGCAGTTTTAAGAGGAGCCTCGCTTCCTTCTGTTTCAATTGCAAGTTTTGCCTGAGCTTGACAGTTTTCTGCCAATAATCTGGTGACTATTGCAGCAAGTATTCTGTCGAGCTGATCTCGGTCAGTTTGGGATACGTTGGAGAGTCTCTGTATTTCCGGGTGAGATGACATCACGACAAACGTCCAGCGCGCCAAATCCTTGCGATCTTTGCCTGTAGTGTTATCGGCCACGCAAGTAGTCAACGCGCTTGTGGCTGGGCCGGCGATGGCGGATGAGGCAGTAATTGTTAAACCGATAAGAACTACACTCAAAACCGAAATGATTCTGTTCATATTCCTTTCCTCCTTTTGATCGTTTCCTTGGGGTCGACATGCTAACTTCCAAAGTCGGCGTGCCAGGCGAGATCCGGTCCGTGGCTGGGTATGGTTTTCCTGGGACACTATTTACTTTGGTGACCCCGGGCTCCCATCTTGCAGACGGCCATAGCAATTTCCCGCCGATTCTCCACTGCTGCACATTAAGACGAATGAAGGTTAATGTCAAAGGCATTCTGTTTTGAATCCTGGAAATATAGAAGGGGTGGAGGAGGCGGGAGACAGTTCCGGATTTCATCCTGTGTGTAACAGACCTAAATCACGAGATACTGCCGTTGGCACCAATTCTGGTTACTCGATAGCCATTCGGTGTTCCGGAATTGGGACACTGTCTCGGTATTTATGTGTTTCTTGTACGATTTGTGGGGAGTTAGCCAAATCTAGATGAGAGGAAGGAGGAGCAAAAGGCTTTTTCAGTAGACCTACTGAAAAGACTGGGCACGACAAATCCTGTACTGGAAAAGTCGCTCATTTGAGAGCTCATCGTCGTCCGTTCTCCCTCTGCAGTTCCTCAAGGGTGGGCGGCGCTCCCAGGGGCCGCACCGTCAGTTCAAGGCCGAGGACTTCGAGCACTCGTTCAACCTTACGGATGCCAATATCAACCACGGTCCCCATCTCGATCTGCCCCAAGGTCTTCCGGGAAATTCCCACCAGCGCCGCCAATTGCGCCTGCGTCAGTTTCCTTTCCTTCCTGGCCGACCGCATCTGGTTCCCTAAATCGATCATGAAAAGCAACCTTTACTTCCCAAATTGTGAAACTTAGGAGTAAAAGTAACACATATTACGCATTATGCAATAGGGAAAATCAAAGATACCCACAGGTCGGCGCTCGTGAAGTCCCGTGGCATGACTGGTTACCTCTGGGTCCTCGTGAGTCACGGGGACAACTGTTGCGTCCATCCTGGCCGATGTTGTCAGTTACGGTGCCTGATGCCGAGCTTCTCCATTCTGCTCCTGAGTGTACTGGAATTTATGCCGAGAATCTGCGCGGCCCCTCCTGTGCCGTTGACCTTCCCTTTGGTGAAGGCCAGGACTTTCCCGATATGAAGTGCCATGGCTTCATCCAGCGGCAACAGCTCCGGAAGGCCGGGCTCCTTCTGAGGTAAACTCGACTCCATCCGTTCGGACCCCGGCAGTAGCGACCGGAATTCGAGCATCCCTCCCTGGAACCGGATTATCTCACGCTCCACGACGTTCTGGAGCTCACGGACGTTCCCGGGCCAGTCGTAATTTACCAGCCGGTCCAAGGCTCCCGGAGCAATGGCAGGCGGCTTTGCCCGCCCAAGTTCCTTACTTTGCAGACGCACGAACTGGCGGGTCAAGGCTGGTATGTCTTCCCGCCGTTGCCGCAACGGCGGAATGAATATGGGGAACATGTTGATTCGGTACCACAGGTCCTCGCGGAACCGGTTGGCGCCGATCAACTGCTCAAGATTCCTGTTGGTCGCCGCTATCACGCGAATATCGAGAGCGATGCTCTTCGACCCGCCAATCCTCTCAACCTCCCTGTTCTGCAACACGCGAAGCAGCCGAACCTGGGCCGCAAGAGGAAGTTCGCCGATCTCATCGAGAAATATGGTCCCTCCGTTGGCGCGCTCGAAGCGTCCCCGCTTCTCTGCATGCGCCCCGGTAAAAGCCCCCTTTTCATGGCCGAAAAGCTCACTGTCAATAAGGGAATCCGGTATCGCACCGCAATTGACCTTGATAAACGGGCCATCCCTGCGCGTTGAGGCATAGTGGATGGCATTGGCGATGATTTCCTTGCCAACTCCCGTCTCACCGAGCAGCAGGACGGTGCTGTTGAGGGAGGCGACCTGGCGTACCATCTCTGTGACATTGCGCAACCCGCTGGTCCCCCCGATGATCTCGTCCCTTACCCCGGTGGTAAGCTCCCTCTGAAGAAAGCTCTTGTCATCGAGGAGGGTGTCGCGGTAGTGGAGCAGTTCTTCATGGGCAAGTGCGTTGGCAAGTGCCATGGCGAAGGGTTCCGTCACCGTTCCGATCAGATTTACATGGTTTTCTCCGAATCGGTTGTCTCCGTAGGACCTCAGTATCAGCACGCCGACCGGCTTTCCTTCCATGTGCAACGGCACTGCGAGATCCGAATTTCCTCCCAGTTTAACCAGCGGCGCCATGGCCCGGGTGACCGGTGTTGCAACCGAAGCCGTCAGCACAACCGGCTCTGACAGCCCCTTTACCAGATTCCAGGCACTCTCGGGAAGCGGGACAATTTCGTCCGCAACGGCCCCGGAGGCTGAAACATGGGCCAACCTTCTGATCGCACCCAACTGAGGGTCGTGTATGTCGAGGAAGAGTTCGTCCAGAGGAAAGTGCTGACGCAGATACTCATAGCAGCGGGTAAGGGCGATCTTGATGTCGAGGCTGCTGCAAATGCGCAGAGTTGTTTGTCGAAAAAATTCTTCGCGATTGAGCGTCATGGCCTCTCCAATGCGGGTGCGATATTTCGCAAAATTACCACAATGCGTGAAATATCGCACCGGTAAAAGCGATATTTCGTAATATTCGATTAGGTTATTGGTTAGGATCCTGTCGTTACGGGTTTTTTGTCTTGGCACGGTTACGGCAGAGAACGGGTAGAGAACATCCTACGTTGCAGCATTTCATGGTCATAAGGTCATTTCGGTCTATAGTCGTAGAAGGAGTGGTTGCACTTTCTCACTGGGCAGCGGAGTCGATGCAAAAAGGGGTTCGGTGCCCGTCGTCGCGCGGGTGCCACATTTTAGCAGCAGGAGGCAATATATGAAGTCCGGGGAGGCAATCGTGCGGACCTCGTGTCGAGGCTGCCATGGCGTGTGCCAGGTGCTGGTCCACCTGGATGCCGATGGTAATCCGGTAAAGGTGACCGGAGACCCCGAGAGCCCGACGAGCTTTGGCTACATCTGCCCGAAGGGGAGCGCCGGACCGGAGATTATCCATCATCCGGACAGGATAGTGACACCGATGCGACGCACGGGCCCTCGGGGGGCCGGACAGTGGAAGGCCGTTTCGTGGGATGAGGCACTGGGCGAGATGGCGGAGATTTTCGACGCTATCCGCGCCACATCCGGACCCGAGTATGTCGCGCTCTGCCAGGGGACCGGCCGCCCTTACACGGAATTCACCGGGCGGTTCATACACGCCTTCGGGTCGCCCAACTTTGTGAGTCCCGGGCACAACTGTTTCCTGCCCCGGAACATTTCGTCCGAGCTCACGGTGGGCTGGCTTCCGCAACCCGATCTGCACGGGGTGACCAGTACCATGCCCGCGGCGCTCCTTATCATCGGCAATAACGCACTGGAGACCGGCGCTGCAGACGGTCTCGGCTCGCCTGCCATCAGCAAGGCCATTCGGGGCGCTCAGGAAGTGATCGTCGTCGATCCGCGTCGAACGCAGGCGGCAAAACAGGCGAGCCACTTCCTTCAGATCCGCCCCGGGACCGACTGCGCGCTTTTGCTGGCAATGCTCAACGTGATCGTCACCGAGGGCTGCTTCGATCGGGAATTCGTCGCACGGTACTGCACCGGTTTCCCGGAACTCGCCGCGCATGTCGAAGCGTTCCCCCCGGAGTGGGCCGAGCCGATCACCCGGGTGCCGGCGGGCGCAATCCGCGAGGCGGCGCGAGCCTTTGCCCGGACCAAGCCAGGATGCGTCATCTGGGGCAACGGAATGGATTTGAACCTGTCTGCCTTTCAGGCCGGCCGCGCCGCGCTCATTCTCATGGCCATCACCGGAAACCTTGACGTCCCGGGCGGGATGGTGCGCTACGTCCCCCCCGAGGGGGTACGCTGCAAATCCCCACAGGTGGACAAGGCGATTCTCGGCATGCAGTTTCTGCCGACCGGCCAAAAGGAGAAAATGATCGGCGCAGGGCGCTTCCCTTTCGCTCCCGGCTGCCACCAGCCCACTTTCTGGGATGCCTGTGTCTCGGGTAAACCCTATCGCCCCCGGGCCGTCTGGCTGGTCGGCACCAATCCGATTACCACCGCGACCAGGGGAGATGCGGTCGAGGCCGCGCTACGGGACCGCCTGGAGTTTACCGTGGTCTCGGACTTCTTCATGACCCCGACGGCCGAATTGGCAGACCTGGTCCTTCCCGCCGCCCATTGGCTCGAACAGGACGACGTAGTCTACTTTCACAAGGTGTGGTGTGTCCTGGCCCGCCGGCAGATCGTGCAGACCGGCGAGGTACGCGATGACCGTGACGTCATACTCGAACTGGCCCATCGGCTCGGGTTGCACCAGGCGTTCCCCTGGCCGGACCGCAAAGCCTATCTCGCTTGGCTTCTGGAGCCCTCGGGGCTTAGTTTCAAGGAATTCGCGGAGAAGGGAATACTTTTCGGTGCCATGCGTTACCGAAAGCATGAAACGGAAGGGTTTCCTACCCCAAGCGGCAAGGTTGAGCTGGTGAGTTCCGTGATGCAGGACATGGGACGCCCGCCACTGCCGGTTTTCTCCGAGCCGCCAGTTGCTGCGGCCCTGGTGCAAGAGTACCCGTACCTTCTCATGACGGGAAACAAGATACTTCCCTTCTTCCACTCGGAAGGACGCCAGATACCATCCCTGCGTCGGCTGCGTCCCGAGCCTCGGCTGAGTGTTCACCCGGAACTTGCGGCGGTGAGGAAATTTGCCGCAGGGGACGCTGTAGCTGTCGTCACTCCATGGGGAAGAGCGGAATTCATCCTCCACCTGGATGCTGGTCTTCAGCCGGATGTGGTGCACGCTGAGCACGCGTGGTGGTTTCCGGAAAGGCCGGGGCCGGAGCACGGTTGGAAGGAGAGTGCGACGAGCCTGCTGTTTGGGCACGAACAGTTTGACCCTGACTGCGGGGCTGAACCCCTGAAAGCTTCAAGGTGCAGGCTTGAATAGCTCAGGCTTGAAGGAATGGCTCAAAAAGCCGCACGTCATAACTTCAGTAGCGCATACAAGAACCAGACAAAAGGAGCACTAAATGGAAAGTAAAATCAAAGCAGCACTACGTTTGCAATCGGAGCCGGTCGCCCTTCTCTTCTCGGATGAGAAGCCGGAGGGGGCGACGCAGTTTGCTGAGGGAGCGGCGTCCTGCGTCATGTTCCTGTTCGCCAGCGCCGTGCACGGCAAGACCGTCGTTTTCGACCGCAAATCGTTCGGCTGCCCGGGCGGCGGGGTCGGCCTCGGCTTTGGCAACATCTATCAGAGCGGTTTCCCCGGCGGGATGTCGGGCTTCTGCGGTTTCCTCTCCAACGGCAATGAATCCGACCCTAAGGGGAAAGCGATCGGGGAGGGGATGAGAGCCGGGGGCGCGCCGGAGAGGTTCGTACGGGAGTACCTTCACGGCGAGCGTTACAAGAAGAGTCCGGAATTGGTCGAGGACTTTGTGGCCGCCTTGCCGATTACGGAGGTTCCGGGAAAGTATGTGGTGATGAAACCGCTGTCGCAGGTTCATCCGGACCAGGAGGAGCCGGTCTCGGTGACCTATCTGGTGAATCCCGACCAGCTTTCCGCACTGGTGATCCTGGCGAACTATGACCGTCCCGGTCTGGAGAACGTCGCTGTGCCGTGGGTAGCCGCCTGCCAGATCGTGGGGATCATGTCGTATGAGGAAGCGAAAAAGGAGAAACCGCGCTGCCTCATCGGCCTGACCGACATATCCGCCCGCAGGAACCTCAAGGGGCAAAACGGAAGCGACAAGCTGACCTTTACCATTCCCTTCCGACGTATGCTGGAGATGGAGGGGAATGTCGCAGGGAGTTTCCTGGAGGGAAGCACCTGGGCCGATGTGTTGCAGTGAGGTTCGAAAAAAAACTGGCGCTTGGTGGGGTCGGAAATATGATTAATATTTGCGACGAATCTGAGACGGTAAGACATCGCAAGGGTCGAACGAAAGCGCTCTACGATCGAGCGCTGTCGATCGGGTCGCATGGGCGACTTGAGCTCGTAAACTTTCCTGGTGGAGGTAAATATGAGTAAACAGATAATTTCATTGGTCGGTGGCACGGGGCACTTGGGAACGCTGATTGCGAACGCGGTTCTCGATAAGCCGGACGTGCAACTCAGGCTGCTGGTCCGCCCCGGCAGTCGCGACAAGACCGCCGAACGAGGTTTCATTTAAATAGCAAACCAAAACCGGCTTCGGTCGGCCTGAATCCCTCGCTTTTGTGCGGACGACAGTATTGCAAATGGTTAAAAACACCACATCGTTGACTGCTATGTTGCTAGGTCCCCGCACAAAAGTTCCTTCCACGCTACAGATTATCCAATTCAGCCTCGATGGCCAGAGCGCCGAGCTTGATGTGACCATTGCATGCATGGTCATTTTGGCATGCTTCCTTCCTTTCGTTTTTCACAGACGTTTCCAATCAAAACATAGAGTGTCTTCTCATGGTGATGATATTGCTATCATAACGATCCTCTTCTATGTTAAATTCAATCCGGTTAAGAATTCAGCATATTTACTAGTAATTACTTATATACTACGGCAAATGTTCAAACAATCTGCCTATTTCAGGAGAGTGCTGCATGAAGAAGTTGTTGATGGTTATATTGTGTGTGATGTCGCTAACCGGTGTATCTTATGGCGAGGATAGTGCCTTTTATTTGCGGGTAGCTCGCTCGGTAGAGGACAATACCAATCGCAACACGGTGGGGCTTGCATTAGCCTCGACCAAACCCGGTTGGTATCTTCGGGTAACTGGGGAGGCGGGCTGCACTTTCGACCGAAAGACAGATTTAGACTACATCTACGATGCAGCTGCCGGGTGGAAGTTCGGGGACGCGAAAACCAGCCTTGCGGCTTATGGCCTGGCCGGGTTCCGACAGTGGGCTGAGTACGGAACACCGCGCAGCACATCGAACACCTTTTTCCCCGGTGCCGGCCTGAAGCTATCCGCCAGCGGTACCTATCTTACCGGGGAAGCTTACCGCTATGAACATGAAAGGGCTTGGCGTCCTTATGTGGAAATCGGGACTGGAGGCAGCAGTCAGTTCATCGGCGCCTATTATGAGAGGTCTCCTGCCGGAGGTAACGTAGCAGGGGTGAGGTATGGGTTCTGTGTCAAATAGAGTGGGAGGGGAATGGCGGTAATTTTCTTTTCAAATCAGTAAAACTCCTGACATATCCCGGATGAAGGCCGATTTAAAGGAACACCCGGTAGTCGATATTGAGGGCCTTTGCCAGTTTCTTGACAGTTTCCTTGCCTATCGTGCGTTTGCCGGTCTCCATCTCACTGATGTGGTGTTGGGCAATTCCGGTTAGTTCGGAGAGCTGTTTCTGGGTTATAGCTTCTTTGCCGCGTGCGCCGCGGATGCTGATGCCGCCACTGTTCCATGCCAGTTCAGGTGATACCTCTTCAGGATCGTAAAGTTCCTTTTCTTCCAAATCCCACTCAGTCACGTCCTGCACTTTCAGAGCTTGCGCCATCCTGCGTAACTTGACGACTTCAGCGCGGGTTCCCCTGATACGGATCTCAACCTGACTTTCAGCCGAGCTTTTTCGTGAGTCCCTGCATATGTGACCTCCACCAATCTGATCTCGTTCTTGTCCTCACGCCAGACAACGACGTACGTTGGTTTCCCCCTTTGACGTGACAGTGATGCTCCGAATCCGATAGCTTTGAATAATGCGGTTAGTTGCCGCGCACCGGTCCCGCCACGCGTATTTCCAGCATCAAGGCATCGATATTGTGCCTAATAGCCTTGGGCAGCTTTTGGTATTGTTTCGCTGACCTGTTAGTCAACTTGACTGTCCATGCCATGAAGTAAAATGTTCCTTATGCTGGTATATTGTCAAGAGGTTCAACCGCACCTTGAGGAAGCCTTCGTTTTGGCACGAGGGTCTGACGCCGCGGATATGGGCTGGTTTCCCCCTTGGCTAACTATATCTTTATTCGGAAAGTGCCCCTGAAATCCTGCGTAACTATATTAGGTCAAACGTAGGCCATTTTTTTAAAGGGTAACCTCCCTAATTTACGAATCATATCCACCTTGCGCAGGATTTCAGGGGCGTTACCTTAAATCCCGAGGTCGTGAGGACCGAGAAGCTGATTCTTCCCTCGGAGGTCCAGGGGGCTCAGGAAGCTGGAGGGATACCTGATGATCCCGGAGCACCAGCCGGCCAAGATCAGGGTGAAGATCAGGCCGCCCAACCGCCTGCCGGTGGTCAACCGGAGCTTCATGCTGCGCTCCGGTCTCTCCATGGACGACATCAAGGGGAACGAGAAACGGATCGAGGAGACCAGGCAGGCCATGGCCGAGTTCCCGGCGCCGGCCGCCCCGGAGGGAAAGATGGATAAGCCCTTGGGAGACCGTGAGTTTTAGCCTTGCTGACCACTTGTGCATTGGGCGCTTTCCCAGCCATTTTGTAGTTAACTTATCCGGAGTACTGCAACTAAGATCAATCGATTGATCTTAGTTTACCTAGAGACCGTAACCATTTAAAATATCAGATAAAATGGACTTGCTGAAGTTTCCATCCCGGTTGAGGAGGTGAGAAGCTTCAAACAACTCCCGCTCCCGGATCTTTGGCTCTTGACATTATACCGATATTGGTATAATTTTTTACGTGCCTGCGAGAGATGACGACTTCTGGAGGCAGATTTGAAAGGAACAGGTACCAACCAAGGCAACGTCGGGAGACGTGGCGAAGGAGAAGACATCGTGACGAGGGGCATCGAGTTTTTAGGCGACGCGCTGGAGGTGATCAAGAAGTTTCCAGTAAAGACAAGGGTCAGCATGGGGCATGCCCTCCATGTGGCGCAACAGGGAGATAAGGTGTTGTACGCCAAGCCGCTTAAAGGGATGGGCGGAGGGGCAATGGTCATGGAGGTGTGCGACGATTTCGGCGGGAACACGTTCAGGGTGATGTACACGGTCAAGATTGGCAGCAAGGTGTATGTGCTCCATGCGTTCCAGAAAAAGTCGAAGCAGGGGATCGAAACCTCCAAGTCGGAGATCGATGTGGTGAAGGCCCGATTGAAGAAGGCAAAGGAAATGGCCGGAATGTAGTATTGCAGAAAAAGCGAACACACCCAAGGATGTTGTATAAGCTGTGAAAACTCTAAAAAACTAAAACTAAAACTAAAACTAAAACTGAAACTAAAACTAAAACTAAAACTAAAACTAAAACTAAAACTAAAACTTGAGGACCATGATGATGAAAGAGAGAAGAGATGAGCAGGTCGAAGAGATAACCGCAACTCCTTCCACGGGTAATGTGTTCGCTGAATTAGGACTGCCTGACGCTGAAGAATTGTTGGTGAAAAGCACCATCGCAATGAAGATCAACCAAATTATTGAGAAACGTCATCTCTCGCAGACACAGGCCGCGACAATTCTCGGAATTCCGCAGCCGAAGGTTTCCATGATCCAGCAGGGAAAGCTGAGAGGGTTCTCCCTGGAGAAACTCTGCAATCTACTTACCCTTTTGGGGCGCGACGTCAGCATCGTGATCAAGGACAGGAAGCAAGGCGGGGTCGGGCATTTCCGGGTGACTCACGCCTAGCCGGCGCCGCCATCGGGGGGAGGTCTCCCCCTCGCTGCGACCGCCAGGGTAAACCCTGCCGTTCTCCGCTACCCCCTCTGCGGGGCCCGCCCCGCAACGCCCCGGAAAAGAACCGGCAGTTTGGACCAAAGCAGCCGGCTGGAAGGATGCCGGCAGCTTTACCGGTCGAAAAGCCCCTTGGCGGGCTGCCTGTGCCGCGTGCGCTCTACCGGCCGCCCGTTCAAGAGGCTTTAGCTGCAGCGGGGGCGCTCCCCCGCACCCCGCCGGGAGGCGGGAACTCCCACCCTGACAAGGAGGCTTCGGGATGTTCAGGCTAGCCTTTCGGACATTATCCACCGATCTTCAATCTCCCAAATATCTGAAAGTCTAGACCCCGTTAACCGTATTCCACGAGCGATCGACGTGGTCGCATTGCAATCATAATATGTTTGCGCAAATTCCCTATATTTCAGGCACATGAGACAGGTATGAAAAAGGTTTGGCGTCTAAGGCTGGGGCGAGTCAATTGCCGGATTTGCCAGATATGGCGAGCGGCAGGGACACGGCAATGGCAGGGAGTCGGCGGGAGAGTGAAAGTCTAGCCTGACCGCGTTATCCCTTTGACTTATCTCCGTCGTGCCGGTCGGAAGGTTTGTTGCAACCTTTCGTAGACATTGAACACGATCGGACATACGGAACAGTTGGAGAACGCCTGGCTTAACCTGGTGACGAATTCTCGCTTTTGAAGGTGAGGATAGGAACGGCAGTCACGGGGACGGCTTTCGTAAACGGTGCAACGATTGTTCTGAAGGAAAGGGCAGGGCTTTTGATTGAACTCCCAGGCATTGTCCTCGTCAAGAGCAAGAAAGCGCTGTTTGAATTCCTGGATGGAGAGTTGGAGGTGCAGGGCGAGTCTCTTTATGTCGGCATGCGACAAACTAGGCAGCATGACCTTGCAGCAGTTCCCGCAGGTGGTGCAGTCGATCTGAGCAGACACCTCCTGGTTTATTTCTTTTACGGCAGCATCGATCCTTGCAGAAGAGAGGTCGCATCGTTTCAGAAAACAGCGGAATTCCCAATTGGCATCCTCTCGCTGTCGCGACAGTTGTTCGATTTTTTCGAGGTCAGTTTCAAGTCTCATGGTCTTTTTGGGGTGCATTCTGGTTGTAATGGCGGAAGTGCGTCAAACCCGGCGCGCATCCATGGTTATGATATTTACTGTTCTCCCACCAAAGCTACCATGATCTGCGGCAGCTTCAGGAAATGACGGTCCGCAGTGATCAGGTTCAGGCCATGCTCCATAGTGGTGGCAGCAATCCAAAGGTCATTGGTGGGGATGGGGGTGCCGTTTCTTCGAAGATAGTCGTGGATGAGGGCGTAACGCTCAGATGTCTGCTGCGTCAGCGGTAAGATTGACACTCGTGTGATCGAAAGGAATTTCTCCAGGATCTGCCGGTTCCGCTTCTCAGCGTTCCCTTTCCTGAAACCCGACAGCAATTCTCCCACCACCACCACCGAAAGGTGGACCTCGTCAGCCCCGTCAAGGAGTGCCGCCATCTCCTCTCGCCCCCGCATCAGCAGCGAGTATGCCGAGGTATCCAAGATTACCCGATTCATCGCCACAGGTCCTCATCGACCCCGCGCTGCTCTGCGAGTGCCCCGTCGAAGGCCGTAGCCTCGTCCTCAGTCCAAAGCCCCAGGAATTGACGGAACTCGTCACTGTTTCGGGAAGCATCCAGCCGCACAGAGCGCGGCTGCTGCTCCAATCCTTTTCTCAGCAACGAGACGAAGGCCTTGTTAAGGCTGACCCCTTTTGTCCTGGCTTCGTCCTTAACCAAGCTCTCGACATCCTCAGGTATGCCCCGCAGGGTTATCTGGCGCATAGATTCACCTCGCTTGAATCGGTATGAATCATTGTGAATCATCTCGGCCCGACAGTCAATGCCTGCTCTTCATAACGAAGGAGTGCTTGGCCACGGGAAGGTCAGTGCGCCGCAGGATCCGGGAGCCCGCCCCGCAGGGAGGTAGCGGATGTGCTTAGGACATTTATTGTAGTTATGTGAAAAGTTGTTAATAAATGTTGCACGGTCCCTGTTGCCGGAAGCGCCGTGGCGGTACAATTTGACAATGGAATTTGACATACAGGATTCGCTGGGAAAGGACTCGTCAAGGAAAAATCCCTTTAGCCTGCATCTCGGAGGACGAATGGCGTGGTCATGTTACCCCACCGGCCAGTTTTCCCGCCGTGAGGGTTCGGGGGACGGTTCGGGGGACACAATACCTATTATTGTGCATCACATGAAATCATGAATTCCCGAACTTGCATGAGTCGTGATTGTATCGGTATTGTGTCCCCCGAACGCTCAGGACTAGTTGCGGCCAGTGGGGGAGAACAGGAATTCCACGCTGGGGGCCTCTGTGGATCGCACCGCTACTTCCCATTAAAACCCCGGACACGGCCAGACAGAGCACACAAAAAGCTCGCCCCTTGCCCAGGGCGAGCCTTTTTTAGTGCTTTCGAATTATTTTCTTAGTCCACCTCGAAAATATTACTGCATCGCAAGCAAATAAAAGATTTCTGCCATGTTTGATGTAATGCAGGCCATTGATCTCTATTGAACATGAACGCCCGGTAGATCGCATAACCGGCCGCAACGAGGATTGTTACAGCAACGATTTCTCTGAATGTCGTATTACGAAGGAAGATCTGGGATAAAAGTGTGGCGATAAACCAATATTTGAAAATTTTTAAATATGAAGATTTTTTAGGGGGGGCTGCACGTTGAGAAAGAGCAGTCTGCGAAGTGCCCTTGTTCTTTGATGATCCAATGCCTATGCCTATTCCACCGCGTCCAATGCCGACTGCTGCGCCACTAGTTCTGGTAGTAACGTCAGATATTCCAGATTCAAAGGCGAGAGACAGGCGTTGCGTGTTCTGATCGCTGCATTTTGGACATGTAAGAGACATGATTATTCCCTCCTGTAATCAGTAGGTTGCATGATTTGAAATCAATGCAGTGTGTCGGGTTTGGGGTTCACTATCGAGGGTCTTTTCTTGGATTCCTCCCCTTCACGCTCTTGGCGCGCCCAAGTAATGATTTTCATCTGCGGTAAAAGCATTGAAAGCATCTGGGGCAGGTTCGCCTGGGTTCAAGTACTTGCCTAGATGGTTGTTGGCCTTTTCCATAAGCGCCATGCGTTGCTCTTTATGCTGCACGTAAAATGCAACTGTTTTCGGCTCCTTGCTGCAAGCCAGAGTGAGGGCAAACACTAAGATAGTATTATCCTGCGCGTCATGCGGCACCTCCCGTTTGGTTATTCCTTATTTGCGTTACCGTTTCAGGTTATTAAATTCCAATAATTTTTATCGGGAGATTGTTTCAGAAACTTAAGTTTTTATTTATCTGCGGCGGAGGATTAAGTATGTCTCGGGCTTCGACCACGCGCTTCATTAGCGGCAGCCTTCCGCTCGCCATTAGGAGGCTAGCGGGACCGGATGGCGATTGATTTGCTGCAACTGGGTCAGGGCCTTCGCGGCCGCTTTTCGATTCAGAGGCAGAATATCTAGCGGAAAGATTTGTAGAGCGTGAGGCGGTTTTGGGTCGGGTGAGGAGGCTTCGGGGTCAGAATCCTGTTTTGCGGACAAACTGCGGTGTTCAAAATCTGGACCTGGGAGGTCCCGACTTGGTCTCTCATGGCCGGGTAGTAGGATTGTCAGGCAATTGTTAATTCAGTTAACATGGGCGGTGAGGTGAAATAGGTTGAATTAAATAACTTATTGCGTTATGTATCTATGCAAGTATCTATTCAAATATCAGGCAGGTCTTTAAATGCCCCGTGCTCACAACGACTACGAAGCCCGGTTGCTGGCGTACCTATCCGCCGGAATACGCAGCTCCGAAGATATCCAGAAACGTTTAGGTCTCAGCCAGTCCACGGTTTCCCGTCTCCTCACAGCTCTTAGTGATGAGGTTGTAGTCATCGGTAGGGCGCGCTCAAGGCGCTACACGGTGCGCCGTGATGTGAGGGGTTTGGGAGGAGATTTTCCCGTCTTCAGCATAGATCCTGAAGGTAACGCCTTGTCCCTCGGGGAATTGGCTGCCGTCGGTCATGACGAATATCTTTGGCAGCCGAAAAATGGGAAGACTGTTTCCTCAAAAAGTCTCCCTTGGTTTCTGGCGGACCTGCGACCGGACGGTTTCACGGGGCGCGCTTTTGTCAGGCGCCTGCACGAGGACCTCGCCCTTCCTCCGCGGGTGCTCGACTGGCATGATGACCATGTCCTTGCGGCGCTGTCCCGCCGAGGCGAGGACTGCATGGGAGATCTGGTTGTCGGCCAGGAGTCCCTTGACCGGTATTTTCGCCTGACACGTGAGGCCGGTTTCCCCATTCCCCAGGACGAGCTTCCGGCCGCTTATTCCGACTTGGCGAGCAGAGCCATGGACGGCCAACCCGTCGGATCCTCGGCGGGGGGCGAGCAGCCCAAGTTTACTGCCTGTGTCGAGCGGGACGGGGAGCTCCTGAATGTCCTGGTGAAGTTCTCCCCACCTGTCGAGACAGCTGAAGGGCAGCGTTGGGCGGATCTTCTAGTCTGTGAGCACATCGGCCTGCGACTTGTGCAGGAGCAGGGAATCCCTGCCGCAAAGACGACCCTTCTGGAATCAGGAGGACGGGTGTTCCTGGAGGTGGTGCGATTCGACAGGGTAGGACGGTTCGGTCGATTGCCAATGGTTTCCCTGCGGGCTGTCGATAACGAATTCTACGGTCGGCAGGATAATTGGGCAGCTGCAGCCCGGAGAATGGAAGCGGACGGCAGCATGTCGCGGGAGGACGCCAGGAACCTCAGATGGCTCTCTGCCTTCGGGGATCTGATTGCCAATACTGACCAGCATTTTGGCAACATTTCCCTGGCGAGGAGGGCGGATCGCTACATCCTGTTGCCTGCCTACGATATGCTACCCATGTTCTACCGTCCCATGGACGGGGGGGCGCCCGTGAAACCCTTCAGGCCGCCGGCCTTCCCCACGGCTGCTGCCGGCGAATGGGATTCAGCCCTTCATGCCGCCATGGTTTTCTGGGAGAGGGCGGGGGAGGACCTGCGGATTTCCGACGATTTCAGGGTGATCTGCCGGGCCAATCTCGAGACGGTGCGGAACTTGGAAACCGGGCCGCGACTGGTAGGATAAACTTGGTGTACCCGACGCCTGGGAGAATAAGTATTCTCTTTATTGCATCGGCCAGCAACGCACCCCCGGGGGGGCGGTCAGGCTGCAGACCCGTCTTTGGCGCTTGTGTCATTCTTTGACGATCTTTTTGAAGGGAATAACCTTGGCGCCAGGTTACCCCCAGTTACCCAGGTAAAAACACCACAGTTACCCAGCCATGTTTGGCTGTTACCCAGAAAGTTACCCAGGAGTTACCCGGATTATGTAGGTCAGTATTTGCGGGACAATGGACAAATAAAAAACCCGCCAATTTGGCGGGTTTACGGGCATTGCGGGATGTGCCCGGAGTATTGAATGGCGGAAACACATGGGAATCGAACCCACCAGGGAAGTTTCTCACCCCCCTCTCCAGTTTTGAAGACTGGGCCGCCCACCAGCGACGGTTGTGTTTCCAATAAGAAAGCTTCCCGCTCTTCAATGCGGTTGCTGTTTTTCCGCCTGCATCCTGGCGCCCATCGGCGTGACTCAAAGTTTTTAAAGCATCGGGGCCGCTAAGTCAACTGCTATTCCCTGCCGATTCAAGGGACCCGGCCCGCAGGGAACCCTTCGTCGGCGTCTTTTTTGCCGCCGCCGCATCCCGGAAACTGCAACTGTCCCTCCCGCCCGCCAAGAAGTGGTTGTCAGTTACTGCGCTTTCGTAGTAGGCTCGGACTATATGTCAGATCCGGGCTTTGCTACGCCGGGCCCACCCTTGACAAACTATACGATTTTCTGTATAGCTTTCCAAGCATACATTCAATGTTTAAGGGGGATTAATGATTCTGCTAGGCAATATCCTCTACGCCCTGGCAAAGATAGTCGAGATGGCAAACGGTCTGCTGACGGTCTATAAGTACATCCTTCTGGCAAGTGTCGTCATCTCCTGGGTGAACGCCGACCCCTATAACCCGATTGTCAATTTCATCTACCGGGCCACTGAACCGGTGCTGCACCGGGTGCGCCGCTACATGCCCAATACGGGGGTGATCGACCTCTCTCCTTTGGTGGTCTTCGCCTTGATCTACCTGATCCAGATCATTGTCTTCGATACGGCCTACTCGTATCTCATGATATTCAGTAGCCAGATGAAAGGGCAGGGGCTATGAAAATTTCGCCGATGGATATCCAGCAGCAGCAGTTCAAGGGGAAGATGTTCGGGGGGCTGGACGCCGAGGACGTGGACGCCTTCCTGCAGTCGGTCGCCGGCGAGATGGAGGAGCTGATCCGCGAAAACGGGGAGCTCAGGGAGCGCCTGAGCCGCAACGCCTCCGCCATGGCGGAAATGGAGGCGCGCGAGGCGCAGCTGCGCGAGACCATGCTCGCCGCCCAGCGCATCACGGAGGAGATGAAGGCGAACGCCCAGAAGGAGGCGCACCTGATGGTCTCGGAGGCGGAACTCAAGGGCGAGCGCATCATCGCGGACGCGGAGAAGAAGCTCGTCGACCTCAATAACCAGATCCAGGAGCTGCGCCGCGACAAGGTCCAGTTCGAGTCGGGCTTCAAGGGGCTGCTCGATACCTACTACAAGCTGCTCGCCCTAAGTGATGAGTGAGGGAGCGCTGCGCGTCACCCAGACGCCGGACGGCGTCGTCTTCAGCATCCACGTGCAGCCCAGGGCCTCGCGCTGCGAGATCTGCCCGCCCAAGGACGGGGAGCTCCGGCTGCGCCTCACCTCGCCGCCGGTGGAGGACGCCGCGAACAAGCAGTGCGTGGAGCTGATCGCCAAGGCGCTCGGGGTCGCGAAGTCCCGGGTCACCATCAAGGCGGGCGCCAAGTCGAGGCATAAGGTGGTTAAGGTAGCAGGGGTAGTGAGCGCTTCGCTTGCTGCCCTTTATAACGAGGAGGGGGGAACCACTGCATGAAAGCTAGAGACATTATGGTTACCGACGTTCCCACCATTTCAGTCCGGACCACCGTAGCAGAGGCGATCCAGACCATGAAACGCAACTTCGGGGACGAGAGTTTCATGAACGCGGCGCCGGGGCTCATCGTGCTGAACGAAAGGGGCGGGCTCGCCGGTATCCTCACTCCCCTGAGCGTCATCACGGCGCTTTTGGACGGCGCGCCGGCCGGCGGCTCGGATGCGGCCTTCTTCGCCTCGCTGTGCAACAAGATCAAGGACCTCCCGGTCTCGGACATCATGGAGCACCAGCCCATCTCGGTCACCCAGGACGCGCGGATGAGCGACGTGGCCGAGCTCTTCCTGACGCACCGCTTCCAGCGGGTGCCGGTGGTGGACGGCAAGAAGGTGGTCGGCATCATCTACCGCTCCCGCCTGCTCTTCGCCATGACGCGCAGCCTCGACGTTTAGCCTCTTGACAAGAAAGGGGTGGCGTACGTATATTAAACCTGCACCTGATGTGTATCAATGCGTTACAGCGTAACAGTCTGACAGGAGGTAGTACAAGCGATGCCACTTTATGAGTACCAGTGCAAAAGCTGCCAAAACAATTTCGAGTTGCGCCAGAAATTTTCCGATCCCCCGGCCTCCGTGTGCCCCGAGTGCGGCGGCGAGGTCGAAAAGCTGATCTCGCAGTCCGGCTTCGCCCTCAAGGGGAAGGGTTGGTACGGCGACGGCTACAGCGGCGGCGCCAAAGAGGCCGCTCCCACGCCCTGCGCCTCGGGCGGAAGCTGCGCCGGATGCCCTTCGGCGTCCTGATGATGGTGCCCCCGGAAACGGGGGTTTTTTTGTTCCCGCGCCGTAAAGCTCTTTACAAACCCTCCCGCGTTACTTATTATTTCTCCAATTAAAAATAGAGACTCCGGATCGCCCCGCCCCGCTGGCGGCCGCCGGGATGGCATGAGCCCCGCCGCTACCGGCGTGTCGGGCTGCTGCCTCCCCCCTTGCGGCCGCTCGCGCGCGGACGGCCCTTTCGGACACTAAGGGGTGCATGGTAATGGCAAAAATCATTGACGGCAAGGCCATCGCGGCGAAGATCCGCGGTGACATCGGGGCGCAGACGGCACAACTCAAGGAAAAGGGGATCGTCCCGGGGCTCGCCGTGGTGCTGGTCGGGGAGGACGCCGCCAGCAAGGTGTACGTCGCCATGAAGGAGAAGGCCTGCGCCGACGTCGGGATCTTCTCCGACGAGTACAAGCTTCCCGTCGAGACGGGCGAGGCCGAGCTGCTGGCGCTGATCGACAAGCTGAACCACGACCCCAAGATCGACGGCATCCTGGTGCAGCTGCCGCTCCCCAAGCAGATCAACACGGACCGGGTGCTGGAGGCGATCTCGCCTGAGAAGGACGCCGACGGCTTCCATCCCTACAACGTCGGGCGCCTGGTGATCGGCAAGCCGCTCTTCCAGCCCTGCACCCCCTACGGCGTCATGGTGCTCCTGAAGGAGTCGGGGGTGGACCTGTCGGGCAAGGAGGTCGTGGTGGTCGGGCGCTCCAACATCGTGGGTAAGCCGGTCGCCTTCATGTGCCTGCAGCAAAACGCCACGGTGACGCTCTGCCACTCGAAGACCCGCGACCTGGCCGCCAAGGTGGCGCAGGCCGACGTGCTGATCGCCGCGGTCGGCGTCCCGGAGATGATCAAGGGGGCCTGGATCAAGGAGGGGGCCGTGGTCATCGACGTCGGGGTGAACCGGGTGGGCGAGAAGAAGCTGGTCGGCGACGTCGAGTTCGGCCCCGCCTGCGAGCGCGCCGCCGCCATCACCCCGGTGCCCGGCGGCGTGGGGCCCATGACAATCACCATGTTGCTGTATAATACCCTGGAGGCAGCCAGAAGAAGGGCATAAGCTTGCCGTCGGGTCCAGCGCTGGACGCGGGGCGGGCACGGGCCGGGAAGGCCCGGTCCGCCCCGGATCGGAGGTTATCATGCGGGTCAAAAAGGCCGTTTTCCCCGTCGCGGGTCTGGGGACCAGGTTCCTGCCGGCAACCAAGTCGACGCCCAAGGAGATGCTGCCGCTCATCGACAAGCCGCTGGTGCAGTACGTCGTCGAGGAGGCGGTCCACTCCGGCATCGAGCAGATCCTTTTCGTCACCGGACGCGGCAAGCGGGCGATCGAGGACCATTTCGACATCGCCTTCGAGCTGGAGAGCCTGCTGCACGACAAGGGGAAGGACGCGGAGCTGCACCAGGTGCGCGAGATCGCGGAGATGGCCAAGATCTTCTTCGTGCGCCAGAAGCAGGCCCTGGGGCTCGGGCACGCGATCCTGTGCGCCAAGGATTTCGTGGGGAGCGAGCCGTTCGCGGTCCTTTTGGGTGACGACATCATCGACGCTGAGGTCCCCTGCCTGGCCCAGCTCCTGGAGGTCTACGAGAGCTACCGCTCCCCGGTGCTCGCCCTGGAAAAGGTGCCGATGGTGAACATCTCCTCCTACGGCTGCGTGCGCGCCCACGAGCTTTCCCCCAGGGTCTACGAGGTGCTCGACCTGGTGGAGAAGCCCGCGATCATCGACGCCCCTTCGGATCTCGCCATCATCGGGCGCTACATCCTCACCCCGGGCATCTTCCCGATCCTGGAGGACCAGGCGCCGGGGAAGGGTGGGGAGATCCAGCTGACCGACGCCATCAAGCGGCTCGCCCTGCAGGAGTCCATCTACGGCTGCCAGTTCGAGGGGGTGCGTCACGACTGCGGGGACAAGCTGGGGTTTTTGAAGGCGACCGTGGACATGGCGCTTAAGAGGGACGAGTTCAACGGCGCCTTCCAGGAGTTCCTGAGGATGAGGCTTTGCCCGTAACGTGCCGGTAAGAGAGGCCTGGTAGACGCTCTCTGACCTGCAGCGAGGATAGATCCTGGTGGGGGGATCCAGGCCGCTCGTCAGCGGAGCCTGCCGCCGCCGATGCCGTACTGGAAGAAGGCGATCAGGTTGAACTCCTGGCCCCTGTACCCCTTGGGGAAGGAGCCGATCGGGCCGAGTTCCTTCAGGGTGCGCAGCACCTCGTCATCCAGGATCCTGCTCCCCGAGCTTTCCAGGAGCTCCACGTGCATGATCTCGCCGCCCCTTGAGAAGGTTATCTTCACCGGCGTCACTCCCTCGATGCCGCGTAAAAGCGCCGCCTGGGGGTAATGCCAGTTACCGTAGACCGCGGTCTCGAAGCGGCGCAGGAAGGAGCCGAACTGGATGTCGTCGGTGTTCAGGAACTTGGTGTCGCCTTCCTCGACCTGGGGCTCGTACTTCTTGCGGTAGCTCTCCTCCAGGCGCGCCAGCCTGCCGGAGCTCGGGAACAGGGCGGAGCGCTCGGGGGGCGCCCCGGTTTTCGGCCTGAAGAGCCCTTCGCCGCGGGTGATGGGCGCCTCGGTGACCTGGGGGGCGCGGCTGGGCGGCTGGTTCGGGCTGGCGGGGCGGGCCGTCTCCGGGCGTGCCTCGGCCCGGCTGGGCGGGGCGGTGTGTGCCGGCTGCTGCGGCTGCTGCCGGAGTTGCTCGGTGTCCCGGGTCCCCTTGGGGGCGGTCTCCCGGGTGACCCGCCGCTCCTTCTCGGCGATCCGTTGCTGCGGTCTGCGGGCCGGCGGAGCCGGCGGGGTCTCCGGGAGCTCGGTCAGGTCCACCATGGTCGGCTCGGGGGACTTTTGCTCTTTTTCGGGTGGCATGAGTACGATCAGCCCGAAGATCGCCAGGTGCACAAGGACGGAGAGGGCGAGCAGGTAGAGAAAGGTTTTTTCGACGTATTTATCGGACATGTATCTCCACCCGCAGGCTTCGGGCGTTTTAGCTAATAGTAAGGCTGCGGCCGGGAAATTGCAACACGCTGCGCGCCGGGTGATCCTGCTCCCCCTCCCTTGGCGGGAGGGGGCTGGGGGGCGGGTGAAGCTGCCAACGGAGTCTCCAATGGCGACTTCCCCCTCACCCCGACCCTCCCCCGCCGGGGGGGAGGGAGGTTTTTGATCCAACTGCCGGCCAGGCTGCGCGATGGTAAAAGATAGCTCGACAAAATGCAAGGGCATACTGGCATTTGCGCGGCCGGGGCCGCCGCGGCCCGGCAGGCCGGCCACCCCGCCCGGGTTATCGCGTCCCTTGACCTAGGTCAACGACTTTCCCGGGCCCCGGGCGGATACTTTATCAAGCCCCTTCAGGCATCACACGAACCGAGGTCCCCATGCTGGTAGTTGTATGCGTAAAACAGGTCCCCGACACCACCCAGGTGCAGATCGATCCGGTCACCAACACCCTGATCCGCGAGGGCGTCCCCTTCATCGTGAATCCCTATGACACCCACGCCATCGAGGAGGGGCTGCGGCTTAAGGACCGCTTCGGCTTCCGGGTCGCGGCGATCTCCATGGGGCCGCCCAACGCCGAGGCGACCCTCAGGAAGGCGCTCGCCCTCGGGGTGGACCGCGCGGTCTTGCTGTCGGACCGGGTCTTTGGCGGCGCCGACACCCTGGCCACCAGCAAGGTGCTGGCCGCGGCCATCGAGCGGCTGGCGCAGGACGAGGAAGTCGGGGTAGTGATCTGCGGCAAGCAGACCATCGACGGCGACACGGCCCAGGTGGGACCGGGGATCGCGACCCGGCTCGACTTCTCCCAGCTCACCCTGGTGGACCGGGTGGAGGAACTCGACCCGGTCGGGCGCCGCATCAAGGTCAGGAGGAAGCTGGAGGGAAGGCACGAGGAGGTCGAATCACCGCTGCCGGTCCTTTTGACCGTCGTGCGCGAGGTGAACCGCCCCCGCTATCCGACGGTCGCCATGCGCCTGGAGTCCGCCGAGGGTACCGTCGAGCTCTGGGACAACAAGGTCCTCGGCTTGGACGTGAACGGCATAGGGCTCAAGGGCTCCCCTACCTGGGTGAGCCGGATCTTCTCGCCGCAGCGCGCCCTGGGGGAGATGCTGGGCGACGGCGCCCGGGACCCCGAGGGGGCGGCGCAGCTGCTGATCGAGAAGATGCTGGAGAAAGACCTGCTGGCGCTGTGAGAAGCCGTTGAGTCGTTAAGTCGTTGAGTCGTTGAGTCGTTAAGTCGTTAAGTCGTCGAGTCGTTAAGTGGCCTCAATCTTCTGTAGCAATGGCCCCCGCCGTGAATTTCGCGTCCCGGGGGACGCTCCTACGGTTCGTAGTACTAAAAAGCACGCCAAGGGACTAAAAATGACCGAAGCAGTCAAACCTAAAAAACCGCGCGGCAAGGCTTCCCTGCTGGAAGGAAAGTGCATCGCCTGCGGCGCCCGCTGCCAGAGCGCCTGCCCGGTCGACGCCATCGAGATGAACGACGCGGGCGAGCCGATCGTCATCACCTCGAAATGCATCGGCTGCGTCAAGTGCGTCAAGGTCTGCCCGGTGCAGGCGCTGGAGATGTCCTTCACCCCGGAGGAGCTGCGGATCCTGGAACAACTTGCCCAGGCCGCCAGCACGTCGACCGCGCCCCCTGAGGAGGACGCCGAGGAGGCGGCACTCGCCAAGCGGCTGGCCGCCTACCACGGGGTCTGGGTCTTCATAGAGCAGACCGAGGGGGAGGCCGCCAAGGTATCCTGGGAACTGCTGGGCAAAGGGAAGGAGCTGGCGCTCGACCTCGACTGCGAACTGTCCGCGGTCGTCATGGGGAGCGGGGTGGAGGAGCTTTGCCGGCAGGCGATCGGCTACGGCGCCGAGAAGGTCTACCTGATGGATGCGCCGGTGCTGCTCCACTACCGCACCGATGCCTACCAGCGCGGGGTCTGCGCCCTGGTCGACAAGTACCGCCCGGAGATTATTCTGATGGGCGCCACGGGTCTGGGGCGCGACCTTGCCGGGGTGGTGGCTACCAAGCTTGCCACCGGCCTCACCGCCGACTGCACCGGGCTCTCCATCGGCGAGAAGGGGAACCTGATGCAGACCCGCCCCGCCTTCGGCGGCAACATCATGGCGACCATCGTCTGCGACAAGTTCCGCCCCCAGATGTCGACGGTCCGGCCCCACGTTATGGCGATGCCTCACTTCGACCCGGCCGCCAAGGGAGAGATCGTCAGGGAAGAGGTGCCGGTGACCGAGGAGGAGATGAAGGTCAAGGTGCTCAAGATCCTCATGGACGGCGGCGGCTCGGACGTCGACATCTCCGGGGCCGACTTCATCATCTCGGGCGGCAGGGGGATGATGGGGAAGGAGAACTTCGCCATGCTGCAGGAGCTCGCCGACGTGCTGGGCGGCGTGGTGGGAGCCTCCAGGAGCGCGGTCGACGCGGGGTGGATGCCGCAGGACCGGCAGGTCGGGCAGACCGGCAAGACGGTGCGCCCCAAGGTCTACATCGCCTGCGGCATCTCCGGCGCCATCCAGCACCTGGTCGGCATGCAGGACTCCGACGTGGTGATCGCCATCAACCGCGATCCCGAGGCCCCCATCTTCCAGGTGGCGAACTACGGCCTCGTCGGCGACCTGTTCCGGATCATTCCGTCGCTCACCCAAAAGCTGCGGGCGCTGAAGGCGAGCCGCTCCGTTGACACGGGACCCGACTGAATGCCGGCTCGGTTTTTTTGCGCTATCCTCCTCACCCCTTGACGGGAGGTGGGCGGGGGAGTTGAAGCTGCCGACGGAGGACTTTGTATGGCGCCTTCCCCCTCACCCCGACCCTCCCCTTTGTCAGCCGAAGCCTCGGCGAAGGCTGGCGCCGGAGGGGAGGGAGGTTTCGAATCCTATAATTTCAATTCTGTCCCGCGGCTGCGCCGCACTTAATAGTTAAAGAGGTTTTCATGATGCCGCATCCCGCACTTTTCGCCCCGCTTCTGGTGGCCTCGCTGGCCTTTTTCTGCTACAGCGTGTACCGGCGCTTCTCCCTGATCCTGATGGGGCAGCCGGAAGAGCGACTGGACCAGCCGGTGCGCCGGCTCAAGGAGATGCTGGTTTACGCCTTCGGCCAGCTGCGCGTGCTCAGGAAGCCCTTCGGCCTGAACCACTTCGTCATCTTCTGGTCCTTCATGATCCTCGCCCTGGCTAACGGCGAGTTCCTGGTGAACGGGGTGCTGCCGAACCTGAGCCTCGACCTGCTCCCCCAGGGAGTCCACCATGTGCTGCTCTTCGCCTTCGACCTGGTGTCGCTTTTGACCCTGGTGGCGATAGCGTTCTCCTTCGGGCGCCGGCTCTTCGTGAGGCCACCCTACCTGGACAGTCTCTACGTAAAGGCGCGCAGCCCCGAGGCGTTCCTGATCCTCTGCTTCATAGCGCTTTTGATGATCGCCTATTTCGGCCTGCACGGATCGCTCATCGCGCAGGGGGAGGAGTCCGCCGCCGCGGCCATGCCGATTTCCAGTCTGGTCGCCTCCTGGCTGGCGCCCCTGGGAAGCCTGCTCGGCACGCTGGTGCTCTTTTTCTGGTGGCTGCACGCGGCGGTGCTGCTCGCCTTCATCTGCTTTTTGCCGCACTCAAAGCACATGCACATCCTCACCGCCATTCCCAACTGCTACCTGGGGAGCCTGGAGCGCCCCAACACCCAGCCCCGGGAGCGCTTCGCCAAGGGGGAGGTCTACGGCGTGGGGAGCGTGGAACGTTTCACCTGGAAGGACCTGCTGGACTCCTACACATGCACCGAGTGCGGCCGCTGCCAGGACGCCTGTCCGGCGACCAATACCGGCAAGCCGCTCAACCCGCGCCAGATCGTGCATTCCATCAAGGTGAACCTGCTGGAGAACGCCCCGGCGCTGCGGGAAGGGAGACAGGGGACGCTGCCGCTCATCGGCGGGGAAGGGGAGGGGACCAATACGGAGGATGCCATCTGGGCCTGCACCACCTGCGGCGCCTGCCTGCAGGCCTGTCCGGTGCTGATCGAGCAGATGCCCAAGATCGTCAAGATGAGAAGACACCTGGTGGAGACCGAGGCACGCTTCCCCGAGGAGCTCCTGAACCTCTTCGAGAACATGGAGCAGCGGTCGAACCCCTGGGGGATCGCGCCGGGCGAGCGCGCCAAATGGGTCTCCACCCTGGAGGTGCGCCCCTACGCCGCCGGTGAGACCGAGTACCTGCTCTACGTCGGGTGCGCCGGGTCCTTCGACTCCCGCGCCAAGCATGTCACCGTTGCCCTGGCGACCGTGCTGGACGCGGCGGGGGTTTCCTGGGGCATCCTCGGCAAGGACGAGAAGTGCTGCGGCGACAGCCTGAGGAGGCTCGGTAACGAGTTTCTCTTCGACAAGATGGCGCAGGAAAACGTGGCCCAGTTCCGCGAGCGCGGGGTGACCAAGGTCATCACGCTCTGCCCGCACTGCCTCACCACCCTGAAAAACGATTACCGCCAGTACGGTCTGGAGCTGGAGGTGCAGCATCACAGCGAGCTGATCGCAGAGCTGATGCAGCAGGGACGCATCAAGCTGGAGGGCGGGGCCGCGGGGCTTGGGGCGATCTCCTACCATGACCCCTGTTACCTCGGCCGGCATAACGGTATCTTCGACGCGCCCCGCGCCCTGATCCAGGCGGCCACCGGCACGGCCCCCACGGAGATCGGCCGCAACCGGGAGACCTCGTTTTGCTGCGGCGCCGGTGGCGGACGCATGTGGATGGAGGAATTCATCGGGGACCGGGTGAACCACGCGCGCGTGGACGAGGCGCTGCTCGGCTCCCCGGAAACGGTCTGCGTCGCCTGCCCCTACTGCATGACCATGTTCGAGGACGGCCTGAAGGACCGGGGCGCCGGCTCGGTGCGGGTCAGGGACGTGGCCGAGGTGGTGGCCGAGGCGCTGCGCAAGGTGTAGCGGCACTGTGGGCGGCGCGGCCCGAGGGTCCAGTGCTTATGTAGGGGCGAATCATCATTCGCCCGACCCTCGCCCGCCGGGAGAGGGTGGCTGCAGGCCGGGTGAGGGAAGCGCCAGAGCGGCATGAGCCGGATCAGGCTGACCATCTGGTTTGCCTTGCCGAGCCGTTTGGAATTGTTTCCGCAGGGCGAATCCCTCGCCCCGACCCTCTCCCGGAGGGCGAGGGGGAGATAGTTGAAGGTGAAATGAAAGCTGGCAAAATAATGCAGATTAGCTCCGCTATCCAAGTTGACAGCTCCCGTTTTGGCGTCCAACCTGCCGCGCTTTTCCTGATCCTCCTGTTACTACACCTCGCTTCCGCTCCCGCCGCTTCCGCTGCGCCCGCCTCCGCCGCTCCCGGCAGCGGGATCACGATCGCGGCGGTGGGCGACGTCATGATGGGGAGCGACTACCCCACTGCCAGGCTCCCCGGCAAGGGTGGCCGCAACCTCCTTTCCTGGGCGGCGCCGGTCTTCAGGGCAGCCGACATCGCGATGGCGAACCTCGAAGGGCCGCTTCTCGAAGGGGGCGAGCCGGCCAAGGTCGCAGCCGAGGGGAGAAGCTATGTCTTCAGAACCCCGCCCTCCTACGCCATCAACCTGAAAGAGGCCGGCATCTCCATGGTCTCGCTTGCCAACAACCACGCCCTCGACTTCGGGCGCCCCGGCATGCTCTCCACCAAGCGCGCCCTCGCCAAGGCGGGGGTGGCCTTCTCCAGCAAGGGGGGCGAGATCGCCGAGTTCCAGGTGCGCGGGGTCAGGGTCGGGATACTTTCGCTCTCCTTCGGGGCTCCGCCGCGCTCCATCGTGCATCCTGCCGAGGCCCTGAAGGAGATCGAGCAGGCCGCCAGAAACTACGACATCCTGATCCTCTCCATCCACGCCGGTGCCGAGGGGCGCGACGCGCTCCATGTGGTCCCCGGCATGGAGCGTTATCTGGACGAGCCGCGGGGTGACCTGTATCGCTTCGCCCATGACGCCATCAAGCGCGGCGCGGCGCTGGTGGTGGCCCACGGCCCCCACGTGCCGCGCGCCCTGGAGCTGTACCGGGGCCGGCTGATCGCCTACAGCCTGGGGAACTTCGCCACCTACAGCGGGGTGAGCATCGCCGACGAGAGCGGCTACGCCCCGATCCTGAGCGTGCAACTCGCGCCGGACGGCTCCTTCCAGAAGGGCGCCATCCGCTCCTTCGTGCAGAAACCCGGCGCCGGCCCGATCCCGGACCGGCGCAGCCGCGCCCTGAAGCTGATCCGGCGGCTCTCGGCCGAGGACTTCCCCGACTCGCCGCTCTCCTTCGGTGCGGGGGGCGAGATCACTGTTGAAAACGTTAAACGTTAAAGGATGAAGGGCGAAGGGTGAAGGGCGAAGGGCGAAGGGGAGTAGCCCTTCGACTCCGCTCAGGGACCGTTCGTTCGCTGAGCGGAGTCGAAGCGCATTAAATTGCCAAACGCGCGATTTTCATGGGGCGCACCCTCTTCGATAGTTCTCGCCTTTTGCTCCGATTAGCCATAAACTGAACAAATTGACCTAAGAGGATTCCACCGTGTTCGTTATCGTCCAAAATGATCCCCATTGCCCGCCGGGAAGCTGCCTGCAGCTGCTCGAGGCCGCCGGCCAGCCGTTCCAAACGCTCGCCGCTTACCTGGACCAGCCGTTCCCCGATCCGTCCCGGCTTTCCGGCGTCATCGTCCTGGGCGGGGACATGGGGGTGCACCAGACGGAAAGTTTCCCCTACCTGGACCGGGTGCGGGCCTTCATGGGGCGGGCTCTGGAGGCCGGCACGCCGCTACTCGGCATCTGCCTGGGCGGCCAGCTGCTGGCCCAGGTTGCCGGCGGCACGGTCGCCTCGCCTTCGCACCACGGCGAAAAGGGGATCTGCCGGGTGAGTCTGACGGAGGCGGGAGCGTCGGACCCGCTTTTTTCCGGGGTTCCGAACCCCTTCGTCACCTTCCAGCTGCACGACGACAGCTTCACCCCTCCCCCCGCCGCAACCCTGCTGGCGCGCTCGGAGGCCTGCCCGGCCCAGGCCTTCCGCCTGGGCGCCACCGGCTACGGGGTGCAGTTCCATCCCGAGGTGGACCGCGCCATCGTCGGGTGCTGGAGTGGCATGTCGCAGCCGCCCGTTGACCTGCTTCCCGGCTTCCAATCCGCCCAAGGCGCCTTCGACGCCGCTTCCCACGCCATCCTGGCCAATTTCATTTCCCTCGCTCTCGCTCCCTGCCGCGCTTGAATTCCCCGCGAATTATTGTAAAGTTTTAACATTCGTAGCCCGACATGCCTGCAGCCCCCTCGACCCTTGAGGGGCGCGGCTTCTCAGACTCTTTCCGCGTACCGGGCGCCGTAGGGGGGTGCTGTGACCGACAGTCGCTTCGCAAAGAGCTCCATCAAGGGCAAGCTTTCCAGGCTGCTGCTGGTCAGCAACTCCCTGGTGCTGCTGGCTCTGGTGCTTGGCTTTACCTGTTTCGAGGCGCTGCGCGGGGCGAGCCCCGGCTCCCTGGCCGCCTTTGCCCTGCTGTTCGGCCTGGGCGCCGCAGCCGGGGTGGCCTGCTGCCTGCGGCTTCTTTCCGACCGCATCACCGGGCTCATCTCGGACCCGATCCGCCACCTGACGGAGAAGATGGAGATCGTTTCGCAGCGTCAGGACTACCAGGTCAGGGTGCAAAGCAGCAACGACGACGAGCTCGGCCTCCTGTTCGATTGCTTCAACGGGATGCTCGCCGAGATCTCGGTGCGCGACGAGCGGCTCGCGCTGCACTCCGAGGAGCTGCAGCTGGAGGTGGCGGAGCGCACCCGGGAGCTCTCCAGCGTGAACCGGCAGCTCGAGGAGAGCCTGGACGGGGCGAGCCGCGCCATGGAGAGCGCGCAGGCCGCCAACCAGGCGAAGTCGGATTTCCTGGCACAGATGAGCCACGAGATCCGCACCCCGATGTACGGGGTGCTCGGCATGACGGAGCTTTTGCAGAACACCGACCTCAGCAAGGAGCAGTCGCGCTTCGTGGAGACGGTGCGGCGCTCGGGCGAGGCGCTGCTTACCATCATCAACAATATCCTCGACTTCTCAAAGATCGAGGCGGGCCGGATGGAGCTGGAGGAGATCCACTTCGACCTCCACGAGCTGGTGGCGGAGGCGGTGGAAATTCTCTCGGAGGACGCAGGCAAGAAGGGGCTGGAGCTCGACTTCGAGATCGCGGAGGGGGTTCCGGGTTCCTTCATCGGGGACCCGGGGCGGCTGCGCCAGGTCATGGTCAACCTGCTCGCCAATGCGGTGAAGTTCACCCCGCAGGGGTCCGTCCACCTGGCGGTCGCCCTGGGGGACGACCCCAACCTGGTCAGGATCTCCGTCTCGGACACCGGGATCGGGATCACCCCGGAGCAGCGGGGGCGCATCTTCGAGCAGTTCTCCCAGGGCGACGAGTCCATCACCCGCCGCTACGGCGGCACGGGACTGGGGCTGGTGATCGCCCGGCAGCTGACGGAGCTCATGGGTGGGGAACTGAGCCTGGAGAGCGAGCCCGGGCTCGGTTCCACCTTCTCCTTCACCGCGCGTCTGGAGCCGCCCGAGTCGGGCGGGCAGCACTGGCCCGGCAGGAGCTGCGCGGCGCTGCGCGGCAAAAGGGCGCTGATCGCCTCGGACGACCCGGCGACCCGAAAGACCCTGATGCGGCAGCTGACCGGTTGGGGCATCGACGCCGAGAGCGTCGAGGACGCCCCCGGCGCCCTGTGCCGGCTGGTGGCGGCCCCCTTCGACCTGGCCATCCTGGAGCACCGGCTCAACGGCATAAACGGCGTCGAGCTCGCCAACACCATCAGGACCCTCCCCTCGGCGCGTTCCGTGCGCCTCGTGCTCCTCTCCGACGCCAACGCCGGTCGGGGGAGCCTGGCTCCGCGCGAGGCCGGCGGGGTCATCTGCCTCAAGAAACCGCTGCGCCAGCACGGGCTGTACGGCGCCCTGGTGCGCGCGCTCGGCATGGAGCCGGCGCCCGAGGACCACGATGAGGAGCTCGACCCGCTGGGGCGCACTCCCCACGTGCTGCTGGTGGAGGACAACCCCGTGAACCAGGAGGTCGGCAAGGGGATGCTGGAGAGCCTCGGCTGCACCGTCGACCTCGCGGACAACGGTCTGGCCGCCATCGCCTCCGTGCAGCGCACCGGCTACGACCTGGTCTTCATGGACTGCCAGATGCCGGAACTCGACGGCCTGGAGGCCACCCGCAGGATCAGGAGCTGGGAGGCGCAGGGAGGGAGCCCCCGGGGCGAGGCGGAGGCCTGGGGCGCCGAGCCCTCCCTGTTCCAGTCCCCGGCCCCCGCTCCCCCGACCCCCGGCTCCCGGGTCCCCATCATCTCCCTGACCGCGTTCGCCATGAAGGGGGACCGCGAGGCCTGCCTCGACTCCGGCGCCGACGACTACCTCTCCAAGCCGTTCACCCGGGACGAGCTCTCCCGGACCGTGCGCCGGCACCTGCCGCCCCCCGCCTGCGAGGCGCCGGAAGACCGGGCGGGCGCCGCCGAGCCGGAACGCTACGACCCGATCTCGCGGGACCAGATGACCGGCGCCATCGAGATGATACGGATGCTGCCGGGCAACCGCGGCCTGGAGGTGCTCAGGAAGGTGGTCGACTTCTACTTAAGCTCCACCCCGACCCTGCTGCAGACCATGCGCGAGGCGGAGTCGGGCGGAGACGCCGAGAAGCTGAAGGCGGCGGCCCACAGCTTCAAGTCGAGCAGCGCGAACCTGGGGGCCCTGAAGCTCGCCGATGCCTGCCTGGAGCTGGAGGCGCTCGGGCGCGCCGGTTCCACGGAGGGGGCCGGGCCGCTGCTGGTGCAGCTGGAAAAGGAGTACCGCATGGTCCGGGAAGCCCTGCAGGGAGGAGCGCTATGCTGACCAGGAAAGTGAAGAGGGGGACGCCGCTGGTCATGGTCGTCGACGACGACCACGCCGTACGGCTCCTGGCCCGGGAGACCCTGGAACATTCGGGGTTCGCCGTGCGGGACGCGGGTAACGGCGAGGAGGCGCTGCTGGCGTTTAAGGAGAACTCGCCCGACATCGTGCTCCTGGACGTGGTCATGCCAGGCCTGGACGGCTTTTCCGTCTGCTCGGCGATCCGCCAGACCGTCTCCGGGCGCGACACCCCGGTCCTCATGATGACCGGACTGGACGACCTGGAGTCCATCAACTGCGCCTACGAGGCGGGCGCCACGGACTTCATCACCAAGCCGATCAACTGGCACATCCTGCGCTACCGGGTGAGCTACATGCTGCGCGCCTCCGGCGCCATGGAGCAGCTGCGCGAAAGCCGGGAGGGGCTCGCCCATGCCCAGAGCCTGGCCCACATAGGGTCCTGGGAGTGGGACCTCGCCACCGGCGAGATCCGCTGCTCCGAGGAGGTCTACAACATCTGCTGCACCAACGGCGACAAGGGGGGTAACCCGATCCTCGACTCGGTGCACCAGCTGGACCGCTCCTTCGTACAGAGCTCGCTGGACGACGCGGTAGCCCGGCGCGCCCCCTTGAGTTTCGACTACCGGATCCTTTTGGAGGACTCCGTGGAGCGCACCCTGCACGCGGAGCTGGTGACGGTGCTGGACCAGATGGGGACCCCGGTCTGCCTGACCGGCACCATCCAGGACATCACGGAAAGAAAGCACGCCGAGGAGCAGATCAGGCTGCTCGCCTACTACGACGCGCTGACCGGGCTCCCCAACCGGCGCTTCTTCCTGCAGCAGCTGGAGCAGGCGCTCGTTTTCGCCAACCGCAACGACCGGATGCTCGCGGTCCTTTTCCTCGACCTGGACCGCTTCAAACTGGTGAACGACACCCTGGGCCACGGCGTCGGGGACCGCCTGCTGCAGGACGTGGCGGACCGCCTGCTGCGCTGCGTGCGCCGCAGCGACTGCCTGGCCCGGGGCGACGAGGACGGTCCCCCTTCGCTGGTGTCGCGCCTCGGGGGGGACGAGTTCACCATCATGCTCTCCGACATCGACCACTTCCAGGACGTGGCCAAGGTGGCCCGGCGCATCCTGGAGGCGATCTCGCTCCCCTACGCCCTGGAGGGGCAGGAGGTGTTCCTCTCCACCAGCATCGGGATCAGCCTCTACCCCTTCGACGCCTGCTCGGCGAGCGACCTGATCCGGAACGCGGACGGCGCCATGTACCAGGCCAAGGAGCAGGGGAGAAACGGCTACCAGATCTACGACGAGTCCATGAACGCCAAGGCCCTGGAGCGCATCATCCTGGAGAGCCAGCTGCACAAGGCGCTCAAGGAGGAGGAGTTCACCCTTTACTACCAGCCCCAGGTGTCGAGCCGGACCGGGGAGGTGGTGGGGGTGGAGGCGCTGGTGCGCTGGAACTCCCGGGAGCTCGGCATCGTGGAGCCGGGGCGCTTCCTGCCGCTTGCCGAGGAGATCGGGCTGGTGATACAGATCGACCAGTGGGTGATGCGCAGCGCATGCCGGCAGCTGCGGCGCTGGCTCGACGCGGGGCACGCGCCGATCACCCTGGCGCTCAACATTTCCGGCCAGCATTTCCAGAAGAGCGACCTGCTGGAGCACGTCACCTCCGTGCTGGAGGAAAGCGGCATGGATCCGGGCTTCCTGGAGCTGGAGCTGACCGAGGGTGTGCTGATGACCAACACGGAAAAGACCGTGAAGACCCTGACGGCCCTGAAGTCGATGGGGGTGCGGCTCGCCATCGACGACTTCGGAACCGGCTTCTCCTCGCTCTCCTATCTGAAGCGTTTTCCCCTGGACGTGCTGAAGATCGACCGCACCTTCATAAACGACATCACCTGCGACCCGGACGACGCCGCCATCACCCTGGCCACCATCGAGATGGCCCACACCCTGAAGCTGCACGTCATCGCCGAGGGGGTGGAGACCCCGGCGCAGCTCGCTTTCCTGCACCAGCACGGCTGCGACACCTACCAGGGCTACCTTTTCTCCCGTCCCGTGCCGCCCGAGGCGATTCCCCCGCTGCTGCGCCGGGAAAGCTGACCCGAGGCTCCGGAGCCCGCCGAAAACCGGCGGGCGCAGCGCCGGAGCGCGGTGCATATTTATTAATCAGACCTGCCTTTTTTAGCCGCTCTTTCCCGAAGCCGGCCTCGGCGCCTTCCCGCACACCCGCGTTTTTGCAGCTTTTCCCCCGCCGTTTCCAAGTTGGCACATCCCGTGCTTAAAGGCTAGCAGGCACAACGTGGTGCCCGACTGGCTCTTCGAGCTCGCACACAGGCAATGGCGCCTTTTCACCCCCAGCGGTGGAGAGGCGCCTTTTTATTTTAACCCTGCTGGAATGAAGGGCGGCTGTTTCCTGGCGGTCACAAGCGGTTTATTCAATGAAGAATCAAAAGCACGGGGCATCGGAGCCTTACCGAGCCTACAAAAAGGAGAGCTGACAATGGCAAATGAACCAGCAGTAACACGGGGGACGCTCGGACTTACCGGTCTGACAATGAACGCAATGGCGCTGATCGCGCCGGGAGCCTTTCTCTGGCTCACCTTCCAGATGCAGTCGCTGTACGGTGCACCGATGGCGGGCTGCGACATGTGGTGGGGCATCCTGTTCGCCCTGATCCTCTGCCTCGCCACCGCCTACAGCTACGCCGAACTCTCCAAGCTTTATCCCGGCCCCGGTTCCTCCTACCTCTACGCTGAGCAGGCCTTCCTCTCCAAGACCAAGGCGTTCAAGTTCGCCCGGGTCGCCAAGTTCCTCACCGGCTGGGCGAGCCACCTGTACTACTGGGTCTACCCCGGGGTCATGGTCGGCGTCACGGCGCTTTTGGCCGGCTTCCTGCTGAACCAGTTCTGGCCCACCACCTTCTCCGGCACCTACAACAGCCCGATCTTCATGTGGGTCTTCTGCTTCATCTTCGCCTTCGGCGTCGCCTATGTCGCCTTCCGGGGCGTGTCGGGGACCACGGCTGTCAACGTGGTGATCAACATCGTCCAGATCTCGGCCCTCTTGGTCTTCTCCGTCATGGCGATCGGCTACCGCTCGCAGCACCCCCAGGGTGCCACCGCCTACCACCTCTCCAACGGCGTCGCGGTCACCTACCAGGTGGCTCAGGAGGTCGTGAAGGACGAAAAGGGCGTGCCCCAGCCGGTCCTGGTGGACGGCAAGCCGAGCCTCGACAAGGACGGCAAGCCGGTCATGCAGATGCAGGACATGAAGGACGAGGCGGGCACCCCGATCGGCGCCGACAAGGACGGCAAGCCGGTCAAGGATGCCAAGCTCGCGGTCCCCTTCACCATCGACTACTCCGCGGCCGGCGCCATCACCAAGGACGACAAGGGAGTCCAGACCTTCAACTACCACTCCGACGCCAAGTCGGTCGTCTCACCGCACGGCTTCAACTTCATCTTCATCCAGGCGGCCATCGCCATCCTGATCCTGGTCGGCTTCGAGACCGTCACCGCCATGGCTGACGAGGCGAAGAACCCCAAGAAGGACGTGCCCCGCGCCGTGCTGCTCTCCCTGGTGATCCAGGGTGCGGTCTGCTACCTGATCGAGTACTTCGCTGCCAACTACATGCTGAACTCCGGCTACACCATGCCGATGGCAGGCGCCTCCGGGGCTCCCTTGGGCGACATGATGGTCATCGTAGGCACCTGGCTCTTCGGCAGCGTGGCAGCAGGCAAGGCGTTCATGCTGGTGCAGGCCTTCACCGTCTTCCTCGCCCTGATCGGTACCACGCTCTCCTGCCTCTCCACCGGCGCCCGCGTCACCTACGCCATGGGACGCGACGAGGAAGTATCCTCGCACTTCGGCCTGCTGCACGGCAAGACCATGTCCCCGCACAAGGCGATCTGGGCCCTGGCGGCGATCTCCGCGGTCATCGGCGTCGTCACCGTGCTGGTCTACCAGGGCGGCACCACCCCCGCGGCCCTCGACGTCCACAACTTCTGGTACTCGATCGGCATCTTCGCACCGGAAACCTATGCCAAGCTCCCCAACACGCTTTTGATCGTGACCCTGATCTCCAACTTCGGCACCTTCCTGCTCTACATGGTCACCTGCATCATCGCCATGGTCGCCTTCAAGGAGCACCACTCCTTCAACGGCTTCAAGCACGTGGTCATCCCGATGCTGGGCCTGATCGCGAACCTCGCCATCATGCTCTTCTACCTGATCGGTCCCTTCACGGTCGCCGGCATGAGCTGGAAGGAGCCCTACATCGCGCTGGGCGTCTGCGGAGTCTGGGGGATCTACGGGGCCCTCTACTTCATGAAGACCAGCAAGTCGAGGGGTAAGGAGATGCTGCTCTCCAGCAAGGAAGGGATGAAGATCATCTCCTAGCAGGCCCGCAACTTCCGGCATGTTATGTCGAGGCGGTCACCCGCACAAAGGGTGGCCGCCTTTTTCTTCAGGAGCTTTTAAACAGGCAAGGAACGTGCTAAGGTGCTGCCATCATGGAACTTACCTACGCTGAACTATCATCGCCCGGACCGGTCCGGGAAAATAACGAGGACTTCGTCGGCTACTGGCAGCCGCAGTCCCAGGAAGAGAGGCGCTCCCTCGGGTCGTTAGCGGCGCTGGCCGACGGGGTGGGCGGGATGGACCGCGGCGAGGTGGCGAGCCGGCTCGCGGTGGAGACCTCGCTGGCCACCTTTCGCGCCGCGCAGGGGGACCAGAGCCCGCAAAGCCTGATGACCCAGATGTTCAACGCGGCGAACCTCGCCGTCTACGACAAGGGGATGGAGAACCACGGCAAGAGCCGGATGGGGACCACCCTTTGCCTGGCGATCCTCAGAAACGACGAGGTCGTGGTCGGCAACGTGGGCGATTCGCGGGTCTATCTGGTCAGAAAGGGCGAGATCCGGCAACTCTCCACCGACCACTCCTACGTGGGCATGCAGCAGAAGTTCGGGCTGATCAGCGAGCAGGACGCCAAGACCAGCGAGCACCGCTCGGTGCTCACCCGCTGCGTGGGGCAGGACCCGGTGATCAGGGTCGACGTGGAGCAGACCACCGTCTTCAAGGGTGACCGGGTGGTGCTCTGCTCGGACGGCCTCTACGCCCACGTGGCCGACGGCGAGATCGCCGAGATCGTCATGCGCCTCTCCCCGGCCCAGGCCTGCCGCCAGCTGGTGGCGCTGGCCGAGAGCCGCGGCACCGACGACAACCTCTCCATCCAGGTGGTGAACATCACCGAGGTGGAGAAGATGTCGTACTACCGCGGCGTCCCGATGTTCCACGAGGCGCCGCCCGAGAAGACCGGCTACGACCTGCAGCCCGGGCAGACGCTCGACGACCGCTTCTTCATCACCGAGACCATCAGCCGCTCCGGCATGGCCACCATCTTCAAGGCGACCGATCTGCTCACCAAGAAAGAAGTGGCGCTTAAGGTGCCCTTCATGGAGTTCGAGAGCGATCCCGGCTTCTACTCCCGCTTCGAGCGCGAGGAGGAGATCGGACTGTTGCTGAACCACCCGTACATACTGAAGTTCTACCCGGTGGAGCAGCGCAGCCGCCCCTACATCGTGACCGAATACGTGCGCGGCTACACCCTGGCGCACCTGCTGAACTCCGTGCGCCCCATGCCGGAGAAGGACGCCGTCAAGCTGGCCAGCCGCATGTGCGACGCGCTCGCCCACATGCACCAGCACGGGGTCATCCACCGCGACCTGAAGCCGCAGAACATCATGATCTGCTTCGACGGCACCATACGGGTACTCGACTTCGGCATCGCCAAGTCCGCCGAGGGGAGGCGTCTCACCTTCGCCGGGTTCACCCCCGCGGTCGGCACCCCCGACTACATGGCTCCCGAGCAGGTCAGGGGGAAGCGCGGCGACGAGCAGACCGACATCTACAGCCTGGGCGCCATGCTGTACGAGATGGTCGCCGGGGCGACCCCCTTCTCCAGTGAGAACGAGAACATGTTCGTGATCATGAACGCCCGGGTCACCGGTGATCCGGTCGCCCCGCGCAAGCGCAACCCCGAGCTGTCCGAGCAGGTCGAGGAGATCGTACTGCACGCCATGGAGCGCGAACCGAAGAAGCGCTACCCGTCGGCCGCCGCCATGAAGGAGGACCTGGACAATCCCGTCGAGGTCCACATGACCGGGCGCTGCCACCACCTGAAGTCGCCTTCGCCCTGGAAGCAGGCGGGAAACCGGAAAAACCTCTGGATGGCGCTCGGGGGGGTCGCCGGCGCCGCCATCTTGATCCTGCTGATCATGCTGATGATTCACCGGGGTGCGCAGGGGCCGAACCAGGCTTCGCCCAACCCTGCTCCCCCAGCCCCCGCCGCCCCCCTGAAAGCGAAGGTGGGCCACAAAAACAAATGACCGGTGCCGCGCAGCAGTTCTTTGCCCCCTCCCGAGGGGAGCAAGGCGGAGCAGACCGCGGATCGAACAACCCACAACGAGGTGCATCATGACGGCTCTAGCCTGGATAATATTCATTGCAGCGGCAGTTTTGGAAGTCGGCGGCGACGCCGTGATACGCAAGGGGCTGCACGGCAGCCTGATCGGCTTCATCGTCTCCGGCTTCCTGATGCTCGGGTGCTACGGGGTCGTGGTTAACACGGTCAAGTGGGACTTCTCCCGGCTGCTCGGCGTCTATGTCGCCGTCTTCGCGGTGGTGAGCATTCTGGCCGGGCGCTTCGTGTTCAAGGAGACCATTCCCGGTTCGACCTGGCTCGGGCTTGCCATCATCGTCGTCGGCGGCACCGTGATCCAGATGGGGGCAGGGGTGGCTAAATAATCGGCATACCCCGGTTCCCCGGTCGGCAGCCCGAACGGTAACTTGCTGTAAAACCGGCCGATCGGGTCCGGAGATCGACTCGGTACAGATCGTGCTTTCAGGAAGGATAGCCTTAAGCACAACGACGTGCCGGCTCGCAACAAAAAAGGCAATGGCGCCTCTCCACCCTACGGTGAGAGGCGTTTTTTTATCGGACAACCCTGCTGACGACGAAGTTCGCAGTGGTTGCCGCGGGCATTTTTGCCCGCCGCGCGCGTTTGAGCCTGGCCGAGGCCGGAAGAGTCCGAGCCCGAAATCCTTTCGAACCGGCGGCCGCTAAAAGCCGGTACATGGCGACAAACAAAATTTTAATCGGGACGGTGGCAAGGAAGCCCCGCTCCGAGCCTGCAAAGGAAGGAGGCTGATATGGGAAGATTGACCAAAAAGTATGCAGGTGCCTGCTGCGCAGCGGCACTGGCGCTCTTGATCGCGACTGCCGCGTTCGCCGAGGAGAAACCTGCAGCCGCCGTCGCGCCTGGCGCATCGTCAGCTGCCGCCGCGCCGTCTGCCCCGGTGGCACCGGCGGCGCAGGTGAAGGGTGACCCCGCCGGCATCAACACCGGTAGTGCCGCCGACATCGTGGGCGAGTCCGCCAACGCGCCCTCGGCCGACGACCTGAAGCGGCTCTCGGCCTCCGAGCCGCTGGCGGCCAAGGTTGCCGACGTGGCGGGACACAACAAGGTAGCGATCAACATGGCCTGGACCCTGGTGTGCGGCTTCCTGGTCATGTTCATGCAGACCGGCTTCGCCCTGGTGGAGACCGGCTTTTGCCGCGCCAAGAATGCGAGCCACACCATGGCCATGAACCTCATGATCTACTGCATCGGCCTGCTCGCCTACTGGGCCTGCGGCTTCGCGATCCAGATGGGCGGGGTCGGGAGCCTGGCGACGCTCGGCGGGGGCGGCATGCTGAACGGCGAGTTCGCGCTGCACCTGTTCGGCAAGGATTTCGGACTGTTCGGCACCAAGGGGTTCTTCCTGTCCGGCAACTGCTACGACTCGGTGGTCTGCACCATCTTCCTGTTCCAGATGGTCTTCATGGACACCGCGGCCACCATCCCGACCGGCGCCATGGCCGAGCGCTTCAAGTTCTCCGCCTTCGTGGTGTACGGCTTCATGATGTGCGGCATCCTGTATCCGCTGTACGCCAACTGGGTCTGGGGTGGCGGCTGGCTTTCCGCGCTCGGCACCAACTTCGGCCTGGGGCACGGCCATGTCGACTTCGCCGGCTCCTCCGTGGTGCACATGACCGGCGGGGTCGCGGCACTGGCCGGAGCCATCGTGCTGGGACCGCGCATCGGGAAATTCAACAAGGACGGCCAGCCCAACCCGATCCCCGGCCACCACATCCCGATGGCGATCGTCGGCACCCTGATACTCGCCTTCGGCTGGTTCGGCTTCAATACCGGCTCAACGCTTGCCGCCTCGGATCTCAGGATCGGGGTGGTGGCGGTCAACACCATGCTGGCGAGCGCGGCAGGCGGCTTCTTTGCCATGACGGTCATGTGGTTCAAGTACGGCAAGCCCGATCTCACCATGAGCGCCAACGGGCTTTTGGCCGGCCTGGTGGGTATCACGGCCCCCTGCGCCTTCGTGAGCCCGGTCTGCGCGGTGCTGATTGGCGGCCTGTCCGGCGCCCTTTGCTGCGGCAGCGTCTTCTTCGTGGAGCGGATACTCAAGATCGACGACCCGGTCGGCGCCATCTCGGTCCACGGCGTCTGCGGCGCCTGGGGCGTGCTGGCCCTCGGGCTCTTTGCCGACGGCACCTACGGCGACGCCTTCAACGGTGTAAAAGGGACCGTCAAGGGCCTCTTCTATGGCGATGCCGGACAGCTGGCTGCCCAGATCATCGGTACGGTTACCAACCTTGTTTTCGTCTTCGCGGTGGCCTACACCTTCTTCAAGGTGCTCGACCGGGTCATGGGGATCCGGGTTGCCTCGGACATCGAGCGTGAAGGTCTGGACCAGTACGAGGTCGCGGTTGCGGCTTACCCCGAGTTCAACCTGCGCTCGCTTCCTTTTTCCAGCGGCTATCGGCCGAAATAGGAGCCTTAACGACCAGCGCCACCCTTTGAGACCCTGAACGCCGTTGGGGCGGGATGGGCGACAGGAGAAATACCCAGGAACGGGTCAGTCCAAGGGCACGCCGGTCTACGGCGACAACCTCGGGCGACCCTTTGCCCAACTGCCTCCGCGCACCGCCCATTTCTGCTTTTTTAGGCAGCGCTCTGCATGAAAAATGTGCAGATGCGTCTGCCTATTTGCGTCCTTAGTCTGCAACGTGCCGAATTTGCGTGGCAGCGCGCGCTGGCACGTAACGTGCTATATGAGGCCATAGTTTGCCGTAGGGCTGGAAAAAATAACCGTGAGACATATTTGTGCAGAAAAAAGGAGGTAAGCAATGAAGCTTATAGAAGCAATCATCAAACCGTTCAAGCTGGACGAAGTGAAGGATGCCTTGAACGAGATAGGCATCGAGGGGATCACGGTTAGCGAGGTCAAGGGGTATGGCCGTCAGAAGGGTCACACGGAACTCTACCGCGGCGCGGAGTACGTGGTAGACTTCATCCCGAAGGTGAAAATTGAGATCGCCGTTTCGGACGAACTGGTCGCCCGGGTGGTGGACGCAATCGAGCAGACCGCTAAAACCGGAAGGATAGGGGACGGCAAGATCTTCGTCTTGCCGCTGGAGGATGCCGTCAGGATCAGAACCGGAGAAAAGGGCGACGAGGCCATTTAAACTGCGTTAGCGTGAACAAATTCAATCTATCAACGGAGAATGTCATGATACGAAGAAGTATCCTCAATGAGACTACGGCTGTCCCGATGACTGGCCTGGCACCCACCCTCACCAGCAAATTAGCGGTTCCTTTCGCCAAGCTTGTGCTTGCAGCCTGTCTGTTCCTGGCACCGATCGCGGCCCAGGCCGAAGAAAAGACCGCACCTGCTGCAGCACCCGCCGCGGCAAGCGCACCTGCCGCTCCCGCAGTCACTGCTCCTGCCGCCCCTGCAGTCACTGCTCCCGCGGTCACTGCTCCTGCAGTCGCAGCCGCAGCGCCGGCCGCCCCCAAGAACGTCGACCCGGTCCTCAACACCGGCGACACCGCCTGGATGCTGGTCGCCTCGGCGCTGGTCCTCTTCATGATTCCCGGCCTGGCCCTTTTCTACGGCGGCATGGTGCGCCAGAAGAACGTGCTCTCCACCATGATGCACTCCTTCGTCGCCATGGGGATCGTCGGGGTGCAGTGGGTGATCGTCGGCTACACCCTCTCTTTCGGTCCGGACATCGGCCACGGGCTGCTGGGCAACTTCAGCAAGGCGATGCTGAACGGCCTGATCAGCTTCAAGGACGGCATCCCGGTGTACGCCCTGTTCCAGAACGTCGCCACCGAGCCGGGCGCCATCCCCGAATTCGTCTTCTCCATGTACCAGTGCATGTTCGCCATGATCACCGTCGCGCTGGTCTCCGGCGCCCTGGCCGAGCGCATCAAGTTCTCCGCCTACTGCATCTTCGTGCTGGCCTGGACTACCCTGGTCTACGACCCCCTGGCGCATTGGGTCTGGATGAGCGACGGCTGGCTGGCCAAGATGGGCGCGCTCGACTTCGCCGGCGGCACCGTCGTGCACCTCTCCTCCGGTATCTCGGCACTGGTCGTTCTCTACTTCCTGGGCAAGCGTCACGGCTTCCCGCAGGAGCGCATGGCTCCCCACAGTCTCCCGCTGACCTTGATCGGCGTGGGCGTACTCTGGTTCGGCTGGTTCGGCTTCAACGCGGGTTCCGCCATCGTCGGCCCCAACTGCTCGGATGCCGCAGGCGGCCTGGCCGGCCTGGCGATGACCACCACCATGGTCGCCCCCGCCATGGCAGGCCTCACCTGGATGATCGCAGAATGGATCCATGCCGGCAAGCCCTCCGCCCTCGGCTTCGGCTCCGGCGTCGTCGCCGGCCTGGTTGTCATCACCCCCGCCGCAGGCTTCGTGCAGCCGGGTGCGGCCATCCTCATGGGGATCGCCGGCGGCCTGGTTTGCTACCTCGGCGTCATGATGAAAGCCAAGCTCAGATACGACGACTCCCTGGACGCCTTCGGGGTGCATGGCATCGGCGGCACCACGGGAGCTCTGCTGACCGGCATCTTCGCCACGGTCGGCGCCACGGGGCTTACCTCGGGTAACGGCCACCAGTTCGTCACCCAGTTGATAGCGGTCGCGGCCGCCGGCGTCTACGCAGTGGTCGTCACCTTCGTCATCTCGCTGGTGATCAGCAAAACCATCGGCTTTAGGGTGGAGAAGGAAGACGAAGTCATGGGCCTCGACCAGACCCAGCATTCGGAGAGCGCTTACAACTAAGTCTCGCTGCTTCGCACACATAGTGGTTGGCTTTGGGGGGGGATCTTCGGATTCCCCCCATTTTTATGCATCTCAAGGGAAAGGGTATGACTGGGGACACCGGACCTCTTCTCCGCCACGCCGGACCTCTTCTCCGCCACGCCGGACCTCTTCTCCGCCACGCCGGACCTCTTCTCCGCCACGCCGGACCTCTTCTCCGCCACGCCGGACCTCTTCTCCGCCACACCGGACCTCTTCTCCGCCACGCCGGACCTCTTCTCCGCCACACCGGACCTCTTCTCCGCCACGCCGGACCTCTTCTCCGCCACGCCGGACCTCTTCTCCGCCACACCGGACCTCTTCTCCGCCACGCCGGACCTCTTCTCCGCCACGCCGGACCTCTTCTCCGCCACGCCGGACCTCTTCTCTGCCACACCGGACCTCTTCTCCGCCACGCCGAACCTCTTCTCCGCCACGCCGGACCTCTTCTCCGCCACGCCGAACCTCTTCTCCGCCGCACCGGACCTCTTCTCCGCCGCACCGGACCTCTTCTCTGCCGCACCGGACCTCTTCTCCGCCGCACCGGAGGTCCTCTTCATCAGCTACTTCATGATTTTGACCTGATGGTGACGCATCCGACACTTTCCATTGAATTGCGCGTATTTTCTGGTACTGTTTTCCCTGCCGCTACACAATCTTTCAAGAGGGGGGCTTATGGATTCGAAGGACGTGGTGCTCCGTAAGGCTGGCGACGGAAAGGGGTATTATGAACGCTGTGGGGCCGAGGCCGGCGTTCCGGAATTGAGCCGAATCTTCGCCATGTTCTCGGAAGACGAACTGCGCCACGCCGACGCGCTGCGCGCGCAGCAAAGCGGCGCCAGGGTGGAGCTAGCCCACTCCACTACCCTCGACGGCGCCAGGTTCCTGCTGCGTAACCTTTCCGTGCAGCAGGCCTCGCTGGCGCAGTTCAACGGCGACCTTTCCTCCTATGTCTGTGCCATGGACTTCGAGGCCGCCAGTGTCCGGCTCTACGGCCAACTGGCCCGGGACGCGGAACATCACTGGGAGAGGGAGCTATTCCTGAAGATCGCAGCGGAGGACGAGATGCATTTCACCCTGCTTGAGCATATGCGCGAACTGCTGGAGCCGGCCGGCTGCGACGGGGCCTCCGATGCCGAGTGAGCTGGAACTGCAGGGATTCCTGGACCAGGCGGTAACCGCGGCCAAATTGGCCGGTGCCCTGCAGAAGGAGCGGCTCTGGAGCGATTTTGCCGTCTCCTTCAAGGGCGAGGTCGACCTGGTCACCGAGGTGGATCGCAGCTGCGAGGAGTTGATCGTGGCCACCCTGAAGGGGGCCTTCCCCGAGCACAGCTTTCTCGCGGAGGAAAACAGCTACCAAAGCGGCACTCTCCCCTACAAATGGATCGTGGACCCGCTGGACGGCACCACCAACTACGCCCACGGCTTTCCCTGGTTCTGCGTCTCCATCGCCCTGGAGCACCAGGGAGAGGTGCTGGTCGGCGTCATCTACCACTGCATGATGGACGAGCTCTTCACCGCTCTTAAAGGCGGGGGCGCCTTCCTGAACGGAAACAGGATCCAGGTTTCCAACCGGCAGCCGTTGCGGCGCTCGCTGCTCGCCACCGGATTCCCCTATGACCGCACCCGGGATAACGAGAACAATTTCGGCAACTTCGTCAATTTCCAGCTGAGCGCCCGGGCGGTGCGCCGGGCCGGAGCCGCTGCGCTCGACCTCGCCTATGTGGCTGCCGGACGGCTGGACGGCTACTGGGAGTGCAAGCTGAAACCCTGGGATGTCGCCGCCGGCTCACTGCTGGTTGCAGAGGCGGGTGGCAGGCTCACCAACCACGCCGGGCTTCCTTACTCCGTGTACGACCACCGGATCCTCGCCTCCAACGGCGCCATCCATACGGAGATGCTGGAGGTGCTGAACCGGACGGAGCAAGGGTAACTTGGGTCCGGAACTGCATTCAGCTTCCCCCCTATTTCATAGGGGGGACAAAACCATTCATCCCCCGAACATCCCCCCGCTCAGACCGCTCCCCACCTGGCAGCACCATCCCAATTTTTCTGTTAGTTGTACTGCCTGGGTCTTTATGCTAAATTCCGTGACATGCCGAGGGATCGCCCGGCTCCCTGCCGCATGAGCCCTGGGTGTTCCGCTTCCTTTACCTGTTGCAACTGTCTTTCATCTCCGGGGTACCTAGCAGTGTTCCAAAAAAGTCACGATCGATACCGCTCTGTCCTCGAGGATCAGACTGAAGTCATCATCAGGATTCGGGCCGATGGCACCATCCTCTTTGTAAACGACGTCTACTGCCGTTTCGTCGGCAAGCCCATGGAAGAACTGGTCGGGCAGCAATGGCAGCCGATTGCGGTCCGGGACGATCTGCCGGTGGTCGAAGCAAGGCTTGCCTCGCTCTCCCCGGCAAACCCGGTCGCCGTCATCGAGAACCGCGTCTATTCCGGCTCCGGAGAGGTGTGCTGGTTCCAGTTCGTCAACAGGGGATTCTTCGACGACCAGGGGCGGCTCCTGGAAATACAGGGCATCGGCCGCGACATCAGTGCTCTCAAGCTCACGGAGGAGGCGCTTCTCAAGAGCCAGGAGCGGCTCTCCCTGGCGCTTTCCGCCTCGCGCATGGGGGTCTGGGAGTGGGAGGTGCAGAGTAACGCCATTTACTGGTCGCCGGAGTGTTTCGAGATCTTCGCCAGCGAGAATTTCACGGGGACCCTGGAATCCTTTACCGAAGCCGTCCACCCCGAGGACCTCTCGCTCGTTATGGATGCGGCCCAAAAGGCCCTGGCCGAAGGGACCGACTTCGTGGCGGAGTTCCGCATCGTGCGGCCCGACGGGGAGACGCGCTGGCTTTGCAATCGCGGACGGCCCAGTTATTGCGCCCCGCTGCGGCTGGCCGGAACCGTCCAGGACATCACCGAACGCAAGCTCTCGGAGGCACATCTCAACGGGCTGCACGAAAAGATGAGCGACCTGAACGCCCATCTGGAGACAGTCCGGGAAAATGAGCGTCTCGCCATCTCGCGTGAGATTCACGACGAGATCGGGCAGAGCCTGACCGCGCTCAAGCTCGACCTCTCCTGGGTCAATAACAGGGTCCAGCCGGGAACTGCCGAGCTGAACGAGCGGCTGGCAGAGATGCGCTCGGCTCTCGACTACCTGATCGCCAAGGCCCAGCACATCACCGCCCGACTCAGGCCCCCTCTGCTCGACAACCTCGGGCTGGCGGCCGCCATCGACTGGCAGGTGCGCCAATTCAGACGGCGCAGCGGCATCGACTGCCGCTTCGTGCCCCAGGAAATCGTCGAAACCCTGGAGGCGCAGACCTCCACCGCAGTCATGCGCATCCTCCAGGAAGCCCTCACCAACATCCTGCGCCATGCGCAGGCGACGCAGGTCCATGTCTCGCTTTGCTGCGGGGAGGGTCTCCTGGAACTGGAAATTTCCGACAACGGTTCCGGCATCACCCCGCAGCAGGTCGGCTCTCCTTCGGCCTTCGGCGTCATGGGGATGCAGGAGCGCGCCCGGCTTTGCCACGGGGAGCTGGAGATCATCGGCCGGCCGGGGAAGGGGACCACCGTCTGCCTGGCCCTCCCGCTGGAATCCGGACTCGGCTGCACGGAGGACCGATGAAGAGCATCCTGATCGTCGAGGATCACGCCATCGTCAGGCTCGGCATCGTCCGGCTGCTGAGCGATCTGCCGGAGCCGGTCCAGATCGACGAGGCGACCTCCGGCCCCGAGGCCCTGGAAAAGATCGCCCAGCGCGACTACCATCTGGTGCTGCTCGACCTCTCGCTTCCCGGCCGCAACGGGCTCGAACTCCTGAAACAGATGCGCCGGCAGCAGCCCAAGCTCCCCGTGCTGGTCCTCAGCATGTATCCGGAGGAACAGTACGCCGTGCGCGCGCTGCGCGGAGGCGCTGCCGGATACCTGAACAAGGGGAGCGCCGCGGAGGAGCTGCTGGACGCCGCACGGAAGGTGCTGCAGGGCGGGCGCTACATCACCGCGTCCCAGGCCGAACTCCTCGCCGAGGAACTGGCGGATGAGCCGCTGGGCGCTCCGCTGCACCGGCTGCTGTCGGACCGCGAGTGCCACTTCATCTCCTTGCTCGCCGCGGGCAGGTCCATGACCGAGATCGCGACCGAGCTTTCCCTGAGCGTTAAGACCATCAGCACGGTTCGCAACCGCGCTCTCGACAAGCTCCGCCTGCAGAATAACGCGGAGTTGATCGGTTACTGGATCACCCATCATTTTGACGTGTAAGCTACTTCCTACGGCGAGCTTCCTGTTTTGCACCTTGAAATACAGGTGACCTCTGATTCACATTTATCCCCGATGTGTGATACCCTGCAGGGCTAAAATGACAGCAGTTCAAATTGTCAGTTGAAAGGGAATGCTGCCTCACATAGCAGCCCGGACCTACCTGGCAATACGTAGCTGCTTGACATAGCACTGTCGAATAAAGGATAAATTGCGGAAATCGCTGGCAGGGAATTGCCAATGTCTCCGGGAGTGAGATACTTCTGGGGGAGAATAATTTGTTGCTGTTAAAAAGAGAGGCGTAATGTACCAGATTCTAATCGTAGACGATCATGCCATACTCAGAAAGGGGGTCATCAGGAGCCTTGAGGACACCCGGCTCTCCGTCTCCTGCGACGAGGCCTCCAATGCCGAGGAAGCACTGCTGAAGGTGGCGGCTCGCAAGTACGATATGGTGCTGCTCGACATCTCGCTCCCCGGCCGCAGCGGGCTCGACCTCCTGAAGCAACTTAACCGCGAGCAGCCCTCGCTGCCGATCGTGATGCTCAGCATGTACCCTGAGGAGGACTACGCCATCCGCGCGCTCAGCCTCGGCGCCTGCGGCTATCTGACCAAGGAAAGCGCCAGCGAGGAAATCGAGACCGCGGTGCAGAAGGTGCTTTCCGGCGGGCGTTACATCAGCCCCTCGCTTGCCGAGACGGTCGCAATCCACCTCGGCTCGGGCCTGGACAAGGGTGCCCTGCCGCATGACGCGCTGTCGAGCCGCGAGTCCCAGTTTCTCCGGATGATCGGTTCCGGGATGACACCCTCCCAGATAGCGGAGGAACTCTCCCTGAGCATCAAGACGGTCAGCACCTACCGGTCCCGGGTGCTCGCCAAGCTCAAGCTCACCAACAACGCGGAGCTGATCAAGTATGCCATCAAGCACGGCCTCGCCGACTGAGCTGCGCGAGACTTTCCCCGCCCCCACTATCCATTAGAAGAACTTTGGGCAGTTGTCCCCCCTGCGAAGTCGGGGGGAAGGCTCGCGCAGCGAGACGGGGGGGCTCTCTGCCGGCGAAGACACCCCCCTGCGGCTGCGTTCCGCTTCCCCCTATTCCATAAGCTCTGTTAGGGGCTGATGTTGGTTCCCCTCTGGGCACGGAAGGCGGGCGAATACAAGATTCGCCCCTACCCGCGCGATGAGGTGGCTTTTCGAACATCGTGTGATCCTCCTCGTGGCGATTCGCCCCTACCCGCGCGATGAGGTGTAGAGGCGAACCTCGTGTTCGCCCATGAGCTGCAAGCTTCGCCCCTACCAGCGCGATGAGGTGTAGGGGCGAACCTCGTGTTCGCCCGTGAGCTGCGTCCGCATTCACCCCGCGTGGGCACTGGTGCCCACCCTACGCACTAGGAAATAACAATATCTGCGCATAACAAAGCCATTCCATAGGGGGGACAGACCGCGCCTGCCAGCCGCGCCCACCGGCGCCACCCGCACCCCACCCGCGCCCACCCGCGCCCACCAGCGCCCTCAATGGACGCTGCCCGCCTGCCTGCTCAACGGTTCTCCGGCCCGGTTCCCCAAAATAGCTGTTTGAAAATACCAGGTAATGTTTTATAGTCTTGGCTGCCGTTTACCGGTAACCCAACACCCTTGGAGGATGCGGATGCTTAACCTGCGCAAGAAAATCCTGGTGGCAATCGACGGCTCGCCACTCTCCGACAAGGCCGCGGAGGAGGCGGTCCGCATGGCCGCGGGAAACCCGAGCAAGTTCAAGAGTAAAGTCTACGGCCTTTTGGTGCTCCCCAACGCCCCGCGCAACACCTTCACCGACTTCGTGCCGGCCCGGCCCATCACCGAGCAGGCCGAATGGACGGACCTCAAGGAGCGCATCTTCTACGTCGTCGAGAAGATCGCCAGCGAGGAAGACATCGTGCTGGAGACGGCGGTCGTGTATGGAGATCCCGCCCAGGAACTGATTCACTTTGCAGAGAAGGAGGAGATCGACGTCATCGTGATCGGCAGCACCGGGAAGGGTTTTTTGAAGCGTAAGCTGCTGGGGAGCGTCTCGCACAAGGTGGTGCGGGATGCCAAATGCTCGGTCTACGTGGTCAGGGGGTGACGGGGAAGCTCCGGGTCCGGTGCGTTGGCGACTGACTCCTTGCGGCCTGGTCCGGACCGTTGGCGGCTGACCTTTGCTGGCCTCGCGCGCGAACGGTTGGGCTCGGCGCTCCCGGTTCCTAGGAGATGGCCTGGGAGCCGTCCGCGTCGTCGGGAGGGACCTTGGCGGTCTCCGCCCTCAGGTAGGCAAGGATCTCCTTGAGGCTCTCGATGATGATGCGCTCCCCCTTGGGGAACTCGTGCGGCGAGAGTTCCAGGGTGAGGGTGTCGTTGTATTCGGTGTTGCGCAGGTGGTTCAGGAATCGGGTGAGCGGCAATATGCCGTGCCCGGGCAGCAGGTGCTGACGGCCGTGGCCGTAATCCGAGAAGTGGATGTTGCGGATGCGGCCGCTGTTGTAGTAGAGGTAGAAGTCGTTGATGAAGTTGGCCCGCCCCGACCCCATGTGGGTGCAGTCGAAGGTGAGGAACAGGTTCTTCTGCGCCAGGAAGTCGATCATCTTGCGCGTCTCGGAAAGGATGTAGCCGTTGATGCGGTACTTGCCGGTCCAGGGCATGTTCTCCAAGGTGACGATCACCTTGTCCCCGCCGATCTCCCGTTGAAAATCATTGATGCGGTACAGCCAGCGCAGGTAGCCGAGCTCGAAACCGAGCCAGGACGGCGGGTGGAAGTTGACCAGGCCGATGCCGCACTCAGCCGCGAGCTCCACGGAGCGCTTCAGGGCGTCGCTCGGCCCGCCCCAGCCGTCCAGCGGCATGAAGGGGGCGTGGATGGAGAGGATCGGGTGGGTCTGGGCCAGCTGCTGGATCAGCCGGCGGCAGTTCACCCTCTGGAACTCCTGGTTGATGACCAGCTCGACCCCGTCAAAGCCGACCTCGGCCGCCATTTCGAAGACCTTGTCGAGCGGGAAGATGAAGAGCGTCCCGGCTGAGATAGAAATGCGCATGTCCTATCCCCTATCCCTGAGCGACCAGTCTCTGGTAGCTGATCTTCTGCAGGCTGAGCAGCGCGTCCAGGGAGTTCCTGAAACGGGACTCCGTCTCGGCACTGAACTCCTCCGGGTTGCAAAACGAGTCCCCCTCCTCGCCCCGTATCTCGATCAGCACCTTTAGCTGCACGAGGCACTGGAACGCCTGCAGCAGCCTTCCCGCCAGCTCGACGTCGAGGGCTCCCGCGTTCAGCAGCCCCTTGATCCGGTCCACGCTCCCGCTCGCAAGTATCCCTTCGTGCAGGGCCAGGACACGCAGCGTCTTGACCAGGGGCGCGAGGGCGTACTCGGTCAGGTTCAGCTCCCCCTTGCGCGCGCCGCTTCTCTCCAGGCGCCACCTTCCGAAGCGGCCCAGGGCGACCGGCAAGGCGATCACCCGGCGCGCCACCTGAAGGAAAGGGTCGCCGGAGCGCTCGAGCTGCAGGGTCCGGGCCGCGGCGCTCAGGGCTTCCCGGGCGAGGGCCGCCTCGCCCTTGAGGAAACAGAGGTCGGCCAGCGTTTCCGGGAGCCATGCGCCGGGCAGTTGCCGCGGCTCCGCCTGCTGCGGAGCGGCGAAGGGGGGGAGGGCGGCAAGAAAATCCTGCTGCACCGGCCCCTCTCCCTGCGCAGGGGGGCCGCCCAAAAGCCCGTGCCACTCCCGGAGGCTGCCATGCCAGAGGGCGGCGTCTCCGACCGCCAGCCCCAGCTCCAGCAGCGCGGCCGAGACCTGGCGCCGGAACAATAGGAACCGGGTGGCCTGCTCATCGTGCAGCAGATAATAGCGGTTCTTGCCTCTCAGGGTCTGCTCGCCGCGCCCCCGGTCGCCGGATACCAACAGGGCGTAGGGCGGTGCCTTGCCCTGGCCCATCTGCAGCATGCGCTCCTCGGCAAAGGCGAGCGCCTTGGAAAGGAGCCGGTCGTGCAGCCCGCCGCACAACTCGCACAGGGCAAGCACCGAGCGCCGGCGCCGGAAATGCGCCGAGACAACCTCCAGGTAGCGCGCCCTGAGCGGCAGCAGGTCCCCGGGGGAGGGCGCCTCGGCGATGCCCGCGTTGAGGGCGTCGACCTCGCAGGTGAGCTGGGCTTCGTAACCCAGTTCCTCCCGGAGCGCGCCGATGTACTGTTCCAGGAAGGACTGCGCCTCGCCGGAGGAGCTCTGCTCCCATTTGCGGGCCAGCTGCTCCTTCAGCGCCGCGAGCAGGCCTGAGCTCTCGCGCCATTGCAGGATGTCGGCTCCCTTGGTTCCCAACAGCATCGGCATGGACGGCTCCAACAAGGAAACAGGTTGAGGTTAAGGTTGAGGTTGAGTATCTTAATGGAACAGGTTGAGGTTAAGGTTGAGGTTGAGTGTCTTAATGGAACAGGTTGAGGTGAGGTTGAGGTTGAGTATCTGCAGCCGGGGAGATTCAGCTCAACCTCAACCTCGGCCTCAACCTGTTTTAATCCAGGTGCCCGTGCACCTCTTGGTCCAGGAAGCGCCTCATCTCCTCGGGCGGAGCCGGGCTTAGGAGCGACACCACGATCATGACCAGGATCACCAGGGGGGCGCCGCAGAGCGCCGACGAGGTGAGCGGGAAGAGGAGGCCGATCTGGGGCACCAGCGTCCCGAAGAGCGGTTGGGCGAAGGTGCAGACGATCCCGACCAGCATCCCGGCGACCGCCCCGTCGTCGTTGGCGCGGTCCCACCAGATGCCGAGCAGAAAGAGCGGGAAAATGGTGTTGCCGGCCAGGGCGAAGGCTACCGCGGTGATCTCCGCAATGAGCCCGGGAGGGTGCAGCGCCAGCAGGAGCACCAGGGCGCCCAGCGCCAGGGTCCCCCCCTTGGCGACCTTCATCCGGGAGGATTCGCTCGCCAGCGGGTGGAAGATCCGGTAGTAGATGTCGAAGGAGATGGAGGCGGCTCCGGTCATCAGGAGCCCCGCGACGGTGAAGAACGCGGCGCTGAGCGCTCCCGCGGCGAGGACCCCCACCAGCCAGCCCGGAAGCCCGGCCATGACGGCCGTCTTCAGCACGATGATGTCCGCCATGCCGCGCGCCGCCTCCGGCGCCAGGGTGTGCCCCATGCGGGCCTCGATCAGCTTGCCGAACACCGCGTAGGCGGGCGCCGACCAGTAGATGATGGCGATGAAGAAGAGGCCCCAGACCACGCTCCAGCGCGCGTCCCGCAGGTTGGGGACCGTGTAGAAGCGCGACAGCACGTGCGGGAGCCCGGCGGTGCCGACCATCAGGGTGAAGCAGAGCGCGCACCACTGGTACAGGGTGCCCTGGGCGAAGGGGGCGGCGAAGTCTATCTTGAACTCGCGCGACAGGTCACCCATGGCCACCCCGTAGCCGAACTGCGGCAGCAGCCAGAAGTAGCCGAGCTTATGGGCGAGCCACATGAGCGGGACGATGAAGGAGACGCTGATCACGAAGTAGAGCATCTGCTGGTTGCGCGGCACCCCGAGCATGCCGGAGAGCACCAGGTAGGAGACGACGGCGAGGCCGCCGTACAGTACGCCCCGGCTGTAGTCGATCCCCAGCATGAAGGCGAAGACCATGCCGATCCCCTTGAACTGGGCGACGCAGTAGATGACGGAGATCGCGATGGAGATTACCGCGGCCAGAAAGCGCGCCGCCGGACTCCCGTAGCGCTCACCCACGAAGTCGGGTGCGGTGAACTTGCCGAAGCGCCGGATCTGGCCCGCCAAAAGGACCAGGAGCAGCACGTAGCCGCCGGTCCAGCCGATCACGTAGGCGAGCGCCTGGTAGCCGCTCAGGTAGATGACGCCGGCCAGTCCCATCAGGCTTGCAGCACTCATCCAGTTGCTGGCGATCGCGGCGCCCCCGCCCATCCTGCCGGTGTAGCGCCCGCCGAAGCCGTACTCCACGCTCTCGCGCGACTTCTGCTTGAGCCCCACCAGGATGAAGGAGACCAGCACCCCCACGACGACGAATATGGTCCAGTTGGCGTCACTCATAGCTGCGGTCCCGCTTGCGACTGTGGTATTCGGTGATCCGGTCGATGTACAGGTTGAAGATCACGCAGAGGATGATGAACCAAAGCGGCAGGAACTGCCCGGTGAACCAGAAATGCAGCGGCAGGTTGAAGAGGGTGAGGCTCGCCAGCAGGCTGCCGGCGCCGGTCCCCCGGGTCGCCGACAGCAGGACCTGGAAGCCGAAGGTAACCAGCGCCCAGCCGAACAGGATGACGAAGATGATCAGGACCTCATCCCGCATGTGACCTTTCTTGGGTCGGAACAGGTTAACCTGGTAGCGCTTGTCCTGCTGGCTCATGGTGTCCTCCTATCGGGCTGCCTGTCATTGTGAGAGGAGCATAACACAGTCGCAGGTGCGGGTGAAGGCGGAAAATTGCCCAAAGCCTTTCGGGCCCGGATCAATGCCAGTGTCCGGCGGCATGCCGCCGAAGTCTTACGTCATGCTGCCGATGTCTGACGGCACGCTGCCTGTGCTTGGCAGGGCTCACACAATGGAAAAGTATGTATGGTGTTTAAGTAACATTCCGTAATGATACATGTTTTTTCGTTAGCTTGCTTGATTAGGTACCTAATAGGTACCAGACATAATAAAAAGAGGTTTTATTTTGGACGAATTCTGTAAAGACTTTATAGCAGATTGTTGATTTTTGTCATGAATAATCGACATTTTAAGCGACGCTGCAAGCTAGGATCAGCCGCCCTGGACCGCTGCCAGGGATTTCCCGCCCCCCCGTTGTTGGCAAATCACCTTCAGCAACAAACATCTGCATACATCGGCCACCGGCCCGGCGAGGATCAGCAGCACCTGGTCGGCCACCGGCCCGGCGAGGATCAGCAGCACCTGGTCGGCCACCGGCCCGGCGAGGATCAGCAGCACCTGGTCGGCCACCGGCCCGGCGAGGATCAGCAGCACCTGGTCGGCCACCGGCCCGGCGAGGATCAGCAGCACCTGGTCGGCCACCGGCCCGGCGA
>Ga0316231_1000442_pt1 | contig 59393 bp, 47 predicted proteins | sample TBH18027metaG_FD_206002 | JGI IMG/M metagenome (GOLD analysis project Ga0316231, IMG submission 206002) | Freshwater microbial communities from Trout Bog Lake, Wisconsin, USA - TBH18027 | ecosystem: Environmental > Aquatic > Freshwater > Lake > Hypolimnion/Profundal zone | place: USA: Wisconsin... | reverse complement strand
GGCCTTCGAGTAACTCTCCATACCTTCCATGGTCAGCTACTCTCGCCGCCCCGAAAAAGCGGACAGATCACTTGCTATCTCAACCGGACATATCATGTGCTAACGACACATTCCACCCCTGTCACTGTTCGTAGCAAGTTAAAATGTCCGCTTTTTGTAGCAAGTGAAGTGTCCGGTTCTGGTTAATCTCCCGCAGCCGTCGTGGCGGTGGGAAAGTGGGAAACGCGAAGCGTTTTCCAAGGCGGCGGAGCCGCTGTCTTTTCCACCGCCCCTCGCGCTGCTCCTTGTATGATTGGGGAACCCTGAGCCGTGTAGTGTCCGAGCCGGTGGGGTCCGTAGCTTATGCTCAGAGTTCCGTCCAGATGCTGATGTACGGTTACGTTGCAGCCCGCCAGGGTGCTCCGCCAACGGGTGCGCTCGATCTGCAAGACCAGGTTCTGAAAGCTCACCGTATTGTCACGGCTGACCGAACGTTCGAACTGCAACGAGAACACCAGATCCAGGTCACGTCGGCGGCAGGCGACAAAGGCATTGCCACGCTGCGCCGCCGGCACTTGAAAGCGGCGGTTGAACTCGGCGATATACTCATCGCGCAGAAAATCGTTGGCAGCAGTCACGCTATGGATCCCACGCAGGCGCAACTCCTGTGGCAGGCGTCCTTGCCAGGTCCCGAAGTTGCGCTCGCTGCGGCCTCGCGCCTGCGGCGAGTAGGCCGGGATCATCTGCACGCCCAGTTCGCGCAGTGCCCGGCCCAACTGCGTTAGCCGGTGCGGATCGACTTTGCCTCCCGCCTTGGGCGTCAGCCAGAAATGGCTGCCGCGGTCGCTGTACAAGGCGCAGAACAGGCCCTTGTGCTCAATCACCTCGCGCAGGGCGGCCATGACCGTCGCCGTCGATTCCTCTTCCACCAGCTGCGCGTAGTAGATCTCGGTCGTGGCGTCGTCCAGGATTACGATCAGGTCATACCAGCGCTCGTCCTGAAACCAGCGATGACGGCTGCCGTCGATGTGCAGCAGCATGCCCGGCAGCGGCCGCCTCTCGCGCCGCTTGCGATGCACCCCGCGCTTGCGCCCTCGCTTGACCAGCCCAGCGCCTTGCAGCGCCGCCTTGACCAAGGTGTAACTCAACTCGATGCGGTGCACCTCGCGCAACTTCTCGTGAAAGTGCCGAACGTTCAGATCGAAGTACTGGTCGCGATAGAGCCCCAGCACCTGCTCGATGGTCGAAACCGGCACCCGCTTCGGACTGGGCTGCCCGCGCCGCCGGTCAAACAGCCCGTCATAACCGAACTCCTCGTAGCTCGCTCGGTAGCGACGCATCGAACGGTCGCTGACGCCGAGAATCTCGGCCGCCTGCCACCACGTAATCTTCTTCGCCATCGCACGCAAAATCACTTCTTGTACCTTCATTGCCCGCTCCACGGCGGCCTTCGAGTAACTCTCCATACCTTCCATGGTCAGCTACTCTCGCCGCCCCGAAAAAGCGGACAGATCACTTGCTATCTCAACCGGACATATCATGTGCTAACGACACATTCCACCCCTGTCACTGGCCCGAAATCAGCCGACCATTTATACTGTCGGGTACGGTGTGGGGGAATATGCGACTCTTTCAAAACATTGCCGCAATCGCAAAAGGCATGAGCATCACCTTTATGGAGATGTTCCAGCCAACCACGGTCGAAAATTATCCTGACGGAAAAGGCCCGATGCGCGGGGCCGTGTTTCAGGAGCGCTTCCGAGGGTTGCACGTTTTGCAGCGCGACGAAGACGGGTTAGAGAAGTGCGTCGCGTGCTTCCTGTGCGCAGCGGCGTGTCCTTCCAACTGCATTTACATTGAGGCGGCTGAGAACACGGCGGAAAAGCGCATCTCCAGCGCTGAGCGGTATGCCAAGGTCTATAACATCGATTACAACCGATGCATCTTCTGTGGATACTGTGTCGAGGCCTGCCCAACGGACGCAATTACGCATGGTCACGGATTCGAACTTGCCACCTACAACGCGACCAACCTTGTTTACCGCAAGGAACAGTTGCTGGCGATTACTCCTGCGCATGAAGGCGACAATGCCCGGTTTAATGCAAGCGATGCGGAGAAGATGCGGATGATCGAGCGTTAGGACCGTGCCCAAGTGGGATTGATTCTGGACCGCTTGAGGGCGGTCCAGTTTTTTGGCGCAATGTTTTCAGCTATCCTAATATTTTGTGCGAAAGGCTCGCGTTCCTGATGAGTGAATTTCTGAAAGCCGTGAATGAGCGTGTCGTCGTTTATGACGGCGCGATGGGTACGAATATCCAGTTCCGCAACCTGTCTCCTGATGATTATTGGGGCAAAGAGGGGTGCAATGAACTGCTGGTACTCTCTCGCCCCGATGTAATTGCCGACATCCATGCGGCTTTCTTCGGGGTCGGTTGCGACGTGGTGGAGACCGACACGTTCGGTTCAACGCGAATCGTGCTGGCCGAATACGGGTTAGGAGATCGCACCAAGGAGCTAAATCTCGCGGCCTGCAACTTGGCGCACAAGGTGGCGGCGCAGTTCTCTACTCCCGGGCGCAGGCGTTTTGTGGCTGGTTCAATTGGACCGACGACGAAGCTGCCGTCCCTGGGACACATCACATGGGATGCGATGCTCGCGGCTTACGTGGAGCAAGTCGAAGCGCTGATCGAAGGTGGCGTCGACGTGCTGCTGGTGGAGACCTGTCAGGACATTCTGCAGGCAAAGTGCGCGGTCGCCGCCTGCTTCGACGCGATGAAGACGCTTGGAAAACGGGTTCCCGTACAGGTGCAGGTGACGTTGGAATCCACTGGAACGATGCTCCTCGGAACCGAGATCGGCGCGGCGCTCACGGCTCTGGAAGTATTCGACGTGGATGCAATTGGACTGAACTGCGCGACCGGTCCTCTCGAAATGAATGACGCAGTGCGTTACCTGGGACTGAATTCGACGAAACATGTTTCTGTGCTGCCCAACGCGGGGCTGCCGCAGAACGTAGGTGGGCGCGCAGTGTATCTGCTGAAGCCGGAAGAATTGGGTGCCTATCACAAGCGCTTTGTACAGGACTACGGAGTACGAATCGTCGGGGGATGTTGCGGAACTACTCCCGAGCACTTGAAGGCCGTAGTCGCCGCTGTGAGTGGACTTACTCCAGCGGTGCGCAATGTCATGGCGACGGCCGCAGCGTCGAGCGCATACACCACCGTACCGCTGGACTTGGAACCTAAACCGCTGATTGTCGCCGAAGAGATGAACACAACCACGCGCATGGAGAGCTTTCGGAACCTGGTGCGCGGGGGAGATTACGACGGCATTCTTACACTGGCGAAAAAGCTGGTGAATGATGGTTCGCACATGCTGGACCTGTGCTGCGCGGTGGTTGGCGAAGACGAAAAAGCCTACATGAGCAACGTGCTGGAGAAGATTGCCACCCGCGTGCCCGCCCCCATTCTGATTGACACCACAGAGGCTGAGGTGCTGGAAGAGGCTCTGAAGCGCACGCCGGGCAAGGCCATCATCAACTCAATCAACCTCGAAGATGGCGAGAAGCGCAGCGGTCGGGTTCTGCCGATGGCAAAGCGTTACGGCGCGGCGGTAATCGCGCTGACCATCGACGAAGAGGGCATGGCGCTGACGGCGGAGAAGAAGATTGCGATTGCAAAACGCATCCTGGACCTGGCCGTGAACAAATATGGGATGCGGCCGCAGGACATGATCTTCGACGCGCTGACGCTGCCGATCTCAACCGGGCAGGAGGACTATCGCACGGCGGGTGTGGAGACCCTGAAGGCGGTCGAGGGAATCAAGAAAGCTCTGCCGGATTGCAAAACGATACTCGGCGTATCGAATATATCGTTTGGGCTGAACGCGTATGCGCGGCGGGTGCTGAACTCAGTCTTCATGCGCGAAGCGGTGGACCATGGACTCGACATGGCCATTGTGAATTACACAAAAATCTATCCGCTGTACAAGATTCCTGAAGTCGAAGTGCAGCTGGCGCGAAAGCTGATTTACGCGGATCGGGGAGCAGGCGATCCTCTGCAGAGCTACATGGCGCACTTCGCTGCCATGAAGGGTCAGCAGGAGGTTGTTCCTACTGCGGATGCATTGTCTCTCGCGGTGGAAGACAAGCTGAAGTTCTGCATCATCCAGGGCGAGAAAGGTGTGGGCGAGGGAGCTTCGCGGCAGACGATCGAGATGATTCTCGAGACCGCACTCAAGAGCTATACGCCGTTGGAGATCATCAATACAATTTTGCTGGATGCGATGCGTACAGTGGGCGATCTGTTCGGTGCACGCAAAATGCAGCTTCCCTCAGTGCTGGATTCCGCGGGTGTGATGAAAGCAGCCGTGGCGCATCTGGAACCGAAGATGGAGAAGGCTGAAGGTTCTCAGAAGGGAACCATGGTGCTGGCCACGGTCAAGGGTGATGTCCACGACATCGGAAAAAACCTGGTGGACATCATCCTGACGAATAACGGATACAAGGTGGTGAATCTCGGCATCAAGCAGGCCGCTGAGACGATCATTCATGCGGCCGGGGAGCACAAAGCCGATGCGATTGGACTCAGTGGATTGCTGGTGAAATCGACGCTGGAGATGAAGTACGTCATCCAGGACCTGGAACTGCGCGGCCTCAAATATCCGGTGATTTGCGGCGGCGCGGCACTGACCCGCAAATTTGTAGAGGATGATCTGCGGCGCGAATATTCGTCGGCTGTTTTCTACGCTGAAGATGCGTTTGCCGGGCTGCACGCCATGGAAAAGCTAAGCGGAGCAGAGCGGGAGGAGACAATCCAGACTGGCTCGGTGGTAAGCGAATTTGCACGCGTCAAGGCCGTGGCCGATGCGTCGCTGCCTGAGGAGCCGCGAGAACCGATTCCTGCGGCGGAGATTCCGCAACCGCCATTCTGGGGCGTACGCACTGAACGTGCCGCGGATTTCGACCTGAAGACACTGTTTGATTACATCAATCCGACGGCTCTGTTTAAAAATCAGTGGCAGCTCAAAACCGCTTCGCAGCAGGACTATGTAAGGCTGGTGGAAGAGAAGTACAAACCGATTCTGGCGGCCTTGGAGCAGGACGCAATCGATGGTGGATGGTTCGATCCGCAGGTGGTCTATGGATATTTTCCGTGCCAGTCGAAGGGTAATGACCTGATCGTCTATGCGCCTGCACCTGAATTGACTCTGGAAAGCTTTCGCGAGGCGAGCCCGTCGTTCGACTCGTGCGCGCTTGCCGCTGGTCGGGCCCTCCCTGCGAATTTGCCGGAGCTATTGCGCTTCACTTTTCCCAGGCAGGCAGAGGGGCGTCGGCTGAGTATTTCAGATTACTTTCTGCCGCTATCCAGCGGGCGCGCAGATGTGATCGCGCTCTCGGTGGTGACCATCGGCGCGAAGGCCAGTGTGGAAACGCAGAAACTGTTTGAGCGAGGCGAGTACACGCGCTATCTCTATCTTCATGGGCTTTCTGTTGAAACCGCTGAGGCGCTGGCCGAGTTTCTACACCGTCGCATTCGGCAACAGTTCAACGTTGCCCACGAGGATTCGCCAAGAATCAGCGACCTGTTCCACCAGAAATATCGCGGCTCGCGTTACAGCTTTGGCTATCCTGCCTGCCCGCATATGGAGGATCAGACGAAGTTATTCGCCCTGCTCCGGCCCGCCGAGAACATCGGCGTGCGCCTGACCTCGACGTTTTTACTAGAGCCGGAGCAAAGCACATCGGCGATTGTGGTCCATCATCCCAACGCGAAGTATTTTGTGGTGTAGACAGAGCAGGTGACGGAGCATGGAACAGTTTGTTACACTCGCATTGCGGGCAATGCCGCTTTCGAGCGCGGAGAGGTGGCAGAGTGGTTGAATGCACCTGACTCGAAATCAGACGTGGGGGTAACTCCACCGGGAGTTCGAATCTCCCCCTCTCCGCCAGAACTCAGCTATATATCAATTAAAATCAAAAGGTTAGGGAGCCATCGGGCTCCCTTTTTCGTGCTACTGAGTCAAACGAAAAGGGGGAGGGATTGCTCCCTCCCCGAAAAGACTGCTAGAGGCCTGTACCCGTCAACGTCACCGATTGTGATGTCGCAGGCGCTGCGACATTCACGTTCAGCGATGCGGTCTTGGCGCCGATTGTCGTGGGACTGAAAGTTACCGCGATAGCGCAAGTGCCGTTCGGTGCAAGAGTGGCCCCGCAGTTGTTTGTTTGTCCGAACTGTCCTGGATTCGTGCCACTGAGGTTAATACGGTTGAGAGTTAAAGGGGCAGTGCCGGCATTGGTGACCACAACCGTTTGAGTTGAGCTGGTGCCACGTGCCTGGGTGCCGAAAGCCAGCGAGTTAGTTGACAACGTCAGGATTGGTGCTGTCACAGTACCAGTCAGCGATGCGGTCTGTGAAATCGCTGGTGCAGCGACATTCACATTCAGCGTTGCTGTCTTGACTGTCCCGGAGGTTCCCGAGGTGGGCCTGAATGTCACGCTGATCGTGCAAGTCGCTCCCACCGCCAGGGGATTCGCTGCACCTGTCGCACAAGTGGTCGTCTCCGCGAACTGGTTAGCGTTCGTGCCACTATCCGTAATGCCGGTGATAACCAACGGCGCGGTTCCCGTGTTCTGCAGTGTTAGCGTCTGAGGCGAACTTACAACGTTCGGAGCCGAACTGAATGCAAATGGTCCAGCAGGCGACAACGTAGCAATCGGCGCCACCCCAGTTCCTGTCAGTGACACTTGCTGAGGACTTGTACTGTCAAGGTCGCTCACGGAAATGGTCGCCGTGCGGCCCCCAACAGCTGAAGGTCTGAATGTCATATTGATGGAACAACTCCGGCCGACTGCGAGTGTACCTCCCACCGGGCAGTTCCCCGCCTGTAAGAAATCGGCTGCGTTGCTGCCGGCGACGGCGATGCCGGTGATTGCAAGTGGGGTGATTCCCACATTTGACAGTGTCACAGTCTGACGAGCAGAGGTTGTACCAACCAGTTGGTTACCAAACAACAACGATGTGGTGCTCAGGCTCACCGAACTGACAACCTGAGTAGCCCCTGCAGAAGTGTTACCGATGAAGTTGGTGTCACCACTGTAAGCAGCGGTAAGCGTCCTCGTCCCTCCAGTTGTGAAAATCATTGTGCAACTTCCCACTCCGGCACTCAAACCGCCAGTGCAAGATTCGCCTGTGCTAGCTGTCACTATGACGGTTCCCGTGGGGGTCCCGGTGAACTGAGGAGCTACCCCAAATCTCACTGTTACGATCTGGCCCACAATGGCCGGACTCGGCAAGTTTGTAATGATCGTCGTTGTAGAGGTTGCCTTGTTGACGGTGAGAGTACCGTTCACGTAGCTGATCGTGTAGTTGGTCAGTCCAATACCCACCGCCGCGCTCGGCGCGATGGGATATGAACCTACAGCGGCCGAAGACGAGGCCCCAGTGCTGATGAGCGTCACGCTGGTAACCGTGTCGCTGTTCAGCAGGCCTCTCGGAGTGAACTCCTTGCCAGAGAACGTCAGTGTCTGGCCGTAGATCTTGGTTAGATTGTTGGCAGTGATGGTTAGCGCTACCGGGTTAACGGCAAGCGTGCCGTTTACGTAATTGATGGTGTAATTGGCCAGCCCCGTACCGATTGCTGCGCTCGGCACGATGGGGTAGGAGCCAACATTAGCGGTCGCTGCCGCCCCTGCGCTGGTAAGCGTCGCACTGCTTACCTTGTCGCCGTTCAGCAGGCCTGTAGGGGTGAACTCCGTGCCTAAGAACGTCAGCGTTGCGCCGTAGTTTTTGGCGGCACTGTTGGCAGTGATGGTTAAGGCTGCGGGGTTGATGGTCACAGCACCCGCCACGTACGTAAGTGTGTAGTTTGCAGCCACCGCGCCCGAGCAGGTGCTCGGATAGGTGGGAGGACTCATCTGGCTCGCGCTGGTCGCCGTCGTCGAACAGGTCGGCTGCGTCGTCAACACCGAGCTGTTCTGACCGAGGACGAACCCGGCTATGTTGGGTGTAATGGTTGGCACCGTTCCTCCGTAGGTCATCGCGCCATTGCTGGCTGTGATCGTCAGGGTCGCCGGGGTCACCGTCAGAGTTCCGCCCACATAGCTGATCGCGTAGTTGGGATCTACCGCTCCGGAACAGGTGACTGGAGATGTGCTTCCTGCCACGTTGCCCGGCACATACGTCGTTATGCAAGTTGGCTGCGTCGTCAATTTCGCTGCAGTATCTCCAGCCACAAATCCCGTGAACGTGGGCGTGAGGGCCGGGGTTGCTGCGCCGTAGGTTACTGATGGACTCGGAGCTGTAATCGTCAATGCCGCCGGAGTAACGGTCAGAGTTCCAGACACATAGGCGATCGTGTAGTTGGGGTCCACCGCTCCCGAGCAGTAGATTGAATATGTCCCGACCGGGCTGCTGGCGGTCGCTGTCGTCGTGCAAACCGGCGCGGTAAACGGCGGAACTGGGACGGCGGGGCTATACGTGGGCGTGAACGTCGGAAGTGGTCCACCATATACCATGGTGGGGCTGGGTGCTGTAATGACCAGATTTCCCTTGCTGATGGTCAACGTTCCGTTCACATAGCTGATTGCGTAGTTAGGATCGACCGCTCCGGTGCAAGTGATCGGGTAAGTCCCGATCGGACTTGAACTCGTCGCTGCCGTCGTGCAGGTTGGCTGCGTAGTCAGGCTAGCTGAGGTGTCACCGGCAACGAATCCCACGTAGCTGGGCGAAAAGGTTGCAGGTATCGTGCTGCCTGCGAGGATTGAGACGTTGGGTCCCCAGACCGTCAAGGGTACCGGCGTGACAGACACCGTGCCCGCAACGTAGGTGATTGTGTACGGACCCACTGCTCCCGAGCAACTGCTTGGGTAATATCCAACCGGACTGGTCGTGGTCGCCGTCGTGGTGCAAGTCGGTGCAGTCAGGCCAGCCGGGTTAGCAGGGTTGTAACCGGGATTGATAACTGGAACCGCGCTGCCGTACTTCATCGTGGCGTTGCTGGCCGTGATCGTCAACAAGGGCTGCGATCCTCCCGCGCCGGTCAGCGAGACCGACAGGGTTGGATTCGCGGGATCGTTGGTGGCAATGCTCAGGGTTCCGGATTCGGGACCGCTGACACTTGGCGTGAACTTCACACTGATCGCGCAATTGCTGAGTGCCGCCACGGTCCCACCGCACAGGTCGGTCGTCACCGAGAAGTCGGCGGAGTTCGCCCCCTGGGACACGGTCATATAAGTAAAAGGCAAGGTGCCCGTGTTGGAGAGCGTGATCGTCTGAGCTGCGCTGCTCGTAAGTAGTGGCACAACCCCAAAGGCCAGTGCTAAAGGTGAAACTCCTGCAAACGGCCCAACGGACGACGCGGTGTTCGACCACGCCGAGGAGACCGTTCCAGACGACCAGTAGCTGGCCAGTGGCTTGATCGCTTTCACTCTGTAGAAATAGGGTGGCGTGGTTGCATTCGTGTCGTTGTAGGTTATTGAACCACCCCACGTGATCCCTTGACCGTTTGCGTCCGTACCAACCGTTGGGACAGAAATGTCGGTAACCTTGGTCAAGAAATCAGGAGTCGTAGCTCTCTCGATAGTGAACCCAGTCTCACTGGCGGAATTGTCAGTCCAAGTCAGATTCAGACCTGAAGCGGCCGCAGTGGCCGTCAGATTCGAGGGTGCCTCGGGTGGCACGTTGAAGGCGATCGCCCTCATCATGTCGTTCTCTTCATGACCAAGAATGTGGCAATGCCAAACGTACTCCCAACCAAAGTTCTGCATTGCGTTCGGGGTTTGAGTTCCGGTGTTCGTGGCGGGATCTATGTTTGTAAATGGCGAGCACGGTGCAGGGACTGAGTTAGCGGTCAGCACCGGACAGTCGCTGCCAACCGGCATCGTCACGTCCATAAGCCGATAGCTGTCGCGAAGTGGGAACGGGACAATAGGAGTAATGGGTTGCAACGCCACCAGGATGTCTTCCAATGGATTCATCCTGACGGTTTCTTTCCAACCAAGTTCGTTTTCGTCGGGTGGCCTCTTGGTTCCATCCCACGCCGACCGGTTGATCACCTGCACGTTGAACAGATGGAAGTGGACGAAATGTGTGTCCACACCGTTATGGGTGATATGCCAGAACTGTGTGTCCCCTTGCTTGATGATCTCGGTGGGTGGATCGATAAAACCAAGAGGAATCGTCGTTTGGGTCAGGAAGTTGGTGAGTGGCAACTCAACTCCAAGGGTTGCATTCATCCGGCCATAGTCGAGGGTAAAGAGCTCCTGGATCGTCTTTCGTTCGTCGATATAGGTTGCTGGGGTGGTTGAACCGATCGGATAAAAGGTCACGGAGTCGTCTGTAATCAGCGAATAGGTCGGAGTGGCGGAATACCCACCCGAGGCCGGAGGATAAGTCGGTTCCGGAACGATGGGAACGGGCTGCGTCGCTTTGAAGATGCTCGGCAAAGCTGCCTGCAGAGATGACAGACTGAATGGCTTACCAGTCGGGGGTTGGTCCACCACAATTTGCATAATGGTGCGTGTGTTAGGACCGTAGCCAGGCAGGGTGTTGGGGGCGCCACCGATTGAGGTCTGGTCCCCATCGCCCGTGTAGTAGTCAAGCCGCGAGTCTACAGCAGGGGCAGGCGTTGGTGCGTCGTTATAGAGAATGAGTGTCTTCCCACCAAACTTGGAGAAGTCCACGATGGTGTCGGCCCGCTCCGCCGGCCCCAACCAGAGACCGTGGACGCTGACGTTTGTGATGGTAACGCTGCGGGTGTTGGCTTCGTAGCCGGTTGGCATCGAGGGGATGACCACTGGCGCGGGCAGAAGACCACCCTCGGTACCGATCTGAATGAAGGGTGGGCCTGCCGTCCGAGGATCTGGGACGCCGCCTGCTCTGCCGTCTGCCGCCCACATAGTTTGCTGCACAGGGATACCTGCAGCTTGAGCAGGTGATCCGAAAGTCGGCCAGCAGTTTGCCGGAAGGCCAGTTCCATTGATGGGATTCCCGCTTCCATCCAAAAGAGCGGTAGCGAGTCCCATGAACAAGGTTGTGTTGGTAATCGGTGTGATGGCCGTGCAGAGCGGCAAGGCTGATCCCGCCCCAGGCTGAATCGCCGGAACCATTGTGACTTCTGTATTGGATCTGCCATCCGGTGTCTTGATAGTAGGATCAGCAACGTAGAACTGCAGGTTCAGGGAACGGTCGTTGCCGACACTCAGGATTCTGAACCGATAGGCTTCAGGCGCCACATGGAGAACTGGGTAAGCCTTCCCGTTGACTACAGGAGTGTCCATGAATCCTTCCGGCGTGCCGGATGGGTTCGGCGTAATCGGGCATCTCACCACCTGATTCGGGAATGCGGAAGATAAACAAGGAACGTCGACCGCTGATGCCGGGTCTGCGGCTGACAGAGTTGTTTGGTTGCCCGGCAGAGTCCACGGACCGTAATCCCACCGGCCGAATGGATTGGCCCCACCTACATCAGCAGGGTTCTGGTTTGGTGTGTAAACGTGGGGAAACCAGAGGTCGCCCGTGTTGACACCGCCAGGTACTGTTCCAAAGCCGCCTGCAGTCCAGGTCGGATCCTCGGCGGCCACTTCGGCAGCGCTAGGTACGAAGGTTTTATCTTGAATGACCAAGGGAACAAGGTGCGCTAAATCGTTGGGAACGGTTGCAGCCGCCAGCGCGGCTTCTTCCGTCGGGTCAATCAACAGGTATCCCGCTGCTTCGCCGGCATAGACGTTCAGCCGGGTAATGCCTAAGGAATGGTCGTGATAGAACATCAACCGACCGCCCTGTCCGTTGGTCCAGAAGAACGTCAAGTTTCCTTGGCCTGGATCGTTGATAGCGTTGGGAACATTGCATGTCGGCTGGCCCGCACACGCAGCTATGATTACGCCGTTTGCGTCGAACCACATGTCGGGCACGAACTGCACACTATCGCCTCTCAGAGGAGACTCTCCGGCGGGCGCAGTCCACTGCATCGGAGTTCCATCACTGATCCAGGGTGTAGCTCCGCCATGAAGGTGGAGAACGGCGCGGTTCTGGGTGTAGGGAGACCCTGCGCCCATGTACGTGGTGTCCACAGGGATGAACAGGTTACCGCCGCTCCCCGTGGGAAGCATGTTCTTGAAGAGCACACGCACTGGCCGATTCTTCTGGGCAATGATCGTAGGTCCCAAGTAACTAATCGGGGATGGTGCAAGGGTGTTATTTCCGGCAGTGTCCGTACCATTATTCAGCTGAACGTAACCGCGCAGTGTGGTGGGAGGTAGGTCCGTATGCATCTTCGAGGTGTATTGCTGCACTGCGATTACGTAATAATCCGATCCCGGGAAGGTAGTTGTATCCGGAACAGCTAGTGACAGACCTGCTAGAGGTAATGTCAGCGTGTCGACAAACTTGCGGATGCCGCCTGTAATTTTGGGGCCACCGATTGCTGCGGTAACGATCGCGCCTGAGCCGCAGGCGGTCTGGCCAACGCCACCGCAGACGCCCAAGTCCACGATTGTGACCTGAGGAGCGATGTAACCGCTACCTCCAGAGCCAGGGGCGATGGTGACGCTGGCGATCCCACCACTTGCATCCTGAGTGATTGTGATCGCGGATGAAACGACGCCCGATCCGGTGGTGTCCGTGATTGCAATGGAAGGGCTGAGATATCCGCTCCCCGAGGCCACAATGGTGAAGCCGGTAATGCTGCCGGCGGGCAGTGGACTGTTGACCCAGTTTGCGACGCCGAAGTAATCCGTACAGTTGGGCGGAGGATTGTTCGGATCACATACGGGGACGCTTTGGCCGAACGTTAAAGCGCTAAGCAGTAGCAATGAGAGAATACGTAGCAGGCTCTTCATTTCACTTCACCCCCGCTTGATGTTTTCTTAGCTCCGCGGCACGCCGGTTTGCGTGACGCACTGCAGCCGCCCACCGATCTTTATTGTTTGTTCTACGGGTCCCCTGCATCGCAGTCGGCTCCATCTTTGCTACCTTTGTTGCCGCAACATTTTTCGTTTGGGTTTGGGCAATACCTTGCGACCCTCCCAAGAAGAGGGCGCCAGCCGTCAGAACAACATGCACGAACTTGACAAAACGGCGCACTTCCATCGTCCGTACCTCCTATCTGTTCTGTATTTAGCCAATCGCTGATTTCTGTTCCCATGCTGTTTGTCATCGAAGGCGGGAACCGAAGGTGTGTTGCTGGTCATTAAGATGTAGCGCCCGGCCCTTTAGTGCTACGTGCGCAGAGTGGAAAAGGGCCTTTCAACGTCAAAAGTCCCATTGTGGGAACTTTGACGTAATTCACGCAGCTTTTCTGAATCCATGCAGAGAGAGCACAAGTACTCCGGCGCCGCGATGAGCCGTAACCCTCATGGACCACAATAGGAGTTGGGAAAATGTCGATTGATGGAGTGAACTGTGCACTTCTTTGGTGGGTTTGCGCACTCCTGCTATTGAAGCTATGCGACCAACCGCGACGAACAAATCCGGTTACCGGCTAGACCGGTGCAGAAGAGACCTTGTAGCATAGACTGCCTCGTCAGGTGTTACGATTTAAAAATCAGTCATGGACACGACCTTCTGGAAATCCCGCAAGGTTTTCCTCACCGGACACACCGGCTTCAAGGGCAGTTGGCTGGCTCTTTGGCTGTTGTCCATGGGAGCCGACCTCTGCGGCTACGCTCTTGACCCTCCCACCGATCCAAGCCTCTACCGACTCCTCGATCTTGAAGGCCGGCTTAAGTCTGTCCGTGGAGACATTCGCGATCTGTTGGTACTCGAATCCACCCTGCGTGATTTTGAGCCTGAAGTTGTCATTCACATGGCGGCGCAACCTCTGGTGCGCCTGTCGTACGAGAGTCCTGTAGAGACTTACGCAGTTAACGTTCTCGGAACGGTTCATCTGCTTGACGCGGTTCGCCGCACCCCGAGCGTTCGCGCCGTCGTTGTTGTGACCAGCGATAAATGCTACGAGAACCAGGAATGGCAATCAGCCTATCGTGAGTACGAGCCCATGGGCGGACACGATCCTTATAGCAGCAGCAAAGGTTGCGCGGAGTTGGTGACTGCTGCCTATCGGCGGTCGTTTTTCCAAGACGGTTCGTCGGTTTGCGTGGCCTCGGCACGGGCCGGAAACGTGATCGGCGGAGGCGACTGGGCAGTGGATCGACTCGTCCCTGACATCGTGCGGGCCTTTTCCGCTGGCGAGCCTGTCATAATCCGCAATCCCGAAGCGGTACGTCCCTGGCAGCACGTTCTTGAGCCTCTGGCTGGATACCTCACCCTTGCCGAACGCCTCGTTGTCGATGGTCCCAAGTTTGCCGAGGCATGGAACTTTGGGCCAGCGGATTCCGATGCGCGTCCTGTCAGCTATCTTGTTTCTGAATTGGCAAGGCTCTGGGGCGGCACAGCTTCCTGGCATTCGATTTCGCAGGAAAAGCTTTATGAGGCTCACCTGCTGCGGCTTGACTCCGCGAAGGCTCACGGCGAACTTGGATGGAGCCCGCGCTGGAGTCTCGACGAGGCTCTCGTCAGAACTATCGAGTGGTACAAGATCTTTTACAGCGGTCAGGATATCCGGGGCTGCAGCCTGAGTCAGATCCAAGAGTTTATGCAACAATCGAAAATGCAGCGCGCGCCGGATGTGAGTGCATGACACCAGAAGAACTACGAGAGCAGATCCTACGGCTAGTCACGGAGTATACAAAACAGCGCCACGCCCCGCAGGTCTTCGTCCCCGGTGAAAGTGTGATCCCTCCCTCCGGTAGGGTTTTCGGTGCCGAGGAAGTTTGCAACGCCGTAGATGCCTCCCTCGATTTCTGGCTCACCACCGGACGCTTCAACGCTGATTTCGAACGCAGACTTGCGGAGTTTCTCGATACCCGCTGGGCCGTGACCACCAACTCGGGCTCCTCGGCCAACCTGCTGGCGATTGCTGCTCTTACGTCGCCAAAGCTTGGCGACCAGGCGCTCCGCCCTGGCGATGAGGTCATTACGGTTGCGGCAGGCTTTCCCACCACGGTCAACCCGGCGGTGCAGTATGGACTCATTCCGGTATTCGTCGATGTCGACATCCCGACCTACAACATCGAACCAAACAAGATCGAAGCCGCTGTTACGGCGAAGACCCGCGCCATCATGCTTGCGCACACTTTGGGCAACCCATTTAATCTTGCCGAGGTAATGCGCGTGGCAGAAAAGTATGACTTGTGGGTGATCGAAGACTGTTGCGATGCACTCGGGGCTCGTTACGACGGGAAACTTGTCGGGTCCTTCGGTGACATCGGAACCCTCAGCTTTTATCCTGCCCACCACATCACCATGGGCGAGGGCGGCGCCGTCTTCTCCCAGAACAATCAGCTCAAGGTTCTCGTCGAATCATTCCGTGACTGGGGGCGCGACTGCTGGTGCGATCCGGGCAAAGACAATACCTGTGGCAAGCGCTTCCAGTGGCAACTCGGCGACCTTCCCTTGGGATATGACCACAAATACGTCTACTCGCACATTGGATACAACTTGAAGATCACTGATTTCCAGGCTGCCGTTGGCCTGGCGCAGCTTGATCGTGCCAACGGTTTTATTGCCCAACGCCGTGCCAATTTTGTGTACCTTCACTCCCGGCTCAAACAGTTTGAGGAGTTCCTCATCCTGCCCGAGGCTACGCCCGGCTCAGACCCGTCGTGGTTCGGTTTTCCTATCACCGTGCGCAACGGAGCTCCTTTCTCCCGCCTTGAACTGTTGACTTTCTACGATGAGGCCAAAATTGGCAGCCGGCTCCTCTTTTCAGGAAACCTCACTCGCCAGCCTGCCTATAAAGATGTCCAATACCGCATCTCAGGCGACCTTCACAACACTGATATAGTCATGAACCAGACCTTCTGGCTTGGCATCTATCCCGGCATTACGGATGCCATGATGGACTTCGTCGCCGAGCGGACCGGAGACTTGGTCAAGCTCGCTCTTGCTCGTCCGGCAAGGACTTTCTAAGCGGAAATGTGTGACACGCCGGACTGTGCAAACCCCAGCGCACGTCTCCAGGTGATCTACGTCACAGCGCAGAGGCTATTCCACAAGCTCTAATCTGATCAATAGGCTTGGAGAATTCATAAATGCTTGTAAGAGACAGCGATACATCCGTAGTTTTAGTTTGCAATCTTTGTGGAACCATCATCCTTCCGGATCAGCCATTTATCGAGCGCGGTATTCTCGCAATTCATTCTGAATCAGCTCATTGTGACGCGGACGAAGGTAGAAAGCCGAACATCGTTCATGAACGGCCCGCGGCCTGCGCCTGTCCATAAACGTCAGATGTTTAAGCTGTTAGCATAGGAGGCGGATCATTTAGAGGAAAATGCGATTTGGACGTCGAAACCAGTACCACATCGCGCTGGCCCCGTCTGGCTGCGGTTATTCTCCTATTTTTAGTTGTCTACTTGGGTTCCGCCTTCTCGCCTGCCCTGCAGGATGACGTAGACAGCACCCATGCTGAAGCTGCCCGCGAGATGATTACTCGCGGGGACTATGTGACGCTGCACATCAACGGCGTGCGCTACCTGGAAAAAGCGCCACTGATGTACTGGCTCATCGCTGGCTCCTTTCGCGTCTTCGGCGTGAATGAATTCGCCGCCCGTCTCCCTTCTGTCGCAGCTATGTTCTTGTTGCTTCTGGTTGGCTTCCTTTGGGGATGCCGCGCCTTCGGCACTCGTGCGGGAATCTATACTGGACTGTTCACCGCCACCGCTGCCGGATGTTTTCTCTTCACTCGCGTGCTGATTCCAGAGGCAATTCTCAGCCTTCTCATCGCCGCTGCATTTTATTGTCTGGTCTGCGCTCTTGATCGTCCTGGGGCACGCTTGGCCTGGTACGCCGGATACGCGCTGCTTGCTCTTGCCGTGCTCACCAAAGGACTTCTGGCGCTCGTTGTTATTGGAATCACCTTAATTGCCTATCTCATCCTGACCGGCGAATGGCGGCGCTGGCGCGAATTTCATCTCTTCTCCGGCTTGCTTCTGTTTTTCGTTATAGCTGCCCCGTGGCATATCCTCGCTGGTCTGCGCAATCCCGCCGTCGGAGACCATCACGGTTTCTTCTGGTTCTACTTCGTCAACGAACATTTTCTGCGATTCCTCGGCAAGCGCATCCCAAAGGACTACAACAAGCTCCCGGGCTATCTTTACTGGACGCTGCACCTGGTCTGGTTGTTTCCCTGGAGTCTTTACCTGCCGCTGGCTCTTCGCCGCCTCATCGCCGACCTGCGTGGGACGGGCGTACACAATTCGGGTGGGGACAAGGCACCCCTCGATTTTCGCGCCCGCACTCGTTGGATCTGCGTTCTCTGGGCGTCGGTCACTTTGCTATTTTTCTCTTTCTCCACAAATCAGGAGTACTACACGTTTCCAGCCTATCTGGGGCTCTTCCTTCTATTGGCGGCTTCTCTGGCTAACGAGCAGCGCGAAGGGGAAGTGAAGTCAGCCTGGCAACCCTGGTTGCTTGCAACCTCGGCCGTGAGTGTAACCGTGCGCTTTGTTTTTGCGGCGGTTCTTATCGGGGGGCTCTGGTCATCGCGGCACCTACCCTTTGTGCCGGATATCGGCGAGGTTCTCGCGCAATCCAATCAGGCCTACGACACGCTTTCCATGGGGCACATCCTTGATCTCACCGGACAATCGTTTGCTGCCCTGCGTCTTCCAGGCATTCTCGCCGTCATCGCATTGGTTTTTGGCTCGCTGGCCGAGATTGTCCTGTGCCTCAAACGCAAATATTTTGCCAGCACTTGGGCGCTCGCCGTCACAATGACGGTTTTCCTCGTCGCGGCCCACATCGCGCTGATCCGTTTCGATCCCTTTCTGAGTTCGCGCCTGCTGGCTACGCGCATCGAGCAGCAAGTACGGCCACAGGATCGCGTCCTTATTTATGGAGACCAAGCCTTCGGATCATCGCTGGTTTTCTATCTGCGGCACCCCGTTGAGTTGGTCAACGGGCGCTCCACTTCCATGTGGTTCGGCTCTACATATCCAGACGCGCCGCACATCTTCCTCGATGATACGGATCTGCTCCGCCTCTGGAACTCGCCCACGAGGGTCTTTCTGTTTGCGCCAGATTTCCAACAGAAAAAGGTAGGTGAGGTGCTAGGCCCAAACCTGCTGGTATATGCCGCCAGTTCAGGGAAGATTGTTTACACAAACCACAACTGAACGTTCATCTTGGTGCTTTCGAACTTACCGGTGCTCCACATCTGCTGTAGTTAGTAGATGCGAGTCCTTGACTCCTTGGCGGATCATCAATCCGCCGGGAGACAGCCGATATTTTTCGCCGCGCCAATCCACAGTATCTCCGGCATAGCTGGCCAGCCAGAAGCCAAAGCCCATCAAATCGCGTAACGGATAAAGCCAGCAGCAGGTGAGCGCCCGCCAGTCCTGTACCACGCCCACGCCCACGGCCACCGACATAATCATGCGATTGATCAGTGCCCAGCAGAACAGTTCGCCGCCCAATACAGCGTGGCCGCTTAACCAACCCGCAATCGCGGCCAGCACTCCGAATGGCATGGCAAAGGTCAGTATTGAACAAGCATGTCCTACCGGGATTGAGAAGCGCGTACTCATCATCCATCGGCGCTGGTGTTGCATGGAGGCCTTGAACGAACGGTTCACCACATAGTGGTCGATCACTTCGTCGCTGATCACCACCCGGCGTCCTGACTTTGCTACCAGGTTTCCCAGCACGTAATCGTCGGCGCAGTATTCAGCCAGGTTGCCAATGCCGCCTACGCTTTCTACTACCTCGCGACGCGTGGCCATGGTCGGCCCAAGCGCAAAATCTATCTCTCCAAAGCTTGCTGCGGCTACCACTCCTGCAGTCATCTCCACCGACATTCCAAGTGCTTCGAGTCCCGCCCAGAAGCCACCGGTCGGCACTCCTCGATAGAGACACATCACCAGCCCGGTCTTGTCGTCAAGCAGAGGAGCAACCACCCGGCTCAGGTAGTCAGGCCGAACTCCCACGTCGCTGTCGCTGATTACAACGTATTCATAGGAAGCTGCGGCGAACATCTTGCGCAAGGTGCAAACTTTCGCATTTGGCTTGTCGGGCTCCCCTGAGAATACGATTTTCACCTTGACATGCGGATAGCGCGCGCATAGGCGCCGCACCACCTCCAGCGCAGGGTCGGTTGCATCGCGAGTGCCAAATAGGATTTCAAATTCCGGGTAGTTCTGAACGAAGAAGCTCGCCAGGTTTTCTTCCAGTCGTGGCTCCAGACCGCAGAGCGGTTTCATCATGGTCGCAGGGGGCATCCGCTCCGGGGAGAGTGCCATACCTTTCCTGCGCCGCAGCCGAAACCGGGCGCTGGCCACCAGCAACAGGAGAAGGTATCCCGTCGAGGCTAAGACGCCGATGATCGCCAGCCACATAAACACATCAAAAACAGACTTCATGCGATTGAAATTCCGCTAAGAAAAATTGCCGCAAAGCCTTAATAAGTATAAAGTAGTCGGGCTAAGTACAACGTACACGAGCTCAGGGGCAATGGTCTCGTTGTTTCTGGTCTCATGACAAACCAATCATCTGTCATATCTGAAGGGGACACAATGCTCAAAGGTCGCAAAGCAGTCGTAACCGGATCTACAAGCGGCATCGGTGAAGGCGTAGCTCGTGCACTTGCGGCGCAGGGTGCCGACGTCATGCTGAATGGTTTCGGAGATGCCGCCGAAATCGAAAAACTCCGTTCGGGCATGGCTGCCCAATACGGTGTCACCGTGCTCTACAATCCCGCCGATCTTTCTAAATCGGACGAATGTGAAGCCCTCGTCCGCGACGCTGAAAAACGCCTCGGCGCTATCGACATTCTCGTAAACAACGCTGGAATCCAGTTCGTCGCGCCCATCGAAGAGTTTCCGGTGGACCGATGGAACCAGATTATAGCCATCAATCTCTCCTCTGCCTTCCACACTATCCGGGCCGCATTGCCTGGCATGAAAAAGCGTGGCTGGGGACGCCTCATTAACACTGCCTCAACGCACGGTCTCGTGGCCTCGGTCAACAAGGTCGCCTATATTGCCGCCAAGCATGGAATCATCGGCATTACGCAGACCGTGGCTTTGGAGACTGCTACCACTGGAATCACCTGCAACGCCATTTGTCCTGGTTGGGTGCTCACGCCGCTCGTCCAGAAGCAGATTAACGACCGCGCCGCAAGAGAAGGGATCGACGAGCCAACCGCCAAAAACCGGCTGCTCGCTGAAAAACAGCCCTCGCTCCGATTTACCACCGTCGACAATATCGGAGCAGTTGCCGTCTTTCTCTGCTCCGAAGGGGCGCAGAACATTACCGGTACCTCCATCCCAGTCGATGGAGGCTGGACCGCCCAATAGCTGATATTTAAGAGAGTGCGATGGCCCCGTTCTAGTCGGTGTTGGCCAGGGCGGGGTCTGTGCTCCATTCCAGTCTCTTTCAGCGTGAGCGGTAACTCTGCGCTTGCTCCTTGCATAGGTTTCCCGGTTCGAGATACTTTACTGACCGATGAAATTTCAGCGCAGCTGCGGAGTTCTTTTGCATCCGACCTCGCTGCCAGGGCCGTACGGTGCGGGCGACCTGGGGCCGGAAGCACTCTCCTTCGTCGAATTCCTAGCCGCCGCCGGTCAGAAGATCTGGCAGGTGCTCCCGCTGAATCCTACGGGATTTGGGGATTCGCCCTACCAATGTTTTTCGGCATTTGCCGGCAATCCGCTACTGATCAGCCTTGACCTTCTGGCTGAGCAGGGTTTGCTTAACAACGCCGATCTTGCCGCAGCGCCCCCTCTGCCCACACGGTCAATCGACTATGGCGCGGTGATTACCTTCCGTTTTGCCATGCTGCAGAAGGCAGCGATTGTCTTTTTCGCGAGTTTCGATCGGGAGGCCCGACGCAAAGCAGAGTACGAAAGATTCTGCGCTGAGCAATCAGTTTGGCTGGACGACTATGCATTGTTCATGGCACTGAAAGACGCCCACGGCGGAGTCGCGTGGACCGCTTGGGAGCGCGATGTGGCAGGGCGTGAGCCTGCCGCACTTGCGCGCTGGGGCGAGCGGTTGGCCGGGGAGATCGCAACTTACAAGTTCTGGCAGTTTGAATTCTTCCGGCAATGGGGAGCAGTGCGCGAGGCATGCAAGCGGAAGGGCATCCGCATCATGGGCGATGTGCCGATCTATGTGTCTCACGATAGCGTCGATGTTTGGACCGCGCCGCAATTCTTTTGGCTTAGCGAGCAGTGGAATCCACAAAAGGTCTCGGGAGTTCCTCCCGATTATTTCAGTGCGACAGGGCAGCTTTGGGGTAATCCTACGTATCAATGGGACAGGCTGCGGGAGGATGGCTACCGCTGGTGGATCGCGCGATTGCGAGGCGTGTTGAAGTTGTTCGACCTGGTGCGCATCGACCATTTTCGCGGCTTCGAGGCGTTCTTTGAAATTCCGGCTGGCGAGGCGACCGCAGTCAATGGGGCTTGGCTGAAAGGTCCGGGGGCAGAGCTGTTCGAAGTACTGGAAAGAGAGTTTGGCGAGCTGCCGATTGTGGCTGAGAACCTTGGCAGCATCACGCCGGAAGTCGAAGCAATTCGTAGACGTTTCAATTTTCCGGGGATGGCGATTCTACAGTTCGCGTTTGGAACTGATCCGCAGGGGCCAAGTTTCCGGCCGCACAATTATGAACCCAATTTGGTGGCCTACACCGGCGGACACGACAATGATACGACCGTGGGATGGTGGACGAGCGGAATCGCCGACTCGACCCGCAGCGAAGAGGGTCTCCGTCTGGAGCGCGAGTTTGCCAGCGCGTATCTAAACTTACGGGGCGAAGAAATTCAGTGGGCAATGATTCACGCCTTGATGGCCTCAGTTGCTGACACGGTGCTGATTCCGATGCAGGACCTGCTGGGGCTAGGCAGCGAGGCGCGTATGAATGTGCCGGGCCGCATGGGCGGTAACTGGAGATGGCGCTATGAGCGCGAACAGTTGTCTCCGGCGATTGCCCAACGACTTAAGGCACTGACGAAATTGTATGAGCGCTGAAGCAATAGCCTCATCTTAGACAAAAGAGCAAACCCCAACTGCAGAATCAAAACCAGTGCAGAGTTGGAGGGTGCTGCATGCCCACATTAGCCAAAAGAGGGCTAATATGGGCCACCCGAAATTTCATGGAGGCCAGCGCTTGGGTTCTGACGCGGAGAAAAGCTGGGGCGGTTTGACGCTGCGCACCTGCCACACGGTGGGCGAATTTCGGCAGGCGGTAGCTCTACAGAAAGATATATGGGGATTCGATGACCTGGACCTCGTCCCTTCGCGGATTTTTGTAGTTGCAGAGAAGATTGGCGGGCATGTGCTCGGCGCGTATGACGGGAGGTCCCTGGTGGCATTTGCGTTTGCATTGCCGGGGATACGCGACGGCCATCCTTACATTCATTCGCACATGCTTGGGGTAAAGGAAGCTCATCGCAACACGGGATTAGGCCGGGAGATGAAGTTGTTTCAGCGCGAGCTTGCGATCAGCCAGGGCTACGAATTGATCGAATGGACCTTCGATCCGCTTGAGATCAAGAATGCATTTTTCAATATCGAGAAACTCGGCGCGGTGGCGCGCCGTTACGTGGTGAATCAATATGGGATCACCTCGTCTCCGCTACAGGGAGGGCTTCCCAGCGATCGCCTGGTAGCCGAGTGGTGGCTGTGTTCCGGGCGCGTCGAGGAGACGCTGGCACGCGGAAAGCGCCCGCAAGTGGCGGTCGCGGAGCGGGTCGAGATTCCGGCAGAGATCCACGAATGGAAGGCACAGGCTGAGACGCGAACGCGTGCGGCTGAGGTACAAGGTCGGGCTCGCAATCTGTTTCAGAAGCATTTCAGAAACGGACTCAGCGTGGTTGGATATGAGCGCGAGGCGAAAGGGGATGGACGTTTTCTGCTGGGGATGTGGAACGAGGCAGGGTGGTAGTGCGTGCTCCTGATTCCGCAACCCACATCTGCTGACGGCGGCAGATATGGGGCACCTATGCAGGTCGCACTAACTTCCAAAAATGCGGTGGGCTTCGTCTTCTGCGTGACGCCAGCGGTCGAGGTAATTCTTGACCGACATGAAAGTGCGCGGCTTCATGTGGTCGATGTAAAGCATTCCGTTAAGATGGTCGATCTCATGTTGCAGGATACGGGCAAACCAGCCCTCGGCAGTGACACTTTGACTCTCGCCCCGCTCATCAAGATAACGCACCCGAACCCGGCTGTAGCGTGGAACCTCCGCTATGTATCCGGCGACACTGAGGCAACCTTCAAAAAATTCGATCTTGGCGCCGTTTTCGGGTTCCAGATGCGGATTGATTAACACGCGGAAGGGAACTGGGACCCGTCCGCGCGCCCGTAACTGTTCCGCACTCCAAGAGCTTTGATACTGCTCGCGATCCTCAATGATTGCGAGCTGCAGACCGAGGCCGATCTGCGGTGCTGCCAGCCCTACGCCAGGCGCAAGGCGGAGGGTCTCAAGCATATCGGCAATCAATTGTTGGGTTTCCGGGCTGCGGATTTCATCGGCGCGAAGGAGCCGCGCGGGCTGCCTTAATACGGGTTCTCCGGCTTGAACAATTTCGAGTTTCAATAGACTTTCCTCACGGGCTCGACACCAAGGCTCACCATAGGATAACTTAACCCGGCAACTAGAGTTTGAGCAGCAAGATTTGCAGAATCGATGCTCGACGAGACAACATCTGAACGCGGAGAGAGAAGAGAGGAGGTAAGTATGGCGGCTAGAGATTTACCCGGGCAGTACCCGCAGATGGATGACGCGCTGCACCTTGCTCTTCGGCATCAACTGGAGCATCGCCGGGAGGTTCTTGGCGAAGCTCTGGCGAAGACGCAGGGAACCCAGTTGATGCAATTACTCCATGAAGTGGATGCGGCGCTGGAGAGGCTTGAGGGGGGCTCCTACGGTATTTGCGAGAGGTGCCATGAGTCGGTGGAAGACAGTCGATTGCTCGCTGATCCGCTGGTGCGGTTCTGCCTCGACCACCTGGGGCAAAAAGAGCAGGAGGCACTGGAGAAAGATTTGGAGCTCGCGGCACAAATCCAATCAAGGTTGCTCCCTGCGCGTGACTTTCGATGCGATGGTTGGCAGGTGGCGTACTACTACAAACCGCTAGGCGTGGTGAGTGGAGATTACTGCGATCTGATCATCGGCCCAGCGCAGCAGTTGTACTTTATCGTGGGAGACGTGTCGGGCAAGGGCATTGCAGGTTCAATGCTGATGTCAAACCTGAGCGCGATTTTTCGTGCATTGATACCGCTGGGATTGCCCCTCGCGGAGTTGATGTACAGGGCTAACAGCATCTTTACCGGTAGCACTCTGCCAACCCAATTTGCCACCCTGATATGCGGGCGGGCGCAGGCAGGCGGAGAACTGGAGTTATGCAGCGCAGGACATGTGCCAGCACTGGTGGTTAGCGAGGATTCTGTGCGGGAGCTGGAATCGCATGGGCTGCCGCTCGGATTATTTGCCGAGCAGAGATTCACGAGCTCGGCGTTTGAAATGGCGCGAGGAACTTCGTTGGTTCTTTTCAGCGACGGCATTTCAGAGGCTCACGCTGAGGATGAGGATTACGGCTACGACCGGCTTGCAGAGGCAGTAGCGAGGTGTGCAGGACAGGTGCCAGCGGAAGTTGTAGCGAACTGCGTGAGGGATCTGGAATCGTTTCTGGGGGGCGCGCCACGGTTTGATGATCAAACGCTGATGGTGGTGCAGCGGAGAAGCTAAACCCCGTAACTGGGGCGAGTACTCTAAGGCAATCGGAGCCCGCATTATGAATACCGGCCGGAAGGCACGAGCAAACACTCCGCGCATTCTCTCAACAGCCGGTTCTGAAGTGTGGCCTGAGCTGTCGCTGAATGAATGGCAGGAGACGTACCATAACCTCCACATGTGGACCCAGATTGTAGGTAAAGTTCGGCTGGCGCTCACTCCGAAAACAAACCACTGGTGGAACGTTCCGCTGTATGTCAACGCTCGGGGTCTCACGACCTCGCCGATTCCTTATGGCGGATTTGTCTTCGAAGTGCAATTTGACTTTATCGATCACAAACTACTGATCGACCGCTCCGACGGTGCACGCGAGACTCTTGAATTGAAGCCGCGAACGGTTGCCGAATTTTATGTTGAGTTCATGGTGGCTCTTCGCTCCCTGGGAATCGATCTCACGATTTACGCCAAGCCGGTTGAGGTCGCAAGCCCGATCCCTTTTGCGGATGACCGCCAATACCGCACGTATGACGCTGACGCGGCGCACCGCTTCTGGCGGGTTCTGGTTTCCACCGATGCCGTCTTCAAGAAATTTCGAGCGCGCTTTCTGGGAAAGAATAGTCCGGTCCAGTTTTTCTGGGGAAGCTTCGATTTGGCGGTCACGCGTTTCTCGGGACGCCGCGCTCCGGAGCGTCCTGACGCGGACGCGATCACGCGCGAGGCCTATTCGCACGAGGTCATCAGCGCTGGTTGGTGGCCCGGGGGGGCTGGCGTAGACGGTGCCGCGTTTTACTGCTATGCCGCTCCCGCTCCCCCGGGTCTAGAACTTCAACCTGTGCGTCCCGAAGCGGCGTTTTATCATCCCGAACTGAAGGAATTCATCCTGATGTACGACGAGGTTCGCGGTGCGGAGTCTCCCGAGGAAATGCTGCTGGACTTTCTGCAGAGCACCTATGAGGCTGCCGCGACACTGGCGAAATGGGACAGGGGAGAATTGGAAGCTGATTTAGAGGCCGCCTGAGATTCTGAGTTGCGTGGTAGGCGCTGGCTCTGATACCGTGCACGCAGAATGAGAATCGAAGCCATTACCCTGCGTGAAATTCGCATGCCACTGGTTCATTTCTTTGAAACCAGCTTTGGACGCACTACGGAACGCCGGATCGTGCTTGTGACCGTTCACTGCGAAGGCGTGGACGGATGGGGCGAGTGCACGGCGGGGGAACATCCTTTCTATTGCGAGGAATCGACCGACACAGCCTGGTATGTGCTGCGGGATTACTTGGTGCCGGCGTTTGCGGGAGTGGACTTGCAGAGCGGGCGAGAGGCAACGTACCGCATGCCCGGCATTCGCGGGCACCGCATGGCCAAGGCTGCGCTGGAGAACGCGGTTTGGGACGCCGAAGCGCAAGTGAAGCAGGTTCCCCTGTGGAAGTTGGTGGGCGGAAATCGCAAAGAAATCGCGGCGGGCGTTTCGATAGGGATTCAGGATTCGCACGAGCAACTGCTGGAGAAGATTGCAGAAGAAGTTGCGGCTGGATATCAACGCATAAAGGTCAAGGTGAAGCCGGGATGGGATATGGAAGTGCTGGCGAAGATCCGGGCGCAGTTTCCAGAAATTCTGCTCTCCTGTGACGCCAACAGCTCTTACACGCTGGACCAGGTGGAGCACTTGAAACAGTTCGACCAGTACCGGTTGCTGATGCTGGAGCAACCGTTGTGGAGCGACGAAATCTATCTTCACTCGTTGCTGCAATATGAAATGACGACAAGTCTTTGCCTGGACGAATCAATACTTAATGCTCGGCACGCGCTGGCGGCAATTCAATTGAAGGCCTGCCGGATTCTCAACATAAAGCTTGGCCGGGTGGGCGGTTTTAGCGAGGCAATTCGGGTACACGACGTGTCTCTGGCTTCGGAGATTCCGGTGTGGTGCGGAGGAATGCTGGAGAGCGGGATTGGGCGCTCGCACAACGTGGCACTTTCCACGCTCAGTGGCTTCTCGCTGCCGGGAGACGTTTCGGCCTCGGCGCGCTACTGGAAGGAAGACATTATCGATCCGGAGGTCACGGTGGCTCCGTGGGGAACGATTGCGGTAAACGACGTAGCAGGACGCGGGTATGCAATCAAAGACGAACTGATCGAGCGGCTCACAGTTCGCAAGGAGACCTTCAGGGGCTGAGGGGGTAAGATGTACCTTTGAAAATTTCTTCAAGAGTGGGAGCCCTATGAAGGCAGTGATCTTAGCGGGCGGTCTCGGAAGCCGTCTGAGCGAAGAGACAACGCAGCGTCCCAAGCCGATGATTGAAATTGGCGGCTTTCCGATTCTCTGGCACATTATGAAGATCTATTCGACGCATAATGTCCACGACTTCATCGTGTGCCTTGGGTACAAGGGCTACATCATTAAGGAATATTTCGCCAATTATTTTCTGCACTCCTCCGATGTCACCTTCGACCTTGAACAGAACAGCATGAAAGTGCATCAGCATTTTGGCGAACCGTGGCGGGTAACGCTGATCGATACCGGGGGCGAGACCCAGACCGGTGGCCGCATCAAGCGCATTCTGCCGCATGTGAAAGATGATGAAGCCTTCTGCATGACCTACGGTGATGGCGTCTCTGATGTGGATATCACCCGCTCGATTGCATTCCACAAGGAACATGGCCGCCTTGCCACGCTCACCGCCGTACAGCCCGCCGGACGCTTCGGTTCGTTGGTGTTGAAGGACGACACGATTCTCGACTTCCAGGAGAAGCCCGCAGGAGATGGTCAGTGGATCAACGGCGGATTTCTCGTGCTGTCTCCCAAGGTCGGCGAATACATCGATGGCGACGCAACTCCGTTCGAGCAGGATTCGTTGAAGCGGATTGCCAAGGCCGACCAGTTGCGCGCATTCCATCACCGTGGCTTCTGGCAGCCGATGGACACGCTGCGAGATAAGAACCAGCTTGAGGCGTTGTGGGCCTCAGGAAAAGCGGCATGGAAGACGTGGGAGTAGCCGGCAGAATCAACAGATATATGCATGGCATTGCTGGTAGGGTATTCGTTGTAGGATAGTTGCATTCCGTTTAAATGGAGCGAGACATGTCATCTGCACTTGCTGGACTTGAACCGCAGGAGATTTGGAAACACTTTGAGGCGTTGGCCGCCATTCCCCGGGCATCCACAAAAGAAGCGGCTGTGCGCAATCACATCGTTAAACTGGCTGCTGGCCTTGGGCTGGAGTCCATCGTCGATGAAGCCGGAAACCTCGTGGTGCGCAAACCAGCCCATGCTGGCCGCGAATCCGCGCCCGTAACTGCTCTGCAGGGCCATCTTGACATGGTCTGCGAGAAGAACGAGGGCACGGATTTCAACTTCGATACCGACGGAATCCGCATTGTTCGCAAGGAAGACTGGCTGTATGCGGACGGCACAACGCTTGGCTCCGACAACGGCGTAGGCGTGGCTGCGGCGCTGGCAGTAATGGAGAGCAAGACGATCAAGCACGGCCCCATGGAATTTGTATTCACCATTGAGGAAGAAACCACACTGGGTGGCGCATCGGCCTTCAAAGGCGGAGTTCTCAAAGCCAACTACCTGCTCAACCTGGACAATGAAGAGAAAGGTACGCTGTGCATTGGATGTGCTGGCGGCCTGAATACGCGCGCCCGCCGCAAGGTTGCACTACAGGCAGCAGGTGCGGGTTCGGCCTATCGGATCAAGGTCAGCGGACTCAAGGGCGGACACTCGGGAGTGGATATCCATCTTGGGCGCGGCAATGCGGTGAGAATCCTCGGGGCCACGTTGCAACTTGTGCTGGAGCAACTCCCGGTCGAAGTCGCGGACCTGAAGGGCGGCAGCGCGCACAACGCGATTCCGCGCGAGGCGTTTGCAACCGTAGTGACTGATGCGGCGAATGAAGCAAAGCTGAAATCCATCGTGGCGCAGTATGCCGAAGATGTTCGTGTCGATCTCGGAGTTTTCGACCCCGACCTGCAGATCGTGGTAGAGAAAGCTGAGCGTCCGCAACAGGTGATTGCCCCCGCAGACGCAAAGAGGGTGGTGGACTTAGTCGCCAGCCTGCATCACGGTGTCCTCGCAATGAGCCCCGACGTTCCGGGGTTGGTGCAGGATTCTACAAACGTTGCCACGGTCAGTCTAAAAGACGGGGTTGTGGAAATCGTGACGAGCCAGCGGTCGGCGATCCTGGGGAGCATTAATATCGCTAAGCGCCTGGTAGCAACTTCGTGCCTGCTGGCTGGTTTCGAGGTCGAACATGCCAATAGTTACCCCGGCTGGAAGCCCGAGCCCAACAGCGACATCGTGCGCAAGTCGAAGGCGGTTTTTGAGCAGATGTACGGCTCTACGCCGAATCTGATTGCCATGCACGCAGGACTTGAAACCGGCGTAATTGGCGTGAACTATCCCGGGATGCAGATGATCTCATTTGGACCACAGATCGAGCATCCGCATAGCCCGGCAGAACGCGTGCAGATTTCGTCAGTTGGCGAGTTCTGGAAGTATCTGGTTGCGGTCCTGGAAAATCTGTAAACAGTTTGTGAAACGAGGAGCGTCAGCGTTGCTGGCGCTCTTCCTTTTTGTCCGTGAACCACCCTCGGGTCGCCTGGTCTGAAAGCTAGCGTTCAGCGTGCAGAGCAACGCGCTCAGCCGCTGCTTTCAAAGCTTGCTGCAATCCGGCGACGTGTTCGGCAGTGCTCAAATAACTGATGACCATCATGCGCAGCACGCTCTTACCGCGCACATGGGTACGGCTGATCCAGTAACGTCCATCGCGATTGAATTCCTCAATGAAGCTCCGATGCGCGGCTTCTGCCTCCTCTGCGATAGCATTGCTTACTCCACGCAGGCGGAAGTTGAGGATGGGCAGTGTCTGCGGGGCCGCCAACTCAAAATACTCGGAGGACTCGAACCACTCGCGCATTCCGGCCGCGAGCTGCATCTGGTGCTCGATCATTTCTTCGTAGGCATGTCGTCCATGTACGCGCAGGGTGAGCCAGAGCTTCAGCGAATTCATGCGCCGCGACCATTGGGCGCTGATCTTGAAATTATCGATCATGGTTGGTCGAGCCACGCTTGGCATGTATGGCGACGCAACCGAGAACGCGCGCTCCAGCATGGGAGGTTGGCGGGTCAATATGACTCCGGCGGCAAAGGGCATGGAGAGCCACTTGTGCGGATCGATCGTAATTGAATCGGCTCGTTCGATACCGCGGAGCAGTCCCCGGTATTTGTCGCTGAAGGCAGCGGCCGCACCGTAAGCACCATCGACATGCAGCCAGAGTCCGTAACGCTGGGCGATGGAGGCGAGAGCGTCGAGGTCATCGATGGCTCCGGAACTGGTAGTTCCTGCGGTGGCAACGACGCAGAAGGGCGCGAAACCACTTGAGATATCCGCTTCAATCTGCAGGATAAGGCGCGCTGTGTCGAAACGTAGATCGTCGTTGACCGGAATGCGGCGCAGGGCTTTCCGTCCAAGTCCTAGCAAACCCGCGGATTTCTCCAGTGAATGATGCGATTCCGCCGACGCATAAAATACCGGGCGAGCGCCGATAGCTGCGATTCCGTCTTCGACGGCGTTGGGGAAGTGACGCGAGATCGCCAGCGCGAGAGCAGTAAAATTCGCTTCATTGCCGCCGCTGGTAAAGGTGCCATCGCAGAGAATCGCGTCCGGTGGGGCAGGGGCGTCGCCTGAAGGTTTACGCCAGCCAAACCGCGAAGCGATCCAACCGATGGTTTCCGCCTCGAGGGTGCTGGCAAACTGGGAGCGCGCCAGCGAGGCGAGCTGGGGATTAAGCGCGGAGACCAGCGTATCGGCCAGCACTGCCATATAGGTTGGCGTGGGATTCATCAGGCCGAAGTAGTTTGCGGCAGGGATATGAAATCCCTTGTCGATCATTTCCTTGCAGAGATCGTCGAGCACGAGCAGCGCATCGGAACCCAGTTCGGGCAATGGGCGTGGCGCATGGGGAACCGCGCGGTCAGCGGCGGAGGGTTGTATGGCTCGATTGTTGAGGGAAGAAAAATACAGATCGATGCGGTCGATGAGGCGGTAGCCGAGTTCTCGGCGCTCTTTGCTGCTGAAGTCAAATCCCATTTGGGGTACTCGCTTCGATACGGGCTCGTCAGAATTCAAGGGTCAACCCCGCAACGCGGTGGCAGTCCTTAGTACTAGTAGATCATGAGCGTGCGAGAAAAGGCGCAAAAAAGTGATGAAGACGGGCGGAAGTCACGTCCACACCGAAGAGAGGGTAACGGGGCTGCAAAGAAATATGGACGGGATATTCAGCAACTCTGATATCTTGGCGGTCATTGGGAGGTTGCCTGTTTGGACGGTCAGAGTCTGCTGCTGTTGCGCGGCCAAGTCGGCGGAATAATTCTGGGAACCATCTTTCTGTTCGTCGGACTGGCTGCCTGCGGCATCGGTGCGCTTCGTGGTGGCGGCAGAGTTCGCGTTCTTCTATGGTTCGGTATTTTTAGCGCGGTGTATGGCGCCCGCATGTTGGCGCAGGAACCTGTTGCTTTTGGCTTACTGCCACAGGCTGTGTGGGGCAGCCGACCTTATGTGATCGCGATTCTCACGTACCTTATCCTCATTCCTGCGCTGCTTTTCTGGACGGAGCTGAGTATTGGAAAACTGCACCGCTTTCTGCAATTAGCGGTAATAGCGGCGTTCGTGATCGGCCTTGCAGGGGTCTGCTCGATCTTCATTTCAGATTCCCCATACGGTTTCATGCCTTATAACCGCCTGGTAGCAATTGTGATGCTCCTAGTGCTGGGTGTGATGAACGTTGTTCCGGCTTTAGCTGACAGATTCTTAGTCATCCGAAGCCGGGTTGCCGCGATTGGTACGCTGGTTTTAGCAGCGGCGGCGCTCCATTCCAATTTGAAAGATGTTCTCGATCTCCCCTCCTACACTCTCCTTGAGCCGCTTGCGTTTGCGTTATTTGTTTTCTCGCTCGGGTATGTCGCCGCAGAAAAGATCTTTAGCGACGAGCGGCGGCTGCTATCCATAGAAAGCGAACTCGCAGTCGCCCGGGAAATACAGAGCTCAATTCTTCCGCGCGGCGTTCCAGAGCTCACAACGCTTCGCATCCATGCCGCATACCTTCCGATGACCGCCGTTGCGGGCGATTTCTATGAGTTCATTGCCGTTGATCAGTACAGGGTCGGGGTCCTCGTGGCCGACGTTTCCGGACATGGCGTGCCAGCGGCTCTGATAGCAGCGATGATCAAGGTGGCGACCCAGTCGGTTTTGTCCTGCGCAGATAACCCGCCGGAAGTGTTGCGCAGGCTGCATCGTATCCTCTTCGGCCAGCTCCAAGGCCGGTTCGTTTCAGCAGCATATCTATGGTTCGACACGGATGCGCGCAAGGCGCTGTATTCGGCTGCTGGACACCCTCCACTGCTGCATTGGCGGAAAGGCGAACTGGAGCGAATTGAAAGCAACGGACTTCTATTTGGCGTGATACCAGACTGTGACTTTCCCGTTTGTGAGATACCTATTGAATCGGGCGACCGCTTCCTCATCTATACCGACGGAGTCGTGGAGCCTGAGAATGCCGAGAGGGAATCGTTTGGCGATCACAAACTCGAAGAAGTGATCCGGAGAAATCAGACGCATTCGCCATCTGAAACGTCGAAGGGCCTGCTCTTGGAGTTAGAGCAGTGGCAACCGGAATCCGTTCCGCAGCAGGACGACATCACGCTCATTTTGATTGACGTGGTCTAGGGTCATTTCCCTGAGAACGAATTAGGTGTACTGAGAAGAGATTCCATTGCCGCTGTGTCAATAGTGCGTGATGAGGCCTTGTTCTTTGCGCGAAACTACTGAAAACAGGTACTCCGCTAACGGAAGCCCAACTGCACTACCAGAGCTGACAACCGCCATATCTGTGTCGAGTGAATGCTGTTTTCGGTTCAGGTTCCCTGTGGCCGTTAATCTCTTGTTTCAGTGGTGGGCCCATGATGTCCCCGAGTTTTTTGGTATCGCTACAGACCTCCCGTAATGCACGTCGAACATTGCCAGCCCTCACAGCCCTCCTTTTACTGTCCCTTCTGATCTTGAGCGCCTGTTCCTCCTCGGACGCCGCTACGATGATTTCGCCAACGCCCGGAACAGTGCTTTCTGCGACGTCAGTCACATTTAACTGGAAAGGCAGTGGCGTTTCGGATTACACGTTGGCGGTGGGCAGTACACCCGGAGGCTCGGACATCTTTAGTGCGGACGAGGGAACGAAGACGTCCGCCACGGTCAGCAACATACCGGCAAACGGGAAGCCGGTGTATGTCAAACTATCGTCGAAGTCGTCAAGAAACGGCGCGTGGTCATCGCGGTCATACACCTACACTGCAGCAAGCACAGTTGGGGTCTCAGTTTCGGTTTCGCCAAAGACGGCGTCGATCAACACCGGGGCCACTGAAAGTCTGAACGCAACCGTCTCTGGAACCACGAATACTGGGGTCACTTGGAAAACTACCGGAGGAAGCATCGCTGGTGCTGGAGACAACGCTACATACACGGCACCCTCGACGGCAGGTACTTACACCATCACTGCGACGAGTGTGGCTGACGCGACCAAGTCCGGTTCTGCCACTGTCACCGTCACTGCTCCTGCGCAGGTAGCTGTCTCGATCAGTCCACAGACCGCGTCCCTTGTTATAGGGACCTTGCAGACTTTTACAGCCAGCGTCGCGGGAACTTCGAATACCTCCGTCAATTGGACTACGACCGGAGGAACGCTTTCGGTTGCGGGCAATTCGGCGACCTATACGGCGCCCGCCACCACGGGCACCTTTGTTGTTACCGCGACAAGTGCAGCAGACAGTTCCAAGGCTGCATCGGCCACGGTTACTGTCACAACAGCGGGCACGCCGCTTTCCTGCGCTCCTATGTCACTTGGACAAGGAGCGAGCCTCAACGGAGTACGTCCTTTTCCCGCGAGCAATGCGTGGAATCAAGACATCTCTGCTGCCGCGGTCGATCCGAACTCGGCAACGATCATCAACTACATTGGTTCCACGGTTGGCTTGCATCCGGATTTCGGCGCAGGTCTCTATAACGGCGCAACAATGGGCATTCCTTACGTGATCGTTGATTCGACTCAGCCTGAGGTCAATGTGGCGGTCACCGCTTATCCGGGCGAGAGCGACATTCCGCCGATGCCGATGCCGCCGGATGCGCCAATCGAGGGATACCCAAATCCCGGCGACAACCACGTCTTGCTATTAGACAAGAGCAACTGCTTCGAGTACGACCTCTACCAGGGAGCTTACAGCGGCGGAAGTTGGTCGGCAGCGTCGTCTGCAATATGGGATTTACAGAACGGCGAAAACCGCCCCTATACCTGGACCTCTGCCGACGCTGCAGGATTGCCCATCTTTCCCGGACTGGTGCGCTACGATGATGTTGCAACCGGGGCCATCAATCACGCCATCCGGTTTACGGTGCCTAGTACCAAATCGGCGTTCGTATCACCGGCCTCGCATTCAGCGGGAAATAATAGCTCTTCGCCGATTCCGATGGGGATGCGCATGCGGTTGAAAGCCGGTTTCGACGTTTCATCGTATTCTGCAACCAATCAGGTCATTCTCAATGCGATGAAGAAATACGGCCTGTTGCTGGCGGATAACGGCACGGCGATCTTCATCAGCGGAACGCCGGACGTCCGATGGAGCAACGATGATCTGCACCTGTTAACGCAGGTAAAGGCGTCAAGTTTTGAAGTCGTGGCGATGGGCACGGTGTATACGTCATCGAACATTCCGCAGGGCGCAGCTCCCAGCATCAGCAGCGTGAACGCATCTGCCAGCACGGTTTCAGCGGGCACGCCGGTTACGCTCACCTGGAACGTATCGGGCGCGTCCTACCTGTACATCTCGCCCACAGTGGGGCCGGTACGCGGCACTAGCTTGACATTTACGCCGACCAGCAGCGCGACCTACACGCTCACCGCGACTAACCAGTACGGGCGCACGACCGCCACGGTGATCGTGAACGTGCAGTAGATTTGAATGACGGAAAGCGGGCCAAAAGGAGGAGAGCGCATAAGGCGGCTCTCCTCCTTTCTAGTCTCACACGGTGCCCGATATCTGCCGCAGTCAGCAGATGTGGGGTCTTTGACTCGCCCTACTTATGCTCCACCTGCGCAACTTCCGCCTTCTCTTCATCCTGCTTTTCCGGTCTCAGCAGTGGGAACAAAATGACATCGCGGATTGAGGTTGAGCCGGTCAGCATCATAGTGAGGCGGTCGATGCCGATGCCTTCGCCTCCGGCCGGAGGCATGCCGTAGGAGAGGGCTCGGATGTAATCCTCATCCATCTGGTGGGCCTCGTCGTCACCACGCTCACGCTCTGAGATTTGCTGCTCGAAGCGGCGGCGTTGCTCCTCGGGATCATTGAGCTCGCTAAAGGCATTTCCGAGTTCCATGCCCGCGACGTAAACCTCGAATCGCTCTACGAAATCCGGCTCGTCGGCCTTGTTCTTGGAGAGCGGCGAGATGGCGAGAGGGAAATCGTAGATGAAGGTTGGCTGCCAGAGATGCTCCTCGGCAACCGCCTCGAACATGTCAGCAATGGCGCGACCTGCAGGTTCATTGGGATCGTAAGGTAGCTGCACCTTTGCTTTTTGAAGCCGGCGGACAAGCTGCTCGATCTGCTCGCCCTTGAAGTCTTCCATCGTGGGCGCTGCTCCAGCAGATTCTGGCCAATACTTGATGATTGCTTCGCGCATGGAGAGGCGCTGGAAGTTGCTCCAGTCGATTTCGCGGTCGCCGAACTGGTTGACGAGCGTACCGTTCACGTCGAGCGCAACCTGTTTGAGAAGCTCCTCGGTGAGGTTCATCAGGTCGTTGTAGTCGGCATAAGCCTGGTAGAACTCGAGCATGGTGAACTCAGGATTATGGCGGGTCGAGACACCCTCGTTGCGGAAATTGCGGTTAATCTCGTAGACGCGATCTAAGCCGCCAACCACCAGGCGCTTGAGGTAGAGTTCCGGGGCAATGCGCAGAAAAAGATCGATATCAAGCGTATTGTGATGGGTGACGAAGGGGCGCGCGGCTGCACCTCCCGCGATCGGTTGCATCATCGGAGTCTCGACTTCGATAAAATTGCGCGCATCGAGGAAGCGGCGAATTGACTGTACGATACGGGCGCGCTTGGTGAAGACTTGGCGCACTTCTGGATCGATCAGATCGACGTAGCGCATGCGGTAGCGCAACTCGACGTCGGTAAGGCCGTGGAACTTTTCAGGCAGGGGCAGCAGGTCCTTGGCGAGAAACGTCAGGTCCTCGACGTGAATGCTGAGTTCGCCCGTACGGGTGCGAAAGAGATATCCTTTGACGCCGACATGGTCACCGATATCGAGGAGCTTGTAGAGCTCCCAAAGCTTCTCGCCAACTGCATCTCTCTTGACGTAGATCTGGAGCTTTTCGCCGGACTGCTGAAGGTGAGCGAAGCTGGCTTTGCCCATCAGGCGAATGGCGATGAGGCGTCCGGCAACTGTGACCGTGACGCGCTCGGCCTCAAGTTGCTCGCCAGTGCTGGCGGAGAAGGCGGCTAAAATCTCAGGTACCTGGTGGGTGGAATTGAAGTGGTGAGGATAAGCTGGCTGACCAAGAGCTTCGATCTGCTGCAGCTTCTGTTTGCGTAGGGCGTAAATGTTTTCGTCTAGGGACACTTGAAAATTGTATAACAGCAGGAGTACCGCGAGTTGGGAAGACAACCCGGCTCCGAAAAGATACCGCAACTACATTACCTCCACCCAAAGACAGGATGGACTGGTTGCGAGAGAGATGCGAAATGCGAGACGAGAAACCGGAAAAGCGAGAAGTGAGTCCGTTTGTGCTGGTGGCACGCTACTCTGAGATCGGATTCATGATTCCAGCAGCGCTGATTGTTGGATACCTGGCGGGACTGGCTGCGGATTACTTCCTGCACACGCACTGGATTTACCTGTTCGGAATAGTCTTCGGAGCGGTGGCGGGATTTGTCTCGATGATCCGACGGGCGCTGCAGGCGAACGCCGAGGAAGAAAAGGAAGAGAAGAAGGATGGGTCGAATGGCGGACAGTGAGAAGCCGGAAGAAGCGTTGCGGCCCCTGACGCCCTCCTCGATCCCACATTCGCCAAAAGAGGGCGGATGTGGGCGACCCGACGGTTGCGCCGATCCTGAAGGCTCGGGAGTGGAGGACTGGCCGGAATCTGAAGAACTGGGCTGGGCCGAGAGTTCTGCGCAGGAGATGGCGGCCTACGGAGCTACCGTGCGCCGGGTCGAGTTCATGATCGGCGCGGTAGGCGCAGTGGCAGCGGCATCGGTGGCGTGGCCGCTGGGATGGATTCTGGCACTAGGAATCGTTTTTGGAACCCTGCTGGGCTGGATCAATTTCCGTTGGCTGGCGGCCTCGGTGAACGCAATCGGTGAACGCATTGTGAAGGTGAAGAGCCGTGAGCGCGGAGCGGCCATCGTAGCGCGCGGAGTGGGACGTATCTTCTTGATAGCATTATCCGCGTATGTTATCTTTGCATGGTCCGTACGAGGTCTGGTAGGGTTTCTGGCGGGGCTTGCGACGCCAGTCATTGCCCTGATGTGCGAGGCCGTGTACGAGTTCATCGCCAGCAACCGGCGATTATCCTGAATCAGGATTCCCAGACACCCAATGCATCTACTGCCATTTACCGCGTTCCTGAACCATCTGTTCGCCGGACCAGTGACTGCGCTGCTTAATGCGCTTGGGATACACCCTGCCCATCCGGCTGCTCCCATTCCAGACCACGTTGCAATGCAAGTCTTGGTTTTCGCCGTCCTGATCGTGTTCTTTGTGGCGGTGAGGGCGAGTCTCTCGGTGGAAAAGCCGGGTACGCTGCAGCACGTGATGGAAAGTATTTACAACATGATGGACGCGCAGAGTGCGGAAATCATCGGTCACGACAGCAGGCGTTATCTTTCGTATCTGATCACCTTGGGGCTGTTCATCCTGTGCTGCAACCTGCTGGGACTGATTCCGTTCTTCGAGACGCCGACTGGCGTGCCAGTGGTACCGCTTGGCTGCGCCGTGGTGACGTGGTTCTTCTACCAGATGCACGGCATCCGCGCGAATGGCGCGGGATATATCAAGCACTTCATTGGACCGGTCTGGTGGTTGGCTCCGCTGATGTTCGTGATTGAAGTTTGCAGCCATCTGGCGCGCATGATGTCGCTCACCATCCGTCTATTTGCCAATATGTTTGCTGGTGACATGGTGACGCTGGTGTTCTTTTCGCTAGTGCCGATAGGCTTGCCGGTGATCTTCCTCGGCCTGCACTTTGGCGTTTCTTTGATCCAGACCTACATTTTTGTGTTGCTGACCATGGTGTACCTGGGCGAAGCAGTAGCGCACGAACACTAGAGAGATTCGCGCAGAAGTCTTACAAAGCTGTGCAGAGTTTTGTTGTACGCCGCAAGCGTGAGGGCCTCCCATAGCGTGGAACGTCAACCACCCACTGACGGCGAAATCTGAAGGAGCAAATGACAATGAATAGAAAGCTGTTCATACTACTCTCCGTTATGGCTATCCTGATGCTGGCGACTCCGGTCTTCGCACAGGGTGAGCCTGCCGCCGCTGCCGCCTCAGGCACTAATTGGGTTGCCATCACCTCTGGATTCGCCATGGCGATTGCTGCCGGAATGGCCGCACTTGGACAGGGCAAAATTGCCGCTGCCGCTTGCGAGGGCATGGCCCGTAATCCTGCTGCCCGTCCCGGCATCCAGTTAGCCATGATTCTTGGACTCGCTTTCGTCGAGTCGCTGGTGCTGTTCACGCTGGTTGTGGTGTTCGCAAAGGTTGTGAAGTAGGCTTCCGGTTTGAAGTTGGCCTCCGCTGCGGCGGAGGCTTTGCTATTGGGGCGAAAACGTCTGACTGCGCCATCGTGCTGCTCCGTCTGGTCGCGTGCCGCGTGCTGCTCTGCTGATCTCAGTGTCTCTCCTATGGATGCAACAGGTGATTTTCAAGAGGCATCCTTGTTGCATATCAACAAGGCGGCGTTTTTTAGCGTACTCCGCTGGTTGGAAAGAGTGGGGGCATTCACATTCATAAGCAGCTATTCAGGATGTTTGTTCTTATTTGCGTCTCAATGTCTGCCCTCGCTGAGGGGCACCGGTCCGAAGTTTGCTCTGTTCCGCTCTGGGCAGGCGTACTGATTCCCAAGTTCGAACCCGGTCACGTGAAGCGATATTGGGAGGGCAGGGAGGAAGCAGCAATCACCTACCTTGATGATGATCACCTGATACTGCACCAAGTCCACTTCGATAGGGGACAATTAGCTTCCCGCCAATCGGCGGATATTTCAAGTCCTTTCCGGCTCCGGGCATGGCTGATTGAAGCAAGGAGCGGAGCAAAAGTGCTCAGTCGAGAGTGGGGCACACGTTCTGCAGGCACGGCGATCATTGCAAATCACCGTGGGGTTATCGTGCGGACCGGCGAAACGATTCGACTGCTCTCGAGCGATTTCGTCGAATTGCAGAAAGTGCAACTTCAGGATATCGATCACGGCGGCGAAGATGTGCTGGCAGACTGGGACATGCACATTTCGGCAAGCCGGAGATCCGTTCTTTTCAATCACTACCAGGTAAATTTGGAGAAGAAGGCTAGTCTTAGCCGATTCAATGTCTTGGATGGCGATAGTTTTGATCTAAAACACACATGGATGGAGACTCCAGCCCTGCACGATACGGCAGTTTCCATATCGGACAAGGCAATCGCTTATGTCAAGCATATCCACGGACGAGACCGGATTTTCATCTCTGAATTTGCCCGGGGGAATTGGAAACCCCTATGGGATCATCCAGGGGAGGATTGTTATGATTCGAATGTCTTCGCCTTGATTGGGGACAAGTCGTTCATCTACGCCTGCAGGGAATTTTCTCTGGTGTCGGACGGCCATACTCTGATGCGTGACAAATTCGGCAGGGGTGAATGGCCGGTGAGCGGGAAGCTCTCGGTTGCGGACAACGGACGATTCATTGCAATCTCGTTGTCTCGAATCAAGACCATCCATGATGTTGATCTCAACCCGGTCGATCGCCTGTCTGAACTGCGTGTAGTTGTGTACGATCTGGTGCTTAAGAAACGCATACAGACCGTGGACATCTCCCCTTTACCGCAGCACTATTACGATTTTGCACTCTCGCCGGACGGGTCGGAGCTAGCCATATTGAATGACCGCAACGTCTCTGTATGTGAGTTGCCACGGCAGCCAGGAGAAATGCAGAAGGCGAACGTTGCAAATATCCCAACCCAAGTCGCGAGCCAATAAAGTGACACCGGTTCTAGTGACTAGCGAGGATGGTGGGCGCCCCCTGCGTGTAGTGCAGAACTGCGTTGGGTAGTACTCCAAGCCAGAGGGTTGCGATCAAGCTGATGGCAATCGCCATGGCAACACCGAATCGCACTTTGGGAGCGGGTTCCTCATTACGCGATTCATACATGTACATGCGCACGATAAGGCGAAGATAGTAGTAGGATCCCATGCCGCTATTAGCGACACCGATGATGGTAAGCCAGATGAGATGGGTGCGAAGCGCGGCGCTAAAAACATAAAACTTTGCGAAGAATCCGCCTGTGATGGGAATTCCGATGAGCGATAGCAGAAAGAAAGTGAGCGCTGCGGCGAGCATCGGGGAACGTTTTCCGAGACCAGAGTAGTCGTCGATCTGCGAGAAACGCTCGCCACTGCCGGCCATCTGGGTGATCACGGCAAAAGCGCCTACGTTCATGGCTGCGTAAGCGGCGGAGTAGAACATTGCAGCGGAGATTCCGAGTTCGCGATTGCTGGCCGAAGCAAAGGCGACCATCAGGTATCCGGCGTGGGCAATGGAGGAGTAGGCCAGCATGCGCTTAACGTTGCTTTGCAGGATGGCTCCGAGATTGCCAACGCACATGGAGAGAATGGCGGCGATCCAGATAACCCAGAACCAGTGCGGTGAAGCCGTGTCGATGACCAGTCGAATCAGAACCGCGAACGCGGCAGCCTTTGGGGCGGTAGACATGAATGCAACAACCGGAGAGGGCGCGCCTTCATAGACGTCTGGCGTCCAGATGTGGAAGGGAGCACAGGCTACCTTGAAACCGAGGCCGGTAAAAATGAGGGCAACCGCGACGTAGGCGAGTGGCTCGATTCGACCGGCGCCGCCCAGCTTGGCCGCGATATCGAAGACGTTTGTGGAGCCGGTCGCACCGTACAGCAGGGCAACTCCATAGAGGAAAAACGCGGTAGCAAAGGAGCCCAGAAGGAAATACTTCATCGAGCTCTCGGCGCTTTCAGCAGCATGGCGGCGAAAGCCCGCAAGAATGTAGCTGGCGATGGACGAGATCTCCAGGGCGATGAAGATGAGCACCAGTTCGACTGCCGAAGACATCAGGCACATGCCCACCGACCCAAGAAGAATCAGGGCATAGTACTCACCATGATCAATCTTCTGGAACGGCAGGTAGTCGAGCGACATCAGAATGGTTGCCAGCGCAACGAGCAGGACCACGAGATGAAAGAAGATGCTGAAGTGGTCCACGTGCAACATATTGCCGAATCCAAAGCCAGCAAACTGGGGCTGTGCCTGGTAGGCTGTTGCGGCAATTGCGACAAGTGCGCCAAAGGCAGAAAAAATGCCGAGTCCCTTGCGGCTGATGCCCTCAGGCAGTATCGGCTCGATGAACATGACGATGATGCCCCAGACCGAGAGGACAATTTCAGGAAGGATGCGAATGTAATCGGCGGCTGTTGGCATGGTTATTTGAGCACCGTATTTACCGTGACTTGGAGGGCCTGGGCAGAAGGCGCCCCATTTTGCGCGCCTAGAATGCTTGCGACCGAAGCATCAATCGAGTTCATCCAGAAACTGGGGAAGACACCCATGACAAGAGCAAGGGCCGCGAGCGGCCAGAGAATACAGCGCTCGCGCAGATTCGCGTCATGCAATGTGGTGTTGACCGGGTTGGTGATGGTCCCGTAGAAAACCCGCTGATAGAGCCAGAGCATGTAGAATGCGCTCCAGATAACACCGCTGGCCGCGATGATTCCGTAAAGTGCCTTTGCCTGGAATGCGCCACTGAGGATCAGGAACTCGCCGACAAAACCATTCATCAGAGGCAGTCCGATGGACGATAGCGTGATGAGCAGGAAGAGCGTGGCATAGACAGGCATCGGCGTGGCGAGGCCGCCGTAATCCTTGATCTCGTAGGTATGACGCCGGTCATAGACCATGCCGAGCAGCAGGAAGAGCGCGCCGGTAGAGATTCCATGATTCAGCATCTGGTAGACGGCTCCGGTCATGCCCGCCTGGGTGAAACTGTAGATGCCCAGCACCACGAATCCAAGGTGGCTGACGGAGGAGTAGGCAACCAGCTTCTTCATGTTGGGCTGGACAAGGGCGACCAGCGCTCCGTAGACAATGCCAATGATTGCAAGCGTGATGATCCAGGGTGCGTTCCGGTGCGCTTCGGCGGGGAAGAGCCCGATGTTAAAGCGCAGCAGACCGTAGGTTCCCATCTTCAACAGAACTCCGGCGAGTAGAACCGATCCGGCGGTTGGCGCTTCGACGTGGGCGTCGGGCAACCAGGTATGCAGCGGGAAGAGCGGTACTTTGACGGCGAACGCCACGAAGAATCCGAGGAAAAGCCAGAGCGCGGTTTGGCCGGGAAGGGCGATTGCCCCGGTTGCAATCTTGTGCTGAATATCGGTGAAGTCGAAGGTTCCGGACTGCGCATAGAGCCAGATGATGGCCGCAAGCATGAACACCGAGGCAATCATCGTGTACAGAAAAAATTTGACGGCGGCGTAGACCCGGCGCTGGTGTCCGAAGATGCCGATGATGAGCGCCATCGGGATGAGCGTAGCTTCCCAGAAGAAGTAGAAGAGGAAAAGATCGAGTGCAATGAAGACGCCGATCATCGCCGTCTCCAGCACGAGCAGAAGGATGAAGAATTCCTTCACGCGATCTCTAATTGATTTCCACGAGGCAAGGACGCAAAACGGAACCAGGAAAGTTGTGAGCAGGACGAGCCACAGCGAAATGCCATCGATACCGATGTGGTAGTGGATATTTGGGTTGGTGATCCAGCGCAGATTCTGCTCGTAGGCAAAGCTGCCGGAGCCGGCAAGCGGAACGTCACCATAGTGAAATGGAAGGTGCAGCGAGAGCAGCAGCGTAATGACCGAAATCGCCATGGCGAACCAGCGTATGTCGCGGTCGCGTCGCGGCAGGATGGCAATCAACAGCGCTCCCAGTGCAGGCAAGAACGTGGTCAGCGTGAGAATCCACGGATTGAGAGTAGATAAGTTCATCGGGTTCCCATCCAAACCATGTAGGCAACGACCGCAGCGGCACCGGCGGCGACCCATCCGGCATAGCTGCGGACCAGGCCGGATTGCTGCTGGCGAACGACTTGCGAGACATCGCGCGCGGCGACAGCCATTTCATTGACCGAGCCGTCGATCACCTTCTGGTCGACGGTTTGCCAGAGCACAACCCGCGAAAACGCGACAAGTGGACCGATGATAGCTGCGGAATAAAGTTCGTCAATCCAATACTTATTGAGGACAAGTTTGTAGAGCCCGCCAGAAGCTTCTGCAATCTTTGCAGGCAGCGCGGGATTCCTTACGTACAAGAACCAGGCGAGGCCGAGTCCAGCGAAGGCGACTAAGACAGAGACGCCCATCAGGAGATTTTCCAGCCCCTTATTTTCAGCGGCAGCGCCTTCGCCTTCACCGGTCGGCGTAGTTGCGGCTTCGCCGCTATGTGCGACGTTTTGTTCTATCGAAACTCTTTGGATCACCGGAGACATGAAGTGCTCGAATCGATTGCCAATACCCACCCAGCCGCCGATCACGGAAAGTACGCCGAGCAGCACGAGAGGCGCAAGCATGAGCCATGGCGATTCGTGTGGCGCATGATGGCCGTGATCGTCGTGAGCCCCATGCGCGGAGTGAGCTTCCGGCACTGCGCCGCGATACTCACCGAAGAAGGTAAGGAAGACGAGACGGAACATGTAGAAGCTGGTCATGAAGGCGGTGATGACACCGATGAGCCAGAAAACCTTGCTGCCGTGCGGACTACTGAATGCCTGCCAGAGAATCTCATCCTTGGAGAAGAATCCGGCAAAGGGCGGGAAGCCCGATATGGCCAAGGTCGCGATGACCATGGTCCAGCAGGTCCATGGCATGTATTTACGAAGGCCGCCCATCTTGCGCATATCCTGCTCGCCGCCGATGCCGTGAATCACCGAGCCAGCGCCGAGGAAGAGCAACGCCTTGAAGAAGGCGTGGGTCATCAGGTGAAAGACGGAAGCGGAATAGGCTGCCACTCCGGCGGCCATGAACATGTAGCCAAGCTGCGAGACCGTGGAGTAGGCGAGAACGCGCTTAATATCCGTCTGCGTAATTCCGATGGTGGCGGCGAAGAAACTGGTCAGGGTTCCAATGATGGCTACGGCCAGAAGTGCGATGGGTGCTCGGCTGAAAATGGCATTGGAGCGGCAGACCATGTACACGCCAGCGGTGACCATGGTGGCGGCATGGATGAGTGCGGAGACCGGTGTCGGGCCTTCCATGGCATCTGGCAGCCAGACAAAGAGCGGAATCTGCGCGCTCTTGCCGCATGCACCGACGAGCATCAACAGGCCGATGGCAGTAAGCACACCGGCGCTGGTTTCAGCCGGGAAGTGCGTGGCGATGCTGAAGACTTCGGCGTAGCGCAAAGTTCCGAAGTGCTGGATAAGCAGGAACAGCGCGATCAGGAATCCGAAGTCGCCGACGCGGTTAGTGATGAATGCTTTCTTACCCGCGTTCGCGGCGGAGTCCTTGAGGAAGAAGAAGCCGATCAGCAAGTAGGACGCAAGTCCCACGCCCTCCCACCCGACGAACATCAGGAGATAGTTGTTGGCGAGCACCAGCGTAAGCATGAAGAACATGAAGAAGTTGAGGTAGGTGAAGAAGCGGTAATATCCGCCTTCATGCTCCATGTAAGCCACGGCATAAACGTGGATGAGGAAGCCGACGCCGGTAACGACCAGCATCATGATCAGCGAGAGATGGTCGAGGTAGATACCGAAGTCCACGGAGAAGTTCCCCGTCCGAATCCAAGTGCCATAGGAGGTTTCAAGTGCAACAGCGCCGGAAGACGTGAGGGTATAGGCGTGCGCGCAGGCGACGAGGAACGACGCTCCGGTGAACAACAGCGCGACGGTGGCGACCATGGACTTGGTGAAGCGCTTACCGAAAAGTCCATTGATCAGAGCACCCGCCAGCGGCAGGATCGGAATGAGCCAGGGTTGCCAGAAAAATAATTTCATAGTTTCAGCAGGTTCACCCGGTCGACGTTTAGCGTCTCACGAGTGCGATAGACAGAGATGATGATAGCCAATCCGACTGCAGCTTCGGCGGCGGCAACGACCATGACAAAGAAGACGAAAATGTGTCCGTCCAGGGTTCCCAGGCGCGTAGCGAATGCGATGAAGGAAAGATTCACGCCATTCAACATCAGCTCAATCGACATAAAGAGTGTGATGATATTGCGCTTGATGAGAAATCCCGTAACGCCGCAAGCGAACAGGAATGCACTGAGCAGCAGATAGTAGGAGATGGGAATCATGAGGTGTGACTCCTGCGAGCGAGGACGACTGCGCCCATGATGGCGATGAGCACGAGAATACTGGTGACTTCAAACGCCAGCAGGTATTTTGTGAAAAGCATCATGCCTACTTTGTCTGCCGGGCCGTAGAGCGCGCCAATCGGGATTGGATGATCCTGCGGGCTGTGCTGGAGCAGGACCCAGACTCCGATGATGCCGCCTGCGAAGAGGCCGGGGATGCCAAAGATCTTTGCGACATTGCTGCCCTTGGACTGTTCTTCGTCGCCTGCATTCAGCAACATGATGACGAAGATGAACAGGACCATGATGGCCCCGGCGTAGATGATCACCTGCACGACGGCGACAAACTCCGCGCCCAGCAACAAGTAGATCAGAGCCAGCGAACCCATGACGACAATCAGCGAGAGGGCGCTGTTGATGGTCTTCCGCTGAATCAGCAGATTGACTGCGCCACCTGCGCAAAACGCCGCGAAAAGCAGAAAGAGAAAGAGATGCATCAGTTTTCCATTCCGGCCATCATGCCCGCATCGCCACGAAGAAGGCAGTGATAATCACATTAGCCAGCGCCAGCGGGAAGAGGAACTTCCAGCCGAAGGCCATCAACTGGTCATAACGGAAGCGCGGCAACGTGCCGCGAATCCAGATATAGAGGAACAGGAAAAAGAAAATTTTGGATGAAAACCAGATCAGGGGCAAGAACGCCTGAACTGCCATAGGGAGAAAAGGCAGCGGCGGTCCACTCCATCCTCCCAGAAACATGACGGAGGCGATGCAGGCGACGGTAACCATGTTGGCGTATTCAGCCATAAAGAACATGGCGAACTTCATGGCGCTGTACTCGGTGTGATACCCGGCAACGAGTTCAGTCTCGGCCTCCGGCAAGTCAAATGGGATTCGGTTCGTTTCGGCAAAAGCGGCCATCATGTATATGAAGAATGCAACGAACTGGCCCTTGAAGATATACCACTGGGGAATGAATCCGAACCAGGTTCCCAGCTGCGCGTGAACGATGCCGCTGAGGCTCAGAGTACTCGACATGAGCAGCACGCCAACCAGCGAGAGGCCGAGCGAAACTTCGTAGCTGACCATTTGCGCCGAGGCGCGAAGCGAACCGAGCAGGGAATACTTGCTGTTCGATGACCACCCCGCAAGGGCGATTCCGTACACGCCAAGCGACGTGATTCCGAGGACGATCAGAATTCCAACGTTGATGTCGCTGGGCTGTCCAGAGGAACCTACTACGCCCGTGATCTGCACTGGGGTGCTGATGCCGAATAAGTGAATTACGGGGCCGATAGGAACCAGTGCAATTGAGGTAAGCGCCATAATCAGCGCTAGACCGGGTGCGAGAAGATAAATATTCTTCTCGACGTAAGGTGGCGTCAGGTCTTCCTTCAGCAGAAACTTGATTCCATCGGCGAGAGGCTGCAGCAATCCGAAGGGACCGACGCGTGAGGGACCCCAGCGGTTTTGCATGTGCCCAACCACCTTGCGCTCAAGCCACACGGTGTAGGCGACAACGGTGAGCAGAACGCCGAGAGTGACGGCGATCTTGATAACCGCGACGATCAAAAAAGTCAAAGCGCTCATCGAAGGATCAATCCCCAGCCGCCAACGCAAAAGATTCTTGCCCCCGACGGCAGAAACTTACAATGCACGACCCGTAGGCCGGACAGGGAAATCGTCAGTCAGCCCCGATCGGCTCAATTGCCTTGCGGTGGTTTTCGACGACCGTGTTCAGTGCTGCCGAATAGCGGCCAAGCGTGCCGGAGGTGAATAGAGAGTTTCCGGCAGGCAGAATCAATTCAGGGTGATTTGGAATTGCAGCGGGTTCGATTTGTACAAGCTCCGTGCGCTGCGGATTTCCCGAGACGAGTTCGATGCGGGAGATGGCGTAGCCTGGAACCAGCTGCGAAATCTCATCGAGAGTAATTGTTGGATCGAGCGGCGAAGTTCGCGACGCGAGCCCGCGAGCCTCGGTGAATACTGCGTTGCGGTCGGCCTCGCCAGATTGCGCGCCGCGGCTTTGTCCAGCGTCTGCAAAAGTGTAGCCGCGGAACGGAACAAGTTTCTCGATGTCCGCACCCATTTTTTCAGCGAGACGGATAATGATTTCAAAATCGGCTTTGACACCGTGAACGTCGGAAGCTTTCTTGAGGCGCTGCAGGTCGCCACAGGTGTTAGTCACTGTGCCCGCCTTTTCATAAGCAAAGGCGGCAGGCAGGAAAACATCGGCTTGCCGAGCGGTTTCGGTAAGGAACATATCCTGCACCACAAGGAATGGACGCGAGAACGCAGCATCATTTGTGTAGCGGGCGGCAGGATTAGAACCGACAACCCAGAGCGCCTGCAAAGCGCCAGCGACAGCGGCGTCGAGCATCTGCGGAAGGTCGAGGCCGGGGACCTTTGGGACCGATGAGGCCCAGGCAAGCTTCGCACGCGAGCTGCCGGTAATGGCGTGATATCCGGGAAGCAGATCGGGATAGAGCCCCATGTCAGCGGCTCCGCGGGAGTTTGAGTAATCGGCGAGACAGATGAACTTTGCACCCTTTGGCGCACCGTAAGCGACCAGCGCGTCGATGGCTTCGCCACGAAGTTCGGGGCCGAAAACGATGACGAGATTGGTTTCGGCGGCAAGGGCCTCCCGAAGTTTTGCGAGAGTCTCGAAGGGCGTGCCCAGATTTGAAACCGCCTCATCGTTGCCGGATAGGAAGGAGACAAAATAGTCATCCGAGCCCGGAGTGATTTTTGCGAAGTGCGCGGCCTGGTGGGTGAGTTTTATCTGGTTCGCATTGACGACGTAGAGACGCGAGCTACGAAGGCGGACGGCGTTTCTGATTTGCCATGCCAGCAGAGGATGCTGTTCGGTAGGATCGCTGCCGATCAGCAAAATCGCAGGGACTTTGGAAACCTCCCCCATCGAGGCGGTCTGCGCTTTGTTAGCGGCAATGGCGCGGGCAAACGAAGGGAAGTCGGCAGTGCGATGGTGGTCGATATTGTTGGTGCCAAGGACCGTGCGCGCAAACTTCTGGAGCAGGTAATTCTCTTCGTTGGTGGTGCGATTGGAGCCGATGACACCGATAGCTTGCGGCCCAGTGGAGAGAAGAACCTCTTGGAATTTGGCGGCGACTAGTTCGACGGCTTCGGTCCAGGTGGCCGCTACGAACTTTCCATCGCGCTTGATGAGCGGAGTGGTTACGCGCTCGGGGTTCGCGGAAAAGTCGTAGGCGTAGCGTCCCTTGATGCACAGGAAATCGTCGTTGAAGCCGCTGCGGTCCCGGTTGTCGCAGCGCACGATTTCTGATCCAGTCTCGGAGCGGCGCACGCCAACCGTAGTCACACAGCCATCTCCGCAGTGGTTACATACGGTGCCGACGTGGGTCATTTCCCATGGGCGCGTCTTATAGCGGTAAGAGCCGCTGGTGAGCGCACCGACCGGACAAATATCGATGCACATTCCGCACTCTTCGCAGTCAAGCGAATCGCCCTGATTGGGCGCGATCACCGATCCCTGGCCGCGATTCTGAATGCCGAGCGCCCATACGTCCATGCCTTCTCCGCACACGCGCACGCAGCGATAACACAGGATGCAGCGCGGACGGTCATAGAAGACGATGGGTGACCACTGCTGCTCGTCGCGATGGCTCTTGATGTCGATGAACTTTGACTCTCCCGCGCCGTACTTGAAAGTCATGTCCTGCAATTCGCATTCGCCACCGGCATCGCAGACGGGGCAATCGAGAGGATGGTTGGCGAGCAGCAGTTCAAGTGTAGACTTGCGCGCCTGCACCACCTTTTCAGATTCCGTTTGCACCACCATGCCTTCCGCTACGGGCGTGGTACAGGCGGTCTGCATCTTGGGCATCTTCTCGATTTCTACGAGACACATACGGCATGCGCCCTGAAGCGAGAGTCCGGGGTAGTAGCAGAAGGCGGGAATCTCGATTCCATAAGGTTTGCAGGCCTCTATGAGCAAGGTGCCCTTGGGCGCAGTAATCGTTTTTCCGTTTACCGTCAGCGTTACGTGCGTCGCGTTTTGTGGTACGTCGGCCATGAATTCTCTTCCGGTGAGCTCTAGTGGCTCAGAACGGGCAATGCGTTAGGGGCGCCATGCTCCTCGAAAGGGCAGGGACGTCCGTCCAGATGTGCATCGAAGTCTTCGCGAAATTTCTTCACAAAGCCGATGATGGGCATCGCCGCTGCATCGCCGAGCGGGCAAAATGTTCGGCCCAGCATGTTCTCAGCGAGGTAGCGCATGTTGTCGATATCTTTTGCGATTCCGGCCCCTGCATGGAACCGCTTAAGGCTCTTCGAAAGCCAGTCCGTACCTTCGCGGCAGGGAATGCACCAGCCGCAGCTTTCGTGCCGGTAAAACTGGATGGTACGTAGCGCGAATTTCACAATGCAGGTCTGATCGTCGATGACCACGATGCCGCCCGAGCCTAGAAACGTTCCGGCCTTCATCATGGAATCGAAGTCGAGATTGATATCGATTTCGTCGGCTGTCAGGCATGGGACGGAAGACCCACCGGGGACGACCGCCTTCAGTCTGCGTCCGTTGGGAATACCTCCGCCGACCTCGTAAATGGCCTTGCGCAGACTGTAGCCAAGGGGGAGTTCGTAAACGCCGGGACGCTCAACATGTCCGCTAAGGCAGAAGAGGCGAGTGCCTCCGTTGCGTTCAACCCCGATTTCCGCATACTGTTTGCCACCCATCAGGAGAATGGGAGGAACGCTGGCGAGAGTCTCGGCGTTGTTGATCACCGTGGGGCCGCCCCAGAGTCCTACGACAGCCGGGAAAGGGGGGCGGATTCGCGGAATGCCGCGCTTGCCTTCGAGCGACTCCATCAGGGCGGATTCTTCGCCAACCTCGTAAGCGCCAGCACCGCCATGCCAGTAAACATTCAGATCGTATCCGGAGCCGAAGATATTCTTGCCGCAGAAGCCGCGTGCATAAGCATCGGCGATGGCCTTTTGCATGATCTCCAACAGGTAGCGATACTCGCCGCGAACGTAGATGTAAGCATCGTGTGCCCCGACCGCTATGGCAGCGATCATCGCGCCTTCGATTACGGCGTGAGGATCGTGTTCAAGGATGAGGCGGTCCTTACAGGTTCCAGGTTCGCTCTCATCGCCATTGCAAAGGACGTACTTGGGCTTGGGGCTCGTCTTAGGCACGAAGGACCACTTCATGCCCGTCGGGAAGCCCGCGCCGCCGCGCCCGCGCAGATTGCTGGCCTTCATTTCATTGATGACGCCATCGGCACCGAGTTCAAGCGCCTTCTGCACGGCCTTGTAGCCGTCGAGTTCGAGGTAGCGGTCGATATTAGCGGCACCAAGTCCGAAGCGCTTGCTGACGACTTTGACCTCATCGGGATGGGAGACCAGGGTTGCCATCTAGTGTTGGGCCGCCTTCTGCCTGTACTCGTCTAGTATCTGATCAATTTTTTCCGGCGTGAGATTCTCGTGGAAGTCATAGTTGACTTGCATGGCAGGTGCCCAGGAACATGCACCGATGCATTCCACTTCCTCCACCGAGAACACGCCGTCAGGAGTAATTCCCTTGTTGACGGCAACACCGAGAGTCTTACGCGCGTGCTCCAGCATCTCTTCTCCGCCGCGCAACAGGCAGCAGATATTGGTGCACACCTGCACGTTGTACTTGCCGCCAGGCTTGGTGCGCAACATGGAGTAGTAGCTGATAACGTTTCGCACTTCGAGCGGGGTGATCTCCAGTCGCTGTGCGATTTCCTCTATGGACTCATCGGTTACAAAGCCAAATTCATCCTGTATGTATAGCAGGAAGGGAACCAGCAATGATCGCTTCACCGGATAGTGGGTGAGCATATCGGAGTATCGCGCTTCGAGTTGTTCGCTGAATTTCATGTGCCTCATGAACCCGGTGTCTAAAACTGAACTTCAGGCGTCAGCCCAAGGATTGAAAGTTCTGCGCGAACTCGAATCAAGGTTCGAAGATCTCGTGGATCATCCACTCGGCGAGGCCAGATGGGTCCGAACACTCGCTCGGTATGCCCTCTGGCTCAAAACCATCCGGCGAATTGTGCAGACTACCCTCGAAAGCGCGTTCGGTGGAATTGTTCCAGACGCGAATAAAAATTGTCCCGGGAAGAACCGTGGAATATGCCGCAGCGGTCTTATAGCCGTTCGTGAGTTCCACGTCTTCGCCCTTGGCGGTAATCTTGATGGAAAACTTGGAGCCAGCTGGAGTTTCTTCGTTAAATTCCTTGGATTTCTGTTGCAACAGGTCGACGAGGTCGAGTGCGAAGTCACTCTGTCCCTCTAACCTATGCTTCACCGATTTCGCAAACTCTGTTCCCCAGTCCAAGTCGTCTCCGTTCTAGCGATCTACGTCGCCGAGAACAATATCGATGCTGCCGATAGCTGCTACGACGTCGGCGAGCAGGTTGTGTTCGCACATCACTCCAATTGCATTGAGGTTGGCAAAGGAAGGGCTGCGCATGTGGACGCGATAGGGTTTGGCCGTGCCGTCAGAGACAACGTAATACCCCATCTCACCACGCGGTGATTCCACTCCCTGGTACACCTCACCTTCTGGAACGGTGAAGCCCTCGGTAACAATCTTAAAGTGATGGATGAGGGATTCCATTTGCGTCTTCATCTTTTCCCGGTCGGGCAGCACGATTTTTGGAGCATCGGCTTTCACCGGGCCGTCAGGCAGATTCGCAATAGCCTGCTTGACCATACTGATCGATTCGCTGAGTTCGGCCATACGCACCTGGTAACGGGCATAGACATCGCCCGCGGTTTCGACCGGGACCTTGAAGCTGAGCTTCTCATATCCGGCGTAAGGCATGTCTCGACGAAGGTCCCAATCAATTCCGCTGCCACGGGCGGTAGGGCCGCTAAGCATCAGTTGCAGTGCGTCTTCCTTCGTGATCAGCGCGACGCCCTTGGTGCGGCCTATCCAGATCGGATTGTTGGTGAGCAGGTCGGAATATTGCTCGATACGATCAGGAAAATATCCGGCGAAGTTCTTGATGTAATCCAAAAATCCGAGGGGCAAGTCCATGGATAGTCCGCCCACCCGGAAGTAGGAGGTCATCATGCGCTGGCCGGCAACCATCTCGAACATTTTGAGGATCTCTTCCCGCTCGCGGAAGCAGTAGAGAAAGACGGTCATCGCGCCGATATCCAGGGCGTGAGTGCCAAGCCAAACCAAGTGTGAGTTGATGCGCGTCAACTCATTGAGCATCAGCCTTATCCAGAGGGCACGCGGCGGAATCTCCAACCCAAGAAGCTTCTCTACGGCCAAGACATACGCAAGGTTGTTGGTCATGGGGCAGAGATAGTCGATGCGGTCGGTCATGGGAATGACCTGCTGGTAAAACTTAGCCTCGCAAGTTTTTTCGATCCCGGTATGCAGAAAGCCGATATCAGGACGTACACGCACGATGGTTTCGCCGTCGATCTCGAGCAAAAGGCGCAACACACCATGAGTCGATGGGTGCTGCGGTCCCATGTTCAGGACCATAGTGCGGTCGCCGCCGATGGTTTCGACGACAGGCACGGAGCGGAATTGATCGATACTGGGCATCAGCGGTATCCCTCGACGGGATAGTCCTTACGTAAAGGATGACCTTCCCAGTCGTCGGGCATCAAAATTCGGCGCAAATCTGGATGTCCCTGGAAGCGAATGCCAAAAAGGTCAAATACTTCGCGCTCGAAGGGTGATGCCCCAGCCCACAACGAAGTGACTGACTCGATGTAGGGATCAGCTCCGTTCACCTTCACCTTAATGCGAATCCGCTCGCGACGTTCATGGGAGAGCAGTGAGTAAACCACCTCAAAACGTGGCTCAGAAGGGAACCAGTCAACCGCAGTTAGGTCGGCCAGCACCGTGAAACGGGTGCTACTGGAGCTTCGCAAAAGGTTTAAAGCGCCGACGAGGTTGAGTTGATCGATCCAAATGGTGAGCTCACCACGATCGAGTTTTGCCGCCTGAAGAGCATTGGGCAGCTCTGAAAGCAGGCACGCCACAGCCGGACGCTCTTTCAGCAGCTCAATATCGGTAACCGCAGCTTCGATGGCCATGTGGGTCAGAGCGCCTCATCGCGAGAAGTTTTGCTCCAGTCGAGAACGCCCTTCTTCCATACATAGAAGAACCCGACAAGGACGATCAAGACGTAGGTCATCATCTCCCAGAAGCCGAACATCTTCAGCGTTTTCAACAGAATCGCCCATGGATAGAGAAACACGGCCTCAACGTCAAAGAGGATGAAGAGCATTGCGACCAGGTAAAATTTCACGCTGAATCGCTGGCGAACGTCGCCCACAGGCTCCATACCGCACTCGTATGGCGACATTTTGCTCTTATTGGCCTTGTGCTGACCTAACAAATAGGACAAAGTCACAATGGCGGCAGCCAAAAGGCAAGCCAATGTGAAATGGATCAACAGAGGTAGATACCTTGCAAAGTAGTTGTCTGTCATTCTGTTAGGTACTGGGGTTCGCCACCACACTTTGGCGAACTGGCAAGTATAAATTTTACGTTTTCCTAGTGTCAAGCAAATGGGGCACAAGGTAGGGGATGTTCAGTATTTTAGAGATTCGAGTTAACTGAACAGGAACCACAAACGAAAGTAACATTGTGGACTTTGCGGTGGTACTAGACAATCTGTGTAAGCGATACTAAATACATACGCTGCCGGACATGTTCTTTCGTCATGTCAGGCCGAATTGCGGCACAAAGAAATCCGGCAAAGATGATTTTTGGCTTCAACACTGATATTAAAGCGGAGAGCACGGTATACCACGTCCAGACTGAAGTGCGTGAGCACGAGCGCCGTCTGGAATCCCAGGTATTCGTGAGTGGCCGCTGCATTGGAAAGCGTTCGGCGCCTTTGCCCCCCGAAGCTGCAGAGGAAGAGATACAGGAGTTGGCGCGGGCACAACACCGCTGGGTCGTAGATGCCGTCCGGGAGGGTTTTGTGGACGACGTGCTGAACCAGGAAGTAAGTGAGTCGCTCGTCGTACAGTTCCTAGGCTCGCAGAGAGTAGCAGAAAAAGCCGTGAAGTTGAGCTTCCGGGTTCTCTCGGGTGGCTTTGTTGCCGCATCCGCGCAAGTGGAAGCGCGATGGAAGACGGAATCCTCATCTGGAGTGCTGGAAAGTACTACCACGGACGAATTCGGAGTGGCGCAGATGCGGCTTGAACTGACAGGCGGCACCGCAGAGCTGGAAATAAGAGTGCAGTTGGAGGGTCGTGAAACTTTGCGGCGTTTCCTGGTAAAAACCGCGAAGACGTAACTCTTTAAGCGGGTAAAATCAAAACATGAGACTCGGAACGACACTGGCGTTTGCTTTGGCTGGCGCTTTACTTTGCACGCCCACCCTAATGGCGCAGCAGCAGGGAACTCCGGGGCAGGTGGACGGCCCCTTGTCGGAGAATCCGCAATACAACAAGAAAGCGAAAGAACAACAAAAGATTCCTGCCAACAGCACCCCGCCGCGCAGCGACGACGAGAGCAGCAGCAATCAGACGCGTATTGATCTTTCGCCGCCAATGGGAGATGCATTGGCGCACCCGGCGGGTGGTCACGTCGCAGATGACATGATGCACGTGCACGAGTGGAATCCGCTGCGGGCAATGAAAGACGTTGAGATCGGGGATTTCTACTATAAACGGGGGAGCTACAAAGCGGCGCTGAGCCGCTACCGCGAGGCTCTGGAGTTTAAGCCTCGCGATGCGGTAGCCACGTTCAGACTGGCGCAGACGTTGGAAAGAACGAAACAATTCGACGAGGCGCGAACTGAGTACGAGCATTACCTGGCGATTCTGAAAGATGGCCCCAGCGCGGGCGAAGCAAAGAAAGCTCTAGAGCGTCTGAAGAAGCAGTAAGGAGGACGGTAGGCAGCTCTGGACGAAGCCTCCTTCATTCTTACGTCATCATCTCCCTTATTTTTCCTCGCGGAGGAATTCGCCGGTAGATGCATCGACGGATACCGTGAGCTTGGCATCATATTGGCTGGAACCGTAGATTACGTGCCAGATGAGTCGATTCTTCCGGGCATCGAAATCGAGCATATAGAAAATAGGTTGTGCAGGATCGGCGGCGGAGAGCTTTTCTCCTCCGTGTTTCTCTGCGACCTTGAGCGCCTGATCGGAATCCACTTTCAGAAACTGGGGCGCGAAAATATGCGTTGTCGAGTTGCCCGGATTGTAGGTGTCGTCTGAGCCGTGAGATACGCCGCGCTCCGGGGCATCTGGTCCGGCGAGGCCGCTCCAGGAAAAGGTCTTACTCAGCTTTTTGGAAGGCGAGGCGAAGTCGGCCCGCCACAGACCGCTTTTGCCTTCGCCTGCAGGTGATCCTTTGGTGTAGCGTGACTCCATGCGATATGGTTCCACATCCCCAGCCACAGAATGGGCCGCCATGTAGAGCATTTGAAAAGCCTCCCGGCCAGCCATGTATTCGGCGGGCTTGGGCTGCTGTACAGGTTTCGGTGGAGCACTGGAGTTGCACGCTGAAAGCGTCAGAGTGGCTGCGAGCAGAGTATTTAGAAAAAAGCTAAGCTTTCTCATAGATTGTGGAGGCCATTCTCTAAGCATATCCCAGCTGTAGATATGAGAGTTGAGAATGAAGCCTAGGTACTTCGACACAAGGTGATTGTGAAATGGATGCATGGATGGATCGTCTGCGCACGGAAATCGTCGAGACAACTGCGGATTTGAACGATTCGGACTGGAGTCGCGCCCCTCAAGGACGCTGGAATAGCGCTCAGATCATGGAACATCTCGGGCGCACCTACGGCACAACAGCCAAGATGCTGGAGTTGAAGATCGCGGCCGGAACTTCGCCACAGGTCCGAACGGCAAGAATTATCGAGCTTCTATTGAAAGTGCTGATCGTTGATCTTGGGGTATTTCCGACAGGCGCCAAGGCACCGGAGATGGTGATTCCAACAGGCGAGGCGGGGCCAGTTGCGCTGAAGCGGGCGTTGATCAGCTTGGAACGGATGGATGCCGCGCTCACGGCGTCAGAAGAGATGTGGGGACGCCAGACGGCCATTGCGATGCACTTCAGACTCGGTCCGCTGACCGCCCTCCAATGGAGGAAATTCCACTATTTCCACGGTCATCATCACATGCTGCAAATACGCAAGCGACTGCGTAGTGCGGTAAGCAATCAGTAATCGTAAGCGTGGGGAACCCCGGAGTGACGTGCTGCTTCCTGGGCGTCCACCAGTTGCAAGTTCAGGCTGTTAATTAAATTGCGCTGGGCCTCGATCTGCTCATTGAATGTACGCTGCTGAGCAGCGTATTCGCTAGGGTAGGGCGACAAGCCGGCCGTACGACGAAATTCAAAGTTATTGTCAGCCTGAGCCTGCTGGAGCTTTGCCAACTCTACCTGTGCGGTATCGATCTTCTTGCGCAAGTCAATAATGCGGTTCACATATACGCGATTGAGCTCCTGAGAACGCTTCTCAGTTTCGAGCTCTCGGGCTTCACGTTCATTTACTGGCTTCTTCGGGGCCTTATCGCTGTTCTTGCCGGTCTTGGGTTCTTCTATCGCAGAATTCGCTCCCTTTGTCGGATCGGCAGCTGAACTCGCGGATTGAGCAGCCGATGCGCTTCCGGCGACGTCCTTGTCCTCGTCCTTTGAAACATTCTCCGGCGGTGCGGCATCCGCCTCACGCTCGAGGTCCTCATTGGTAATGACCTTGGCATGGAGAACTCCGGGTTTCTGGTGTTCGGCGCGAACCTGGCGCGCGACGTCTCCAAGTGATTGCGCGTAAGAGGCAATTGAAAGCGCGAGGATCAAGAGGGCAAGAATGCGCAGATTACGAAGACTCATGAGAAAGTCACCTCGTGTATTGTGCCTCGTATTGTCGCACCGTGGAAGTAATTCCGGCGGTAGGCAATCACATCGGCAATTACGGAAGTTCAACATCGCATCAGCCTGGAAGCATAAACAGACCAAGGTAAGCGCGCATCATCTGAGCGCCGTAGAACCATGCCACGATGGACATCACGGAGAGAAAGACACCAAAAGGAATTTCCAGGCCGCGCATCGCGGTTTGGGCAGCCTGCCATGCGCGGGATGCCGCCTGACCTCGCGAATGCGCGCGATAACGGATGAGACGCTTTCGGAAAACTACGATGAGTACGAAAATGCCGAATGCTCCTCCGAGAAGCGAGGCGGTACACAACACGAAGAGCGTTAGCGAGGGACCGAGAAATGCGCCAGCCATGGCCATCAGTTTTACGTCGCCCAATCCCATGCCATCGACTTTGCGTATCTTCAGGTAGAGCCATGCGATGCCATAAAGAATGCCAGAGCCGATTGCCGCACCTATCAACGAATTTGCAAAGGAGCGCAGACCGAGTTGAAAATCAACCTGCAGAACCGTGGCGCTCCCCGCAAAGTGCAAAGGAAAAAGAGAGTAGGCAGGGCCAGGGACAAGCGCAAAGAAACTGAAGGCCAGCGCGAGGCCAAGTCCGGGCAGAGTCATCGCATCAGGTAGCAGGTGAGTTTCGGCGTCGGTAAAGGTGAGCCCAAGAAACAGGAAGCACAGGACACAGCTCTTTACGGACTCCACGCTAGGCCCGAAATGCGCGAACGATAGAAAGAAGAGCAAGCCGCAAATCAGCTCGACGACAGCGTAGCGCGGAGTTATGCGCGTGTGACAGTGACGGCAGCGCCCGCCGAGAATCAACCAGCTCAGTACTGGGATATTGTCGTACGCAGCGATCGGGTTGTGGCACTCTGGGCAGGCGGAGCGTGGAGAGACGACGGAGAGGCCGCGAGGCAGCCTGTAGATGCAGACATTTAGAAAGCTGCCGAAGATCAGGCCGAAACAGAAAAATCCGGCTCCCAGAATCCAGTCAGGGTACACACGCAATCTCGCTTATGAGGTTCTGAGTGATTATAGGGCTGAGTGGGTGAAATCGGCGAGTTACGAATGCGGCACGTGCCGTCCGGCGAATAGAAACCCCGCTCTGGGCAGAACGGGGTTTCTATTCGCAGCGACTTTATTCGACCCGTGGGCGCCCAGCGTTGCGCTCGTTAACGCTCGCAGGTTGTACCGTCACTGGCTGCTGCAGATGGAAGGTCAACAAGGACTCGGGGCCAAGTTTGATCTGCGATGCGCGGGTCGCGCCCTGGGCGACTCCGCCTGCTCCGGCCCCTACCGCCGTGCCGATGCCAGCCCCCTTGCCGCCTCCAGCGATGGCCCCGATAATGGCTCCCAGCGCCGCACCCCCGCCCACTTTTTCGGCAGTATTCCTGCCGCGGCCCTGGCTTTCCTTTGACCACTGATTGGTGTGAATTGTGTATGTGCGTCCATTGAAACCCACTTTAGTGAGCTCGATGGTAAGCAGCCCCGCGCCCTTGAATCGCCCGGCTGCTTGAGCCGCTACTACGCGTCCATAGAGGTCGGCATCAGCAGGGATGACAGTGCGTCCATCAACCTGGACCGGTGAGTTGAGCGTTGCGCGGAAGGTGTCCCCGGGATTCGCGCTCTCGGAATCGAGCGTGTCCAACATTCGAGCTGAGACTACGGTTCCATCCGGAATCGTGATCTTTGCAGGGGGCGGCGGCGGTTGCGGAGCGGCCGCAGGGGGCGGTGGAGTGTTCTGCGCGCTCTGCACCGGTTCGGGCTGACTGTTTGCTTGCTGCATGGCATCAGCCTGGGTCATCGGTGCGGAATTCTGCGCAGATTGAGGCACATTCCTCTGGGTAGCTGCACTAGGTTTACGCGCACTCACCCCGGGAGTTGTGGTCGCAGGCTGCTGACCTGTATTCGCGGGCGGCGGTACATTCGGCGGCATATTCTGGGCTGCGGTTGCGTCGGGTGGCTGCACCGTCAGATTGTTCACAACGGTGCGGACTCCGCTTACGTTTGCCGCGTCGCCACCGACGGCACTACGTTCGGCTTCGCTGCTCACGGAGCCCGAGAGGGTGACGACGCCGTTCGCTGCCAGCACGGCTATCTGCTTGTTATGAACTGCCTGGTCGGCATTTAACTTGGCTTGGATATCGCTTGCCACTTGTGCGTCAGTGCGGGGCTGCGCTTTGTTGCAG
>Ga0316231_1000441_pt1 | contig 59522 bp, 25 predicted proteins | sample TBH18027metaG_FD_206002 | JGI IMG/M metagenome (GOLD analysis project Ga0316231, IMG submission 206002) | Freshwater microbial communities from Trout Bog Lake, Wisconsin, USA - TBH18027 | ecosystem: Environmental > Aquatic > Freshwater > Lake > Hypolimnion/Profundal zone | place: USA: Wisconsin... | reverse complement strand
AGAATCGTGGACAAATTTGTTGAGCGTAAAACCACGCTCAAAACCGGGGCAGCGCCGGTCAGCTGCGCGACCGAGCATCACCTTAAACTCGATCCTTTATTGTCTTGACTATAGGGTCCACTTAAAAGTAATAGGCTATGTTAGGCGCAGTTGTTGATTTCCCTCGGGGCACCCAAGGCGGGCGAATACAAGATTCGCCCCTACCAGTACAATGAGTAGGGGCGAACCTCGTGTTCGCCCGTGAGCTGCGTCCGCATTCGCCCCCGCGTGGGCACGGGGTGCCCACCCTACGCTACGCCCTTTCCCAATAAGCCTTACCGGGCGCCTATTCCAGCCTGAGCGCCACGAAGAGGGAGGAGTCGCCTCGCCTCAGTAACACCCTCAGGTAGCCTCCCTTTTTGATCGCGCTGACTGCCTTGCTGTAATCCGCCACCTGGGTGATGCGCACGCCGTTCACCTCACGGATCAGGTCCCCCTCCAGGATTCCCGCCCGGTCCGCCAGGCCGTCGGGCTGCACCTCGGCGACCACGACACCGCGATCGCCCTGCACCCGCAGCGCCTGGGCCCGCTCCGGGGTCAGCTCGGCTACCTTCAGGCCAAGCCGGTCGCTGGGGAGCGCCTGGTCCTCGGCCCCCTCGCCGTCCTTCAACTGCTCGACCGTCACCGGCAGCGACTCCTGGCGTCCGTCGCGCTGCACCAGCACGGTCACCTTCTTGCCGACCGGCGTCGAGGCGACCAGCCGCGGCAGCTCACCCATCTCCTTGATGCTCCGCCCGTCGAACTCGAGGATGATGTCGCCTCCCTTGATGCCGCTCTTTTCCGCCGGGCTGCTCTTCAGGACCTCGGCGACCAGGGCGCCGCGCTCCGCATCGAGGCCGAAGGATTTCGCCAGCTCCGGGGTGACCGGCTGCACGGTGACCCCGAGCCAGCCCCGCGTCACCTTGCCGGTCTCCTTGAGCTGGGTGATGATCGACTTGGCCATGTTGACCGGGATGGCGAAACCGATGCCCTGGCCTCCCGCGAGGATCGCCGTGTTGATGCCGATCACCTCGCCCTTCGTGTTGAAGAGCGGCCCGCCGGAGTTCCCGGGGTTGATGGAGGCGTCGGTCTGGATGTAGTCGTCGTACGGCCCGCTCCCGATGACGCGGCCCTGGGCGCTGACGATGCCCGCGGTGACCGTCTGGGCCAGGCCGAAGGGGTTGCCGATCGCCATCACCCATTCCCCCACCTCTATCTTGTCGCTGTCACCCAGGGGGGCGATCGGCAGGTTACCCTTGGCGTCGATCCTGAGCAGCGCCAGGTCGAACTTCTCGTCGCGACCCTTCACCTCGCCGCGGAACTCCCTGCCGTCGGAGAGCTTCACCTTGATCTCGTCGGCCCCCGCCACCACATGGTTGTTGGTCAGGATGTAGCCGTCCTCACTGATGATGAAACCGGAACCGAGGTTCTTCTGCTTGAAGGGATGCTGGCGCGGGGCGTCGAAGAATTTGTCGAAATACTCCTGGAAGGGGTCGTTCCCCGAGGGGTGCTGGCGCTTTTGGGGTGTTATCGTCTTGGACGTGCTGATGTTGACGACCGCAGGCTTCAGCCGCTTTGCCAGCGCGACGAAGTCGGGGAGCAGAGCCGCGGCCTGAGCGAGCCCCGTGCACAAGGAACCGACGAGTAGGGTGAGAACCAATGATTTCGCAACGACTGCTATCCTCATCTGCATGGCTACCTCCTGAAGAGAAAAATGTAGCTTGAAATTAATACCGGTGCGGGCTTTTGTCAAGGGTCCCCAGGAGGCCGCCCTCAGCGGGCGCGCACGTAAAAAAACGGACGACTTCCCGGCCGCGTGAAGGCGGCGGAGCAAATCGTCCGTCGAGGTACTATCTAATGATGGATGCAGCGGCTAAAGACTAATCCTCTTCCTTCAGGATGTAGCCGACGCCCCGGACCGTGTGGATCAGCTTCTTGTCAGCTTCACGGTCGATCTTCTTACGCAGGTAGTTTACGTAGACGTCGATGATGTTGGTGAAGCTGTCGAAGGTGTAGTCCCAGACATGCTCGGCGATCATGGTCCTGGTCAGCACCTGGTGCGGGTTGCGCATGAAGTACTCAAGCAGGCCGTACTCCTTGGCGGTGAGGTCGATCTCCTTGTCCTTGCGCCAGACCTTGTGGGTAACCGGGTCGAGGCGCAGGTCGCCGAAGCGGATCTCGGCGCCGCGGTCCAGCTCGCTTCTGCGCATCAGCGCACGAACCCGGGCCAGCAGCTCGGCGAAGGCGAACGGCTTGGTCAGGTAGTCGTCGGAGCCGGAATCAAGCCCTGCCACGATGTCCTCGACGGAGTCCTTGGCAGTCAGCATCAGGATCGGGGTGACGTTCTTTCTTTCCCTGAGGTCCTTCAGCACGGAGAGACCGTCCTTCTTGGGCAGCATCCAGTCGAGAACGATCAGATCGAACGCCTTCTCTAACGCGAGCTTCAGCCCCTCCTCACCGTCCGCCGCGGTGTGCACTTCGTACTGCTCTTCCTCGAGCCCGCGCTTAATGAAACTGGCGACCTTCTTCTCATCTTCAACCACCAAAATTCTCATGTTGATTACCTCTCTCTTTGTTGTAAGTATGTCGAACGCCTAATCGTGCCGAATCTCACCATGAAGCCTGCTCAGTATCTCGGCAGCAGACTCCTCCACCGATTTGTTGGTTACGTCTATAACAATCCAATCCGGATGCGCCCGGTAGTACCTGCGGCAGAGGGCTAGTTCCTCCTCAACCTGGCGGTAGTCAGCGTAGCTGCCGCGCGGGCTCTGCCGGAGATTTCTCAGGCGCGCGCATCTGATGTCCACCAGCCTCTGGGTTTCAATAATGAGCCCGACCACCCGGTCCTGATCCACCTCTTCCAGTTCGGCCGGCGGGTCGATCCCCTGCACCAGCGGGACGTTGGCGACCTTGTACCCCTTGTGGGCGAGGTACATGGAAAGCGGGGTCTTGGAGGAGCGGGAAACGCCGACCAGGACGATGTCGGCCTTGTGCAGGTTCCTCGGTTCCTGTCCGTCGTCCTGCTTTACGGTGAAGTCCACCGCCTCCATGCGCCGGTAATACTCGGAGTTCATCTCGTACTGCAGGCCGGGAAGCTTCTGCGGCCGCATCTCCAGGAACTCGGCGAGCTTGAAGAGCAGCGGCGTGATGAAGTCGACCGCCTCCAGCTGGCGCGCCTCGGCTTCGTTTCGGACCAGCTGGGACAGCTCGGTGTTCACCAGCGTGTAGAAGATGATGCCGGGAGTCCGGGACACCTCGTCCAGCGCGCGGATGACATCCTCGCGGTTGCGGATCTGCCCGACCCGGTGCAGCCGGACATCAACGTCCTTGAACTGGGTGAGGGCCGCCCGCGCCACGCGCTCTACGGTCTCGCCCGTGGCGTCCGATAATAGGTAAACATGGTTCATCGTGGCGTCCGCCCAAAAATTCTGCAGTTACCGGTAGATAGCCCCGGAATCGCAAGGTTCATTAGATATATACCATGTTTTTTCATTTTAGGCAAAACTAAAATTTAATGGGAAAATCTTTGAAAAAAAAGAGGGGTGCCGTCGCCCCCATTTTCTTTCATTATAATTACACCCGCACTTTAAACCGTTGTCAAGGTTTTCATTGCCAGGCCTTCTAATTTTCTGATACTTTGTCAGGATAATCGCAACCCAAAGGAGAAGCACCGCCTCATGCAAACAGACTGGGCTGAAATCGCCTGCGAAGTCCCGGCCGACATGGTCGACGCCATGGCCGACTTCCTGGTGGAACTAACCGGCAATGGCGTCGGCATAGAGAACCTGCACCTGGACACCTTTTCCCTCGACAGCCTCGAGGACACTCCCACCAAGACCGTGAAGGGCTACCTGCCGCTGGACGGCAACCTCGAGGAGCTGCGCATCAGGGTGGAGCATTTCCTTGCCGAGCGCGGACCGGCTTTCGCCGGCTTCGTCTACGTCCCCCCGGCCGTGAGCGTGATCAAGACCGAGGACTGGGCCAACAACTGGAAGGTGCATTTCAAGCCGGTGCGCATCGGGCGGCGCCTGGTTATCAAACCGACCTGGGAGGAGTATCATGAGCTCCCCGGCGACCTGGTGATCCAAATCGACCCGGGGATGGCCTTCGGCACCGGCGCCCATCCCACCACCCGGATGTGCCTGGAGTCCCTGGAGCGGATCTGTTTCGACCAGTCGGGAGGCAGGCTTCCCGATGCGGTGCTGGACGTCGGCACCGGGTCCGGTGTGCTCAGCATCGCCGCGGCGCTCATGGGCGCCTCGCGCATCACCGCGGTCGACATCGACCCGGAGGCGATCCGTGTCACCCAGGAAAACCTCCAGCTGAACGGCCTGGGGGATCTGGTGCAGGCTTCCACCACGGACCTGGGGCTACTGGCCGGCGAGTACGGCGTGGTTGTGGCGAACATCCTCGCCGAGGAACTGGTCCGGCTTTCGGCCCAGCTGATCGCCAGGATCGCCCCGGAGGGCTGGCTGATCCTGTCCGGCATCCTGACCGAGAAGGCCCAGTTCGTCAGGGCCGGATTCCCGGAGCTGACGCTCGTGGAAAGCCCGACGGAGGCAGAGTGGTGCTGCCTCACCTTCCGAAAGCCGCTCTAGGTGCGCACCTTCTTCCTGGGGGATAACCCGCTTTTAGGGGACACGGCGACCGTGACGGGTGAGCTCCACCGGCACATGGCGCGGGTGCTGCGGCTCAAGGCCGGCAGCGCGGTCGTTCTCACCGACGCGAGCGGCGGGCGGCTCTCCGGTTTTATCGAGGAGGTGGGGGCGAAGAGCCTGACCGTGCGCATCGGCGCCCGGGAGAGCGAGCCGGAACCGGAGCAGGCGCTGCGGGTCACCCTGTACCAGGGGCTTCCCAAAGGGGAGAAGCTCGACCTTATCCTGCAAAAGTGCACGGAGCTGGGGGTCGCCGAGGTGGTCACCTTCGATGCGGTGCGCTCCATCGTCAAGCTGCGCGGGGAGCGGAGCGCCGGGCGGCTGGAGCGCTGCGAAAAGATCGCGCTGGAGGCGGCACGGCAATCCGGCAGGCGCAGCGCGCCCAGGATCTCCATCGGCGGGGACCTGGATTCGGTGCTGTGCGACGCCGACCAGACGGTGAAGCTTTTGCTCTGGGAGGGGGAGCAGAGGGTCGGGCTGCGGGAGACCTTCGAGGCGCATCCCTTACCCGCGAGCGTGGCTATCGTGGTCGGTCCCGAGGGGGGGCTCGCCCCCGAGGAGGTCGCGCAGGCGCTGGCGCACGGTTTCACGCCGGTATCCCTGGGGAGACGCATCCTGCGCACCGAGACCGCCGGGCTTGCCATGCTGTCGATCCTGCAGTTTCATTGGGGCGACATGGGGTGAAACAGCTGACGTAACACAAAAAAAGGCGGGACCCGGTGGCTAACGGGTCCCGCCTTTTTTTTTTACTCACTCGTCCTCTCAGGCTATGACAGCCTCCAGCTCATCGCCAAATGCCTCGCGCTGCCAGCGCTTGAGGAGCGTCAGCTGTAGCGGGCCCGGCTCGGCCAGCGCCTCCAGGAGCGTGTTGTTGGCGACCAGGCCGACCCCCAGCCCGAGCTGCGCCGATTTGGTCTCCCTCCAGAGCTTGAGCCGCTTGACGCGCTCCTCCTGGGTCCGGTCCAGCACCGGCCGGCGCCCCGACTGGGTCTGGGGCAGCTTGTCCTGAGGCAGGGCGAGCCCGGCCGCCACGGCCTGCAGCAGGCCGCGACCCAGCCTGTCGATCAGCTTCGAGGACATGGTCTGGATGCCGACCAGCTCGAAGTTGGAACGGGGCTGCTTCTCCGCCAGCTCGCGCAGCAGGTCGTTGCCCAGTATCCTGAAGGGGGGAACGTCCGCGCTCTTCGCCTTCTCGTCTCTGAAGCGCAGCAGCTCCTCCAGCACGGCGAGCTCCCTCGGCTTCATCTTGTTGGCCCCCTTGAAGCGCAGGCACATCAGCTCCCCCTCGCGGGAGGCCGACCTGACGCCCGCTACCAGCTCGGACTCCTCCTCCACCCAGGCAAGCCTACCCTTGGCGATGAGTTCCGTCTCCAGCTGCCGGTACAGCTCGATCAGCAGCGAGGTGTCCTTCATGGCGTATTCCATCATCTCATTGGAAAAGGGGCGCTTGCTCCAGTCGGCCTTCTGGTAGCGTTTGTCCAGCTCGACGCCGAAGCGCTTCTTCAGCAGGGCGGCCAGGCCGAACTCGCTCTCCCCCAGGAACTGGCTGGCGATCATGGTGTCGAACAGGTTCACCACCTCAATGCCGAAATCCCGGTACAGGGAGCGCATGTCGTAGTCCGCGCCGTGGAAGATCTTCTTGATGGCCGGATTGGCAAAGATGGGGGCGAGAGCCCTCACGTCCAGGGAGGCCAGCGGATCTATGAGCCGGGTTTCCGATGCCGAGGAAACCTGGATCAGGCAGACCTTCTCCGTGTAGTGATGCAGGGAGTCCGCCTCCAGGTCGAAGGCGAGGACCGACTCAAGTGAGAGCCGCTCCACGAGGAGGTTTAAGCTGTTCTGGTCGGTAATCAGGTGTGCCGCAGCAGGTCGTGCATCAGTAGTGTTCGACAAAAGTTCCCATCCGTTTCCGCATCCGTATCGCGCATGCTGTGATTGATTTCAGGAAAAAACCGAGGACTCTCTGCCACCGCGGCAGGGTCCGGTTAAAACATTACAACCATTTCTTCTTATCTTCAAGGTTTACTGTCTCTGTCAGGCAATATTTGCCAGATAAATGCCCTCGCGTCACGGCATTGGGCCCTGCTTGGCGCAGGAAAAGGGTCAGGGGCCGATCTCGCGCAGCGCCTGCACGGTGCGCTCCATCTCCTCCATGGTGCCGATGGTGATCCTCAGCCCGTGGGATAGCACCGGATCCGTGAAGTGGCGCACCAGGATCCTGCGGTCGTACAACCCCTGATAGACCCGGGCGCCGTCACGGTCGGGCGGTGTCGCGAAGACATAGTTGCCGCTGGAGGGGATCACCTGGTAGCGAAGCTTTTCCAACTCGGCGCTGAACCAGGCGCGGGCGGCACGGATCTTCCCGACGCAGGAGAGGAAATACTCCTGGTCCCTGAGTGCCGCGACCGCGGCTGCCTGGGCCAGGCGGTCCAGGTTGTAGTGGTCACGGATCTTGTTCAGCGCGGCGATCACCTCGGGCCGCGCTATGGCCATGCCCACCCGCATCCCCGCCAGGGAATAGCTCTTGGAGAAGGTGCGCGTGACCACGACATTTTCCAGCGAGCGCACTAGGTCCAGGGAGTTTTCCTCGGCGAAGTCCGCGTAGGTCTCATCGATGACGAGCATGCCGGAAAGCTTGCCGGCCAGTTCAGCAATGTAGCGCTGGCTGTAGGTGAAACCGAGCGGCGCGTTCGGATTGGTAAGGAAAAAGATACGGCCGGGGTAGTCGGCCGGGATTCCGACCGGTTCGAACTGCTCGTTCAGGCCGAAGGTGCGCACCCGGGCGCCCTGCACGTGAGCCAGGGTCCCGTAATAGGAATAGGAGGGATGCACGTAGCCGATCTCCTCACCCTCGCCGGCAAAGGCCCTGATCAGGTTGTTGAGCACCTCGTCCGAACCGTTCGCCATGATGATCCAGGAGGGGTCGAAGCCGTACAGCTTCCCCGCTTCCTCGCGCGCCAGCCTGCTGGAGGCGTCCGGGTAGCGGCGCAGCCCGTCCCCGGCCTCCCGCACGATGGCCTCGATCACCCGGGGAGAGGGAGGGTAGGCGTTCTCATTGGTGTTTAGCTTGATGTAGGTCTCCACATCTTCGGGCTGGTAACCGGGGACATAGCCGGCCATCTCTGCGATGTTGGGCCGCAGGGTGATCATGGGAACTCCTTGCTAGTGCGTATTCATGATGACTATAACCAAAAAAGGGCCAGGACGTCACCTGTTTATAGTTGCTTGACGACTCAGTAGGTCTCCAGAACCCGGTACTGGGTGCTGCGCCGGACCGGGGTGAACCCGGCGCCGCGGATCAGCTCGATCATCTCCTCGCGGGACATCCGGAACCGGCAACCGGCCGCGGCCACCACGTTTTCCTCAAGCATGGTGCCACCCAGGTCGTTGGCGCCGAAGAAGAGCGCCACCTGAGCCAGCTTGGCCCCCTGGGTGACCCAACTTGCCTGCAGGTTGGCGATGTTGTTCAGAACGATCCTGGAAAGTGCCAGCACCTTCAGGTATTCCACGCCGGTCGCGCTGCCGCCGCCCAATTCGGTGTTGCCTGGCTGGTAGGTCCAGGGGATGAAAGCGGTGAAGCTGCCTCCTGCTGCCTGCAGCGTGCGCACCCTCATGAGGTGCTCGACCACGTCCTCGGGACGCTCGCGGCTGCCGAACATCATGGTCGCGGTGGTTGGCATCCCGAGGCGCGCGGCCTCCCGCATGACCTCCGCCCACCCCTGCCAGCCGATCTTCTTGGGCGAGATCTCGGCCCGGACGCTGTCCACCAGGATCTCGGCTCCCCCCCCCGGTATTGAGTCGAGCCCGGCATCCTTGAGGCGGACCAGTGTCGCCGGAATCGAGAGACCGGAGACCTGGGCGATCTGGGTCACTTCGGCGGGGGAGAGGGAATGGTTGGTGAGCCCGGGAAAGCGTGCTTTAATCTTCGCGAAGAGCCCCTCGAAATACTCGATGGTAAGCCCGGGGTGGAGGCCGCCCTGCATCAGGAGCTGGGTGCCCCCTTGGGCCACCAGTTCCTCGAGCTTGGTCATGATCTCGGAGGTCTCCAGCAGGTAGGCGTCTGCAGCACCCTGATCCCGGTAAAACGCGCAGAATTTGCATTTCGACTCGCAGACGTTGGAGTAGTTGACATTGCGGTCCACCACGAAACTGACGCAGAGCTCCGGATGCATGCGGCGCCTGATGGAGTCGGCCAGCTTGCCGAGCGCGAGGAGTTCTCCCTCGGTCAGCAACCAGAGGGCCTCTTCCGCGCTGACCGGTTCGTTAGCCGCGACTTTTTCGGTAATTATATTAAGCATCTAAGTTTAAACCTCGATCGTCTCCCTCCCTTGACGGGAGGGGGTCGGGGGGAGGGTGACTACGCCAACGAAGTCGTAAATGGCGCCTTCCCCCTCTCCCCGACCCTCCCCCGCGAGGGGGGAGGGAGGCAAATTGTCAATAAACCCTTAACTCGCGGTACAGGGTGTCGCGCTCGACCGGGACGCGCCCGGCCTTGGCGATCATGGAGACGATGTCGTCGCGGCTCATGGTCTGGGGGGTGTCGGCCCCTGCCTCGTGCCCGATGCGCTCCTCGACGACGGTCCCGTCCAGGTCGTTCACCCCGAAGGCGAGGGAGACCTGGGCGATCTTCTCCCCGATCATGACCCAGTACGCCTTTATGTTGGCGAAGTTGTCAAGGTAGATGCGGGAGACGGCGAGGGTCCTCAGGTCGTCCACCCCGCCGGTCCCGGCGCCGGCGATCTTCAGCTCGGAGTGCTCCGGCTGGAAGGCGAGGGGGATGAACACCTGGAAACCGCCGGTCCGGTCCTGCAGCTCCCGCAGTCGGCGCATATGGTCCACCCGGTCGGCGTGGCTTTCCAGGTGCCCGTAGAGCATGGTCGCGTTGGATTTGAGCCCGGCCCCGTGCACCTGCTCCATGATGTCGAGCCAGGCGGCCCCGGAAATCTTCTCGGGACAGAGCTGGTTCCGTACCGCCGGCGCGAAGATCTCGGCACCGCCGCCCGGCAAAGAGCCGAGCCCCGCTTCCTTGAGGCGCTCCAGGGTCTCCGGGATGGAGAGCTGGGCCAGGTCCGAGAGGTAGGCGATTTCTACCGCAGTGAACGCCTTGATGTGCAGGGACGGTGACACGGCCCGAATGGTGCGCAGCAGCTCCAGGTAGAACTCGAAGGGAAGCTCGGGGTGCAGCCCGCCGACCACGTGGATCTCGGTGGCGCCCTGGCCCAGCGCCTCTTGGGCGCGTTGCCGGATTTCGTCGAGGGTCATCAGGTAGGCGCCCGGCTGGTCCGCGGTCCGGGAAAAGGCGCAGAAAAGGCAGCGGTTCACGCAGATGTTGGTGTGGTTGATGTGGCGGTTCACGTTGAAGAAGACCCGGCGGCCGTTACGCCGCTCGTTCACCGCGGCCGCGAGTTCGCCGACCGCCAGCAGGTCGTGGTGGCCGAAAAGAAAGAGCGCCTCGGCTTCGTCTATCCTGGCTCCGGCGTGCACCTTTTTTGCTATGGCTGCAAATGTGGTCATGGGGGTCCTTGGTTGTGCAACGGCGTTTTTTCCATCGGACCGATCGGTCGGATCGGACGCGGGCTTGCTCGCTGGCCTAGTTGCCCCAGCGCCGGAACAGGGTGTGGCTGACGCCGACGCTGTCCAGGACCTTGCCGACCACGAAGTCCACCAGGTCGTCCAGCGTCTCGGGGTGCTGGTAAAAGCCAGGCATGGCGGGCACAATTTTCACCCCAAGCCGCGCCAGCTTCAACATCTGCTCCAGGTGGATCGCGTTCAACGGGGTTTCCCTGGGCACCAACACCAGGGGACGCCCTTCTTTCAGCATGACGTCGGCCGCGCGCTCCAAAAGGTTGCCGGAATTGCCGTTGCTGATCCGGGAAAGGGTCCCCATGGAGCAGGGAGCGACGATCATGGCATCCGGCGCCGAAGAACCGCTGGCGATGGGCGCGCTGAAATCGTCTGTCGCATAGTAGTTGAGCGCCGCAGCGTCGGCGCGAAAGTAGCAGCTGAGCTGGTCGGACACGGAGGCCGCTCCTCCCCAGTCAAGTCCACGCTCCTCCTTCAGGACCGCAAAACCGGCCGCGCTGATCAGCATGCTGACCCGGACCCCGGAGCGCAAGAGTTCCTCACCCAGCCTCAGCCCGTAGAGCGCACCGGAAGCCCCGGTAACGGCGAGGGCGATGTGCCGCGCCCTCATGCCGCGACCTGCAGGGTGTCCAGCAGGGTGGCCAGGCAGAGGGTCACGCTGATGTAGCCGTTCATGCTGAAAAAGGCCGCGTCCAGTTTGCCGAGGTCCCCGCCGCGCAAAAGCCAGTGCTCGTAGAGCAGCATGCCGCAGGCAGCCGCGAGCCCGGCGAGGTACCAGGGACCGAGCTGCATGCTGAAGTACAGGGCGCCCAGGAATCCGCAGGACGCCAGGTGGAAAAAACGAGCGGTCCAGAGCGAGCCGGAGACGCCAAGCGCCGCCGGTATGGAGTGCAGGCCGCTGGCCTTGTCAAATTCAAGGTCCTGCAGCGCGTAGAGGATGTCGAATCCGGCCACCCAGAATAGGACTGCGAGCCCCAAGAGGTAGGCGGGGAACTCCGCTTCCCCACGCACGGCGATCCAGGCCCCCAAGGGGGCACCGGCGAGACAGATGCCGAGCACCACGTGCGCCAGTGCGGTGAAGCGCTTGCAGTAGGAATAGAGCAGCAGGAAGCCGAGGGCGACCGGCGCCAGGTTGAAGCAGAGCGGGTTCAGCATCCGCGCGGCCCACAGCATGAGCAGCACGGAAAGGGCGATGAAAACCAGCACGGCGGCCCGGCTGAGCAGCCCCGCGGGAATGGCGCGGCCGCTGGTGCGCGGATTCTTGGCGTCGATCTCCGCATCGATGACACGGTTTAATCCCATCGCGGCGGAGCGCGCCCCGACCATGGCGGCGACTATCCAGCCGGCCTGGGCCAGCGTCGGCAGGCCGCGGGCCGCCAGGAGCGCGCCCGTGAAAGCAAAAGGGAGCGCGAAAATCGTGTGGGAAAATTTTATCATCTCCAGGAAGACCCGCACCCTGGCGTATAGTGTCATTTCAACTCCTGCCTGACTGCTCATGGCAACCTTTCCGTCCCCGCCGACCAGAGGAACCCCCCCGCTCCGATATGCTCTGGGCGTCATGGCCTCGCCGTGCGCCTGCGCTCCGACTACTCCGCTTGTTCCGGGTTCCAGGGACGCCAGCCGTAATTATCCTTAACTGCAAGTTTTTATCACTTCCCCAAAGCGAAGACAATGTTTTTCTTCCCGTTCCGTTGTCTCGGGACGCCGGTTGCGCGCGCGTTCGGGAGACCGGCAACCCGGAAAAAACAGCCGGTAAAAGAGCGCGCCGCCCCCTAAACGCATTAAAGAGTGTTAACATGTATTGGCGGCTGCCCGTTGCGCAGGGGGCGGCCGCTGTGCAGACCCTGAACACCTCCGTATTGATATCGATTTGCAAATACTCTGGCCGGCTATCATTAAAACCATTCCGGTCCGGCTGCTTGCGGCTTTGTGTGCAGCTTCGCCCGTTATGGCACCCTGCGTGTAATGGATAAAGTAACGACAGCCAAAGGGGGCCACCATGAACGCCAGAATGACACCAGGCGCACCGACCAAAATAGCAGGGCATAGCATCAGAGCAGCAATCCTTTCCCTGGCCCTGGTTTTTGCCGGCTGCGGCGGGGGAGGGGGGAGCGCCCCCGCAGTAAGCGGCGTTGCGGCGAGCGCGCCCACAGCGCAAACCGAGGCAGCGGCGAACGCCTTCTCGGTGACGGGCGACACGTACGGGATGCAGAGCGCGACCTACCTCGCCTCCACCAAGTCCTCGCTGGGCATCGTGCTGCGGGCTGCCATCGCCTCCAGCATGACCGACCCGAACTTCATGACGGTGGCCCGCATCGATATTCCGCCCAACGCGGCCATCAGCACCTTGAGCGACTACTCCCTGGGGGCAACGGCAACTGCCCAGGTGTTCCCAGGCAACGTCTACTTCCTGAACGGCCACCCCTCGACCCTGCTGAGAACCGTCGACGGTACCATACGTTTCACCTCTTTCGGCGGCAACACCGGCGACAGGATCTCCGGGTCCTTCAGTGCGGTCGTGGAGGATGGCGGCGACACCTCGAGCCCGAAGGCGCGTTACAGCATCAGCGCGAATTTCGACTTCACCACCGACAGCTACGGCTCGGTGACTCCGGCGGTTCCCTCCCCGGTCCAGGCGGCCAGCGCCAGCTATGACACGAACTGCGCCTCCTGCCACGCCCTGGGTAGCCATGATCCGACCTCGGCCGGCGCCGGCGACCTGGCCCTCAAGGGCGGCAAGCTGAACGCTCCGTTCCCTGGGAACCAGTCCAGCCACCAGGGAATCCGCCTGGCAGACAGCGAAATCACCGCCCTGAAGGTCCTGCTGAACAGCAACTAGCCGCCGACTCGATCCCGGCGCAACCTGCAAGAGCCCCTGCCGGTTGCGCCGCACGCGCTGCCAGCGTCAGCCAGATCTTACCAAATCCCACCAATTCCCCCATAATCCCGCCAAATCACAGCTCTTGAAGTCCCGCTAACTAGTCAAATCCAGTGCTTTTTTACTTACATTTTCTTGCTGCCCGCGTCCCGCGTGGCAGGAACAGAATGTGCACTTAGCTACTTCCGGTTGAGTTTTTTCGCTCATTCCGTCATATGGCCAGTAAGCGGGCCCTCAGCCAGGCGGGGTAGGCAAGGGATTTCTCCCCATTAAACAGCAGTGTAAGGCGCTCTCATTGGTAAAATACCTTTATGTTTCTCAAGTTATTTGCTATTGTGGCACAATTTTCCATTCCCTGCCCTGCGTAGCTAAAAGACCGGAAGGGGCACCGCCAAATGCCCAGACCGGGCGAGGCCCAGGTTAGTGACTGACAACGGGCGGCAGAATTTATTAGATATTGAGGATTTATCACTAATTAGATCAAAAAAATGCAGAGCGCTTGCCGCCGTCAGATTAGGGTAATCCGGCGCAATCTTACGGCTAAACGACCGGACCAGACCGCCGACGAGGAGATTATTTGAAATAAACCACCCCGCAGTTACATAACGTCTACTCCGACAAAGGCAAAACCGGAGCAATCCGGTGACGCAAAGCCACGGGTCCCTGACTCTCTCTTCGAGGGTGGTGGATAGCCGGGTTACCAAAGAGCTTGTGGAGTCAGCACCCCTAAGGACGCCAGTTTGTCCAAAGGATAGGAATGCCCGCCTCCACCTGAAGGCGGGCATTTTTTGTGACTTCGGGCGCACCTGCCAACCCCGGGATAAGAACGACTTCAGCGTAGCGCAGAGAGGGATCATGAATCAAAACAGCGTAACAACCGCACCAGGAAAGGAGAACACCATGAGAACGAAGAGCCGTATTGCCGGGTTCATCCTGGCAGCCATCGTGGCCTTGCCGCTGGCAGCATGGGGACAACCGAACGTCGCCATCACCATCAAGGCCCAGAAAGAGGTGAGTGTCACCGTCAACGGGAAACAGGTCAAGAAGAAGATCGCAGCCAAGGGAGTGCAGCCGGGCGATGAGATCATCTACACCTTGGCGTACGTCAACTCGGGAACCGAGGCGGCGAAGGACGTCGTCATCAGCGATCCGATCCCGGCCGGTACCATCTTCATCCCCGGCTCCGCCAGCGAAGTCGGCGATCTCACCTTCTCCATCGACAAGGGAAAGAGCTACAAGAGGGCGACCCTGCTGACCTATGAGATCAAGGCCAACGACGGCAGCATGCAAAAGAGGGTAGCCTCGCCCGACGATTATACCGACATACGCTGGACGATCAACCTGATACCTGCCGGGGGCAAGGGGTCGGTGAACTTCAAGGTCAAAGTGAAATAAATAGCAGTCAGTTCCATTCCACCTTAACTGAAACCAAAAAAGGAGCTCAGATGAACAATCCTAGAAAGGCAAGAGAACCGACAGACTAAGGCATGAAGCAGACAGACTAAGGCATGAAGCAGACAGACTAAGGCATGAAGCAGACAGTTGAACCATTTAATTGCATTCCATTTGATCGAACCAAAAAAGGAGAACCAATGAGAACGAATCAGAGCAAGCAGGCAGCGCGGGGTCTCTGTGCCGCCCTGGCGATCACCGCCCTGGCAGCCATCGGCTCGCCAGGAACCGCAGCGGCCAGCACGACGGCCGGAGCCACCATCCTCAACATAGTCCAGGTGAACTACAAGGACGCGACCGGTACGGGTACCGTGTACAGCGCCGCCTTCTCGACCGCGATCACCGTCAATCTGGTCAAGGCCGGGCTGAACATCACCTCGCCGCCCAACTCGGCGGCCATCCCGGGCTTCACCTGCCTTGCTGACGGCAGCTACGCGTCCGGCGACACCTTCACGGCCTACTACGCGATGACGGCCACGGCCAACGGCCAGGACGTCTACAACCTGTCCATAACGGACACCCCCATTTTCGCCAGCACCGCCACTGCGGTCTACTCGCTCCTCGACTACACCGGCGCGGTAACCGCGGGACCGATCTCCACCTCGAACACCAGGACCCTTAACAGCGCCATCGTGGTCGGCACTCTCGGCGCGGACACCCTGCTCTTCCCGGGCGGCTCGCTGAAGCCTGCAGGTAGCGGCGGCCTGGCTCCCAACGATATCGTGGTCGTGGATTACGGCGCAACCAAGACCGCCTACCTGGTCAAAACGGTCACCCTCGGAAACGCCAAAGGGTACTCGATCTCTGGCACCGTCGCGAGCACGACTACCGGTATCACCACGGCAGAGGTACAGGACAAGGTGCAGGTGCAGGCCTTCAGCAATAACGCCCTCGGGATCGGCTCCGGCGCGGTCGGTGCGGCTCCGGCCTTCAGCACCACGGCACCCGCAATCGGCACGGTGGTGGGCCAGATGGTGCTGGTCAAGATCGACGTATCGGCCAAGACCAACGTCATCGGCCCAGGTAACGACGCGCACGTAAGCTACACCCTCACCACGACGGACAGCTCCTCCGGTAACACCCAGTACGTCGGCGCCAGCGGCACCCACATCTGCGACGCCGGCCTTTTCAAGACGACCCAGCTCTCCATCAAAAAGACGGTGGCCAACATCACCAATCCGGCGATGACCACCACCGGCAACCCCGGGGACATCCTGGAGTACACCGTGGTGGTGAATAACCCCGGCGGCCAGGCAGCCCTGACGGCCATTGTCGACAACATCCCCTCCTACACCAAGCTGGTAACCTTCCCGACCACCTACAACACCGCTCCCAGCAACGCCTACAGCGGCATTTTCGCCACCGTCACGGACGGCACCCACAGCGTCAGCCTGACGGTCGATGGCACCACCGAAGCAGCGGCCCAGCCGACAGGTATCGCACCGACAGTCGGCTACGGCACCGCGACCGGGGTCACCGCAGGCTCCGCTCTCAACTTCTTCCTCGGGCAGGGCTCCACGGTGAGCGCAGGCGGGACGGTGCCGTCGTGCAACGACAACACCAAAAACACCCAGCTGCTCTGCGTCGGCGGCACGACCGCCTGGTACCAAACCTACACCCTCAAGTACCAGGTGAAGGTCGACTAGTTCAGTCTTGTTATGCTGTAATTTGAAGGCGTTCCGGCTCTCGCCCTGAGGGCCGGAACGCCAGCGAGGGAGATTCTGTGAAAAATTCAATCAAAGCACTACTGGCGCTGGGGCTTGCGCTGCCGCTTGCCCTTTCGGCAACGGCTTCCTTTGCCAACACGGCCGCCAACACCGCCATCGTCAACAAGGCCGTCCTGACCTACAACGGCGGCCTGACCGCCCAGTCCTCGGTCACCGTCGTGGTCGCCCTGGTTCCCTCCACCCCCAACGCAACCATCAACCCGGCCAACGGCGTCTATACCGCAGTCGACAACCAGCCGCTGTCCAACACCGTGACGGTAACCGCCACCGCCAACGGACCGGCGACCTACACGGTAGCCCCGTCGGTCAGCGCTCCGGTTAACAGCACCGCGCCGTCGGTCACCGGTGGCGCCAGCATTTCCCTGGGCGCCACCATAACGGCGGGCACCGGCAGCGCGACCTCCATCGTGGTCCCCGCGCCCAACGGCGGCGCAACCACCAACAACTCGCCGGTTAACGGCATCGGCGTCGGCTCCATCATCGTCTTCACCATTAACAACACGATCTACGCCGAGCAGGTGACCTCGACGGTATACAACTCCGCCACCAACACCTTTACCATCAACTTCGGCACCGCGCTGGCAGCGGCCGATGTCGCCGGCAACGTCGCGGGCCTCCAGGTCGGTGAGCGGCAGCAGGTGACCCTCACCGCCAAACCGGGCACCATCGTGGCACTGGGCAGCAACATCACCTCGACGATCAGCGCCGCCGTCTCGGCTGCCGTCTTCGGCCCCGGGTTCTCCACGGCACCGACCACGGTGGACACCTGGACCTCGACCCCGCCGACCATCAGTTTCCAGAAGTATTCCCGTAACGTGACGTCGAAGGTCGCCGGTTCCGGCGCCCCGCACACCAATGCCAACATCGAAGGTAACACCGGCGCCGGCTCACTTCCCTACTTCACCGGCGGAGTCGTCGGCGCCCCGGGCGAGATCATCGAGTACATCGTGGAGGCTTCCAACAGCGGCACCAGCTCCTTTGATCTCACCAACTGCGCCATCACGGATACCCTGCCGATCGCCTATGTCCAGGATCCGCTGCTCACCCCCTACACCGGGACCAAGCAGGTATTCTACATCGACAACACGGGCGCGACCCAGCAGACCTTCGACCTGACCGCCAACGCTTCCGGCGGCAGCCTGGCGAGCTACGTGAGCCCCAACCTGGTCGTCAACGTCGGTGTCGGCGCCAACAGCACGACTCCCGGGACCATCCCGATCGGCAAAAGCGTCACTATCGCCTATCAGGTGAAGATCAAGTAGGGAGTCAAACGGCCTGATGTTCATGAACCGGATCAACAACCTTTGCAGCAGCCTCTCCGGCCTTCGGGCCGGGAGGTTTGCCGGTGTCCCGCGCGGGAACCGGCAGGGCCGCGGCACGTTCGTGCCGCGGAGCGCCGCAGGGGTGCGTCCGGCGGGCGTCAGTCTTTTCCGGATCCTGGCGCTCCTGACGGCGCTTGGGACCCTCGCCCTGGCGCCGCAGCAGGGAAGCTGCGCAGCCACCGGCGACAAGATCGTCAACAAGGCGAGCTTCAGCGCGCTGGAGATAGGCACACTGTCCAGCGCGGTGACGGTAACCGCCGTCAACCGCACCAAATCGGTCACCGAGTTTTTCAAGTACGCACCAGGCGTGGCGGGCGCCACGAGTGTCACGGTAGCGCCCGCCAGCTTCCTGAACGCCGGCGGCACCCTGAGCCCGCTGCCGGCTCCCCTGACGGCGGGGACCCTGACGCCCATCGACCTCTCCGCCCCGGTAGCGCTTTTGCAGTACAGCACCTTCCATGCGGGCGAGCCGGTATTCGTCCAGGTCACCGATCCGGACCAGGACATCGACCCCAGCAAGGCGGGGACTGTCCTGGTGACCGTTTCCGACCCGACGACCGGCGACAGCGAAACGCTGCAGCTGACCGAGACCGGCCCGCATACCGGCGTCTTCATCGGCTACATCCAGACAACCCTGGCAGGAAGCACGGCGAACAACGGCACGCTCTCGGTCACCCAGTCCAGCTCCATCACCGCCCGCTACACCGACAGCGCCGACGCGAGCGACACCTCTTCGACGACCGCGCTGGTCGACCCGCTCGGTATCGTCTTCGATTCACTCACCGGCAAGCCGGTGGACGGCGCCAAGGTCGAACTGCTCAACGCCGACGGCACGCCCGCCCTGGTGCTGGGCGACGACGGCCTGAGCTCCAACCACTTCCCCAACGCGGTGGTGAGCGGCGGCACGACTACCGACACCGAGGGAAGAATCTACACCTTCAACCCCGGCAGCTTTCGCTACCCGTTCGTGGCCCCGGGGGACTACATCCTGAGGATCACCCCGCCGGCCAGCTACAACTATCCCTCGACGGTCTCGACGACCAAGCTGCAGACCCTCCCGGGCGGCCCGTTTGCCATCGGGGACGGCTCCTACGGCAAGGTCTTCACGGTCCCGACCGGACCGGCCATCCGGGTCGACATCCCCGTTGACCCGAAGAGCGGGATCCTCTGGCTCTCCAAGAGCGCCGGACAAGCCATCGTCTCCGCCGGCGAATACCTGAGCTACGACCTCACCCTGGAGAACAGCGACACGGTCGCCACCGTCTCAGCCGCGATCGTGAGCGACCAGCTCCCGCCCGGATTCCGCTACCGCAAGGGGACCGCACGCCTGAACGGTCTGGCGGCGGCCGACCCCCAGGTTTCGCCGGACGGCAGCACCCTCACCTTCCAGGCAGGGAGCATCGCGCCGAAGGGCTCGGTCATCATCCACTACGTGGTGGGGGTCGGAGCCGGAGCGAGGCCGGGCAACGCGATCAACAGCGCCGTGGCAACCGGGACCCCGAGCGTCGCCTCCAACACGGCGAGCGCAACGGTGGTCGTCCAGGAGCCATTCCTGCAGAGCCGCAGCATCATCATGGGGCGGGTGGTCGTCGGCACCTGCAGCGAGGACGCCGAGGCGAACAAGAAGGGGATGGAGGGAGTCGGGATCTTCCTGGAAGACGGCACCTTCGTGCTGTCCGACAAGCGCGGCATGTTCCACCTGGAAGGGGTTACAGCCGGCACCCACGTGGTGCAGCTCGATCTCGACTCGATCCCCGAAGGCTACCAGATCCTGCCCTGCGAGCAGAACAGCCGTTTCGCCGGCCGGGCCTATTCCCAGTTCGTCGACCTGCAGGGCGGCACCATGTGGCGCGCCGATTTCCATCTGGGAAAAACTGAACTCATCCCTCCGACGGCGGAAGCCATCACCCTGAAGAGCCTCGCCAAAGCGGGGGGGGTACCGGTCGAGCCGCCCGCCACGTCCCTGTCCGGCACCTCCGGCTCCGGTACCTCCGGCAGGGCCGCGGGGCAGAAGATGGAGGGAGCGGGCGCCGCGGCCTACAAGGGCGAAGTGACCATCGAGATGATCAGCAGCCAGGAGGGGGAGTTCATCGACTACCGGATCCCGCTGCAGGCAGCCGGCGTGCCGCTTAGCAACCTGCAGCTCACCGTCACCCTGCCAAACGGCGCCATCTACCACAGGGGAAGCAGCAAGCTGGACGCGGCCGCCATTCCCGACCCGGAACTCGCGGCCGGGAGCCTGCGCTACCTGCTCGGCTCCGCCGACGCCGACTGGCAGAAGGAACTCAGGTTCCGGGTCTCCCTGGATCGCAAGACCAAGGCAGGCGAGTTGCAGACCAAGGCCGCACTTAGCTTCGACAGCCCGACGGCCAAGGGGGTCACGGCGCCCGAAGTCGAGAACCTGCTCTCGCTGGTCAAGGAAGAAAACCGGGTTTCTCTCCCCTCGATCGTGCTGCATCCGCACTTCCCGACCTTCGGCGCCGAATTGAGCGCGGAAGACCGCCAGCAGCTGGACGAGCTGGTCCTGGTGCTGAGCCGCTTCAGCATCGACCGCATCGACGTCACCGGCCACACCGACATCGTCCGCATCGCGCCGCGCAGCCGCAAGGTCTACGCCGACAACACCGCCCTCTCCTTCGCCAGGGCGAGGAGCATCGGCCGCTACCTGACCGCCGCGCTGCACCTGCCGCCCGAAAGCCTCGAACTGACCGGCAGGGGCGAGCGGGAGCCGGTGGCGACCAACCGGACGCCGGGCGGCCGCGGCATGAACCGGCGGGTCGAGGTGAAGGTCTCGCTGTCGCAGGACTTTGAGACCTCGCGCCTGAGGATCGTCAAGGAGAGAAGCGGACTTAAGAAGCAGGAGACCCTCGGAGCCCCGGTCACGACCGGCCTCGCGCAGGCGGGGCAGCTCAGCAAGGTGCCGCCCGTTGAGGAGGTCATGGTCATGAAGGGGGCCTCCCATGCGGCGGAGGCGGCGACGCCGGCGGGCCTCCGCAAAACGGCTCTGCTCCAAGAAGCCTCCCAGCCCGGCACGGCCATCCTGTCGGAAAGGAGCGTCCAACCGGAAAAGAGCGTCCAACCGGAAAAGAGCGTCCAACCGGAAAAGAGCGTCCAACCGGAAAAGAGCGCCGAGCCGACGGGCGCTGCGGCGCCAAGCGGCGACTCCGCGCAGAAAAAGCAGGTCGCAGCGCTCCCTGCCAAGGCCGCAGAGCATGTCGAACTGTTCTCCGCCGTCAGCGACGGGACCATCAACTACCGCATCAAGCTGGTGGGGTTCAAAGGGGAGCTGAAGAAGGTCAGCGTCACCCTGGTGACGCCGAAGAGCCACCTTTACATGACCGGCACCAGCCGGCTCTCCGGTTTGCCGGTGCCCGATCCGGAAACCAAGCCGTCGGTGATCGCCTACAACCTGGCGAAGATCCCCGGCGACCAGAAGCTCGACCTCCGCCTGCAGGCGATCCTCGACAGCGACGACCAGGCAGAGTCCCAGGGGAGCAGCGTCACCGTCGTGGTCGCGGACAACGACGGCAAAGCGCTGCAAACCTTCAGCGCCGCGGCGGAGCTCTCCGACAACATGGACGAGATCAACAGGCCGGATCTTCCCCCTCCCGCGGAAAACACGGTCAGCCAGGATCGGAAAGAGAAGGACGAGGCGGAAGCTAAGCTCAGCGAATACGTGGAGAAGGTCCAGCCGAAGGCGGGCGGCAAAGCGGAGCCGGCCGATCCCAACGCCGCGCTGCACGTCACGGAGGCGGAGGGATTCATCTCCCCGACGGACGGGAGCGTCATTGCATCCAAGATAAATTCCATCAGGATCGTCCTCAACTCCGCGCTGACGCCGGTGATGACCCTGGACGGCAAGGAGATACCGGCCGACCGGATCGGTTTCAAGATGAAGGATCCCAAGAGCGAGAAGAGCCTGTACACCTTCATCGGGGTGGATTTCGGCGACGCGGGGGAACATGAGCTGCGCCTGAAGGGGATGGATCCCTTCGGCACCGCCCGTTTGGACAAGAGCGCCAAGGTGACCCGTACCGGCGACATCACCTCCATCAGGCTGGTCTCGGCGGAAGGGAACCTCGCCGACGGCAGGACCCCGGTGAGGGTCCGGATCCAGCTCTTCGACAAGGACAACAAGCCGGTGGTGGCCAACGCCGAGCTCTCCCTCAAGGGGGGGAACCTGCGCCCCGTGTCGGCGACGGGGAATCCGGGGCTCGATTCGGGAGCCGGCATGGTCGCCGTCGACAGCCAGGGCTGGATCACCTTCCAGCCGGTGACGGCCAGCGGGCTGTACCGGGCGCAGATCGCCTACAACAAGGCGACCCTGGACATCGAGACCTACGTCAAGCCGAAGATGCGCAACTGGATACTGGTGGGGCTCGCCGAGGGGACGGCCGGGTACAATAGCGCCGCCGGGCACCTGGAAAACCTGAAAGCCTCCGGGGAGGAGGACCGCTTCTACGACAAGGAGCGCGTCGCCTTTTACGCCAAGGGGACCGTCAAGGGGGAGTGGCTGCTGACCATGTCCTATGACTCCGCCAAGCAGAGCACCGGGGTCTCCGGCAACGCGCTGTTCCAAAACATCGACCCTAACGCCTTCTACACCCTGTACGGGGATTCCACGGCCCAGGGGTACGACGCCTCCAGCCAGAAGAAGCTCTACCTGAAAGTCGAGCGCGACCAGTTCAATGCCATCTACGGCGATTACGACACCGGGCTCACCGTCACGGAGCTCTCGCGCTACAGCCGCAAGCTAAACGGCGTCAAGGCGGAGTTCCGCTCCAAGGACTACGAGCTGACCGCCTTCGGCAGCGAGACCGGCCAGTCCTTCGTCAAGGACGAAATCCCCGGCGACGGCACCTCAGGGCTGTACCGGCTCAGCAGGCCCGGGATCGTCCTCAACTCCGAGACCATCACCATCGAGTCGCGCGACCGCTTCCACAGCGAGACGGTGACCGCCTCCCAGCAGCTGACCCGCTTTGTGGACTACAGCATAGACTACGATGCCGGCACGGTTTTCTTCAAGGCGCCGGTCATGAGCCGGGACGACCAGCTCAACCCGGTGTACATCGTCGCCGATTACGAGGTCCTGAGCGGCGGGGGGAGCGCCCTGACCTACGGCGGGCGCGCCGGGACCAAGCTTCTGGACGGCGCGCTCCAGGTGGGCGGCACCTACGTACACGAGGGGCAGGTAAACGGCGCCAACAACCTGTACGGCGCCGATGCGGCGGCGACCCTGGGTGCCGGCACCAAGGCCCGGGCCGAGTTCGCCACCTCCAACAACGATTCCGGCCCGTTCAAGTCGAAGGGGAGCGCCTACCTCGCCGAGGTTGTCCACACCGACCAGAAATTCGACTCTAAGGCGTACTTCCGCGAGCAGGAGGGGGGCTTCGGCCTGGGGCAGCAGTCGGCGACCGAGACCGGGACCCGCAAGTTCGGCGTGGAGGGAGCTTACAAGCTGAGCTCCGCCGCGACCCTGAACGCCCAGGCCTACCAGCAGGACAACCTGTCCGGGGGCAACGTCCGGGACTTCGCCGAGGTTTTGGGGAGCTACACCGACAAGGACCGGGGACTGACCACCCGGGGGGGGCTGCGCTACGCCAACGATACCCTGGCGGACAACAGCCACGCGACCTCGCTGCTCGGCACCGTGGGAGCCAGCTGGAAGACCCTGAACCAGCGGCTGACCCTGCGGGCCGACCACGATCAGGCGCTCTTCAGCAAGAACAACAACACCGACTACCCGACCAAGACCGTGCTGGGCGCGGACTTCCAGGCCACCAAGGCAGTCACCCTCTTCGCCCAGGAGGAGCTGACCTTCGGCACGGCGACCCGCACCGACACGACCCGGGTTGGCGTCAAGGCCACCCCCTGGACCGGGGGCACCTTCGCCTCGTCGGTCGGCAGCGACCAGACCGAGAACGTCGACCGGACCTTCGCCACGGTCGGCCTGGCCCAGAAGTGGCAAATCACCCCGCGCTGGACGGTCGACGGCGGCCTGGATCGCAACCAGACCATCCGCTCCGCCGTCAAGGGCGGCTACCAGTTTGACGTGAACGTCCCGCCGGCCTCGGGGGGACAGGACTTCACCGCGGTCTCGCTGGGAGCCAACTTCCAGGAGAAAAAGCTGACCTGGTCCAACCGTGCCGAATACCGCACCAGCAGCAGCGACAACAAGTGGGGACTGATAACGGGGGTCATGAACGAGCAGGGACTGTTCTGGGGCTGGACCGGCAAGCTGCAGGTGCTGCGCAGCACCTCGACGCTGGGCTCCAGCAGCACCGATGTCGATGTGCGCGTGGGGATTGCCTACCGCCCGCCGGTTACCCGCTGGATCCTGCTGGACCGCCTCGACCTGGTCTCGCACGACGATACCAGCACGACGGCGTCGACCCGGGGCAAGCGGATCATCAACAACCTGAACGCCAACTTCAGGCCGAACAAGAGGAGCCAGCTGTCGCTGCAGTACGGGGCGAAGTACGTCCTGGAACAGATCGACAGCACCGATTACTCGGGCTTTACCGACCTGGTCGGCCTGGAGGGACGTTACGACCTGGGGGCCAATTGGGACATCGGGCTGCGCGGCTCGATCCTCCACACCTGGGCACTGAATCAGCTAAGCTACAGCGTCGGTCCGTCCGTCGGCTGCAACGTGATGGAGAACGCCTGGCTCAGCCTGGGTTACAACCTGATCGGATTCAAGGACCGCGACTTCTCCGCGGCCAGCTTCACCTCGCAGGGACCCTTTGTCCAGTTCCGCGTGAAGTTCGACCAGAACTCCGTCAAGGACGGCCTGCAGGCGCTGAACCAGTAAAGGAATCCGTTTCCGGATTTGTTTACTGGTTCTGTTTTGCCAGCTAAGCCAGGTTTGCTGGCGCGCCTGGGCTGCGGCGACGGAAGCTGTCTTTGGCGCTGCCGGGCTTCCCTGTGCCGGGGCACTTGCTCCGGGTCTCCGTCCTTAACCCCTTTAGTTTTAGGCAGCTTCCCACGCCCGACTACGTTCGCCAGATGCTGAAGCTGTCCGATCTGGAGCGTGGATGCCGCTCCCACAACATACATACTAGAGAACCCGATATGCTCATTCAATGGCGGCGCAAACACCACAGCACCGACTTCCTCCGTATCGCTTTTCTTGCCCTGGCATTTCTGCAGTTCGCCGCGAGCGCCTTCGCCCTCATGTGTGCGGCTCCCGGCTCCAGCGGCCCGGTCACCATCTCCGGCATCGTCAACACCTACTACCCGGGGAGCGCCTCGGTATCGGCCGGGTCCAGCTCCGTACCGGTCGGCGCGATCGACGGCCGGGGTGCCTCGACCCCGATCGGAGCCGGAGACCTGCTGCTGGTGGTCCAGATCCAGGACGCCACCATCAACTACAGCAACAGCTCCTCCTATGGCGGCTCCTCCCCCGGGCAGGGGTACACCCAGCTCAACTCGGCGGGGCTCTACGAGTACGTCGCGGCGGCCGGCGCGGTGTCGGGGGGGCGCGTCCCGCTCGCCGCGGGCCTTACCAACAGCTACCACAGCGCTTCGGCGTCAGCGACCCAGGGGCAGCGCACCTTCCAGGTGATCCGGGTGCCCCAGTACTCCAGCGCCACCATCGGCGCCACGGTTACCGCCCCCTACTGGAACGGCTCCACCGGCGGCATCGTGGCCTTCGACGTCGCGGGGAAACTGACCTGGGGTGGCAGTCCCTCCATCGAAGTCACCGGACTTGGTTTCAGGGGAGGCGCCGCACAGCTGGCGAACGCCAACGCCACGGGGGTCATCCTGGCCAACACCGACTACCTCAACCCGCAGGGGGGAGGAGTCCTGGGGGTGGGGGGCGTCACCGGGAGTGTGCCCAACGGTGCCAAGGGGGAGGGGATCGCCGGCACACCGATCATCGTCTTCCAGGCCAGCTCCCCGAGCGCAGGAAACCCGGCCGGGGGCTTCGCCGGCTCCGTGGTGAACACCGGGGGGGTCGACGGCTCCACGGGCGGCTACCCGGGCGGGAGCTTCGCCCGGGGAGCCCCGGGCAACGCCGCCGGAGGGGGGACCGACGGCAACCCCCAGGGCCTCTACGTGGGGGCGAGCGGGGCCGACACGAGCTTCAACGACCAGAACACGGGGGGGGGAGGCGGCGGCAACTACGGCTCCGGAGGAACCGGGGGGTTCGGCTGGACCCCGGACATCCCGCCCGGCTCCCAGACCGGCGGCTTCGGCGGCGGATCGGTTCCCTCCTCCCCCTCCCTGCTCATCTTCGGCGGGGGCGGCGGCGCCGGGAGCAACAACAACGGCACCAACGACACCACCGGCATGATGAGCTCCGGCGGCGCCGGAGGCGGCATGGTCTTCGTGCGCGCCGCCTCCGTTGCCGGCTCCGGCACCATCAACGCCAACGGGGCCAACGGCAATATCTCCGCCACCCCGCCGAGCACCCCGACCGCCAACGGCATCATGAACGACGCCGCCGGCGGAGGGGGCGCGGGGGGCTCCGTGCTCCTCTTCGTCGACAACGGCGGCGCAGCCACCGGCGCCACCATCAATACCAAAGGGGGCGCAGGGGGGAACAACGCCCCGAACACGGGAGAGACGATTCGCTGCAACCACGGCCCGGGCGGGGGGGGGCTCCGGCGGCTACGCCGTGGTCTCCGGTTCCACCACCATAAACTACCCCGGTGGCAGCAACGGACTCACCTGCACCAGCAACACCTCCCCCGCGCAGTACGGGGCCACAACCTCCCCCGGCGGCGCCTCGCTGGTGAACCTGGGGGCGGGGCAGATCACCGGCTTCACGGCCAGCCCGGAGTGCTACCCGCGCCTCACGGTCACCAAGGCGACCTCCACCCCCAACGTGAACCAGGGGGGTGTCGTCAGCTACGCCATCACCGTGACCAACGCGGCCGGCTACGGCCTGGCGACCGGCGTGGCGCTGAGCGATACCCTCCCCAACACCCCCAACTTCAGCTTCGCCGCGACCACCTCGGTGGTGCTGGCGGGCGGAGCCACCCGCACCGCGACCGTCAATCCGGCGCCGGGCGCCCCCTCCCCCTCCTGGGGTACCTTCTCGCTTCCGGGAGGCGGTTCGGTCACGGTCAGCTTCACCGTCAACGTCGCTGCTGCCACTCCCTTGGCCACCTACCAGAACCCGGCGGCGGTGACCTACAACGACCCGACCGCCACCTCGGCGGGACAGACCATCACCCCCGGCGGCAGCTACGCGGGGAGCGGCGTCGGCACGGTCCCGGGCAGCAACTACAACCCGCTTTCCAGCACCGCCGAGGACGTGACGGTGCAAAGCCCCGCGACCTTCACCAAATCGTTCAACCCGACCAGCATCGCCATCGGCGGCACGACGGTTTTGACCGTCACCGTCACCAATAACGCCCCGATCGCGCTCACCGGCGCCTCCTTCACCGACAGCTACCCCGCCGGCCTGGTGAACGCCGGGACCCCCGCCGCCTCCACCACCTGCGTCGGCGGTAGCGTCGCCGCCGCGCCAGGCGGGACCTCCTTCACCCTGAGCGGGGCCAGCATCCCCGCCTCGGGGAGCTGCCAGGTGCAGGTGACGGTGACCGCGCCGGTGTCGGGACCGTTCAGCAACTCCATCGCGGCGGGGAGTCTCAGCGACGCCCAGAACATCACCAACATCGCCGCGGGATCGGGGACGCTCCTGGCACGGCCGACCATCGTCAAGTCCTTCAGCCCGATCGCGGTGAACACCAACACCAACGACACGCTGACTTTCACCATAAGTAACCCCAATGCGGTTTCCCTGACCGGCCTGGCCTTCACCGACAGCTATCCCTCCGGCCTGGTGAACGCAACACCGCTCACCACGGGGGGGACCTGCACCGGGCTCACCTTGAGCGCGAGCACGGTGGCCGGGGGCGGGCTCTTCAACGTGACCTCCGCGACCGTTCCCAGCGGCGGATGCACCATCACGGTGCTGGTACGCGCGGCCAGCGCGGGGAACTATCCCAATAGCACCAGCGGCGCCACCAGCACCCAGACGCCCGATGTCGGACTCCCCTCGCCGAGCGCGGCTCTGGGGGTGGGCGTCATCGTCATCAGCAAGAGCTTCTTGCCGGCCCAGATCATGTCGGGGGGGACTTCGACGGTCACCCTGACCCTGACCAACCCGGGCGGGATCACTCAGAGCGCGGGCAACTTCACCGACACCCTGGTGAACATGCAGACCTCAGCCAGCCCGGCCCTGGCAACGACCTGCAGCAGCATTGCCCCTGCCACCCTCGGGGCTGGGCTGACCTCGCTCAGCTTCAGCAACATCGGCATGACGGGTACCAGCCTCAACAGCTGCACCATCAGCTTCCAGGTGACGAGCAGCCAGACCGGCTCCATCCCCAATACCACCTCCGGCGTCACGACTGCTCTGCTGCCGACCGGTCCCCCTTCCAACACCGCGAGCCTCGTGGTGCTGCAGAAGCCGACCATAGCCAAGGCCTTCTCTCCCGCCTATATAAATTCGGGGGGGAGCAGCACACTGACCTTCACGGTCACCAATCCGGACTCCGTCCCGCTGACCGGCATCAATTTCACCGACAGCTACCCTGCGAGCCTGGTGAATGCGACACCGCTCAACATCGGCGGCACCTGTTCCGGAGTCACCGTGAGCGGCACCACGGTGGCCGGGGGGGGCGTCTTCAACGTGACCTCCGGCACGGTGCCGGCACTCTCCAGTTGCACCATCACCGTATCGGTCAGCTCCAGCGCCGTCGGCACCTACAACAACTCGGCCTCGGGGGTCGCGGCGGCTGAAAGCGGGACCGCGGGGAGTGCCTCCAACACAGCCACCCTGAACGTGGTGGCGGCACCGGCGATCACCGGCAAATCGTTCAGCCCGTCGACCATCGCCCAGAACGCGACCAGCACGGTGACCTTCACCCTGAGCAACAGCAACGGCATCCCGGTCAGCAACGTGAACTTCACCGATCCCCTGGTCAACATGACGGTGGCTGGCACCAGCATCGGCGGGACCTGCGTCGGCACCACCAGCAGTCCGCCGCTCTTGGTGGGCGCCAGCTTGCTCAACCTGACGATACCCAGCATCGCGGCGGGGAGCAGCTGCACGGTGACCGTTCCTATCACGAGCAACGTGGCGGGTGCCAACACCAACCAGACCTCCGGCGCGACCGCCACCGAGAGCCCGGTGGCGGGAGCCGCCTCGCCGATAGCCACCCTCAACGTGCTACGCCCGCCCCAGCTTGCCAAGAACTTCGCCCCGGGGCAGATCTCCGTGGGGGGAACCACGACGCTCACCTTTACCGTCACCAACCTCAATGCGGCGAACGCCCTCACCAACGTCCATTTCAACGACCCGTTGAGTAACATGACGCTCGCCTCCACCAGCTTCTCCAAGACCTGCGCCAATGCCGTCACCTTCTCGCCCGCACTCAGCGTGGGGGGGACCGCCATCAACCCGACCATCGCCACCCTGAACGCCAACGAGAGCTGCACCATCAGTGTGACCGTTACCTCCGGCGCCATCAGTCCCGTTGCCGGATACCTCAACACGACCAGCGGCGCCACCTCCAACGAGACGGCGGTCGCCGGGGCCGGAGCCAGCGGCAGCCTCGACGTGATGGGCCCGGCCACCATTGCCAAGGTCTTCAACCCCTCGACGGTACAAAACGGCGGCACTTCCACCATCGTCTTCACACTGACCAACCCGAACAACCTGGCGGTAACGGGGGCTTCCTTCAGCGACAGCTTCCCCGCCGGGATGACCACCACGGCAGCGGCGCAAATCTTCACCGACGGAGGGGCAACCCGCGGCAGCTGCACCGGAACCATACCGAACAACAAGGTGGCGGGCGCCACGACCAGCGTCAGTTTCGCGGGGATAAACATCCCCGCCAACGGCAGCTGCACCGTCTGGGTGGACGTGACCGCCGCCACGGCCGGCAGTTATATAAACAACGTCTCGGGTGTCACCACGAGCCAGGTGCCGACGGCCGGCCCGGGCGCCGGTGCGACCCTGAGCGTGCTGGCGGCCCCCACGGTCCGCAAAGCTTTCTCGCCCAGCAACATCGTCACCGGGGGAACCTCGACACTCACCATCACCCTCACCAACCCCAACGCCATCGCCCTGTCCGGGGTCGCCATTTCGGACCCCTATCCCGCAAACATGGTGAACGCCAACACCACGGTCGCCAACACCTGCGGCGGCACGGCGACCGCCTCGCCCAGTACCACGAACCCGGGCACCCTGACCCTGACCGGAGCATCGCTGGCGGCCGGCGCCAGCTGCACCCTGACGGTGACGGTGTCGGCCACGGCCGCCGTCAACACGGCCTTGACCAATACCACCGGCGGCGCCACCTCGACCCAGACCCCCACAGCGGGTCCCACCGGCTCCGACATTCTCAACGTGGCGGTGACCAGCACCCTGGTGCTGACGAAGGCTTTCGACCAGCCGTACATCCAGGCTGGCGGCGCTGGCCTGGACATGATCTTTACCATCACCAACAATTCCGGTTCCAACGCCACCAGGGTCCGCTTCAGCGCAACGGACACCATGCCGACCACCGGCGGCGCGCAGATGGTGCTGAACACCGCCGGCGCAGCCTGCTACCTTTCTGCAGCGGTTCCCGCGGGCGGCTGTACCTCCAACGGCAGCTCCGTGGCGGGACCGCCGGGGACGGGTGCAACGGTGACCAATACCCTGGCTTCCACCACCACACTCAACTTCCAGAACGCCGGCACCGGACTGCAGGTCAACGCCGGCGCCGTCTGCACGGTGGACTGTCCGGTCACCATTCCCAGCGGCACCACGGGCGGCACCTACACGAACACCGCCGCCACCCTGACCAGCAGCAGCGGGCAGACCTCCGCCTTCGGAGACACGGCCACCGTTGTCGCGCTGAAGCCGCCTGGTATCACAAAGGCCTTCTCCCCGGCGACTATCGGTCCGGGAGGGGTCTCCACCATCACCTTTACCCTGAGCAACGCCTCAAATGCCATGACGCTCACCAACGCCACTTTCACCGACACGCTCACCAACATGAGCGTCTCCGGTGCCCAGACGGCAGGTGGCACCTGCGGGGGGGCTTCCGGCAATTCCTTCACTAACGGCCAGACAGGCGCCCTCACCCTGACCGGACTGACCCTGCCGGCCTCGGGCACCTGTACCGTCACCCTCAACGTCACCAGCACGAACATCGGGGCCAATGCCAACACCACGAGCGGGGTGACTACGACTCAGACGCCGACCGCGGGCACGGGGGCGACCTCGGTCAACCTGACCGTGGTGGGGACGACCATGGCAAAGGCCTTCTCCCCGGCCGCGGTGCTGACCGGCCAGTCCTCGACCCTTACCTTCACCATCAGCAACGGCGCGGGGAATCCGGCTCAGAGTGGGCTCGCCTTCACCGAAACGTTGCCGACCACCCCGGGGAACCTGGTGGTCGCGAACCCTGCCAACATCTCCACCACCTGCGGATCGGGAACGGTTACCGGGGGATCGGGGAGCGGCACCATTGCGCTGAGCGGCGGGAGCATGACCTTGGGTCAGACCAACTGCACGGTGAAGCTGGACGTGGTGGCCGCCACGGCCGGCACCTACACGAACGCCCCCGCAAACGTCACCGGCACCTCCACCGGGCTCACCTACAGCGGGAGCCCCACCCTGGCCGTCACCAGCAATCCGGTGCTCACCAAGGCCTTTGCTCCGGCCACCATCGGCCTCAACGGCACCTCCGTACTCACCTTCACCATCGCCAACTCCACGGGGACCGGGGCCCTGAGCGGGCTCGGATTTACCGACACCTTCCCGACCGGGGTGGTGATCGGGGGGACCCCGGGGGTGACCACCACCGGTTGCGGCGCCCCCTCCGTGGTCGCCCTCGCGGCGAGCGGGAGCATATCGGTAAGCGGCGCGACGGTGGCGGCCGGGGCTGCCACCTGCACCATCGCGGTCAACGTCACCGCCGCTGCCGCCGGGAGTTACGCGAACACCAACGCGGGGAACATAACCGGACTTGCCGGCTATCTGACGGCGAACACGCTTAGCAGCACCCTTACCGCGGTAGGAACCACCCTGACCAAGAGCTTCTCGCCCACCACCCAGCAGTTGGGCTCCAACACCGTCCTGACCTTCACCATAGCCAACGGGGCGGGGAACCCGGCCCAGAGCGGGTTGGGGTTCACCGACACCCTGCCGGCGGGACTTGGTTATGTCTCAACCGTCAGTAACAGCTGCGGCGGATCGCTCACCACCACAGCAGGCTCGATATCCCTGGCAGGCGGCACGCTTTCCGCCGGCACGGCGAGTTGCACCATAAGCGTCAATACGATCGCCGCCTCGGCCGGAGTCTATACCAACAGCAACGCCGCCAACATCACCGGGGCCACGTCCAACCTGAACAGTTCGGGTGCGAACGCTTCGGTCACCTACCTGGCACAGGCTGGCATCAGCAAGGCATTTGCGCCTCCCTCGATCACCTCCAACGGGCCCTCGACCGTCACGTTCTCGCTCACCAACGCCAACTCGATCACTCTGACCGGCGCGAGCTTCAGCGATACCCTGCCGGCCTCCATGTCGATCAACGCCAACCAGAGCGCCGGCGGCAGCTGCGGAGGCGTAGCCGGAAACTCCTTCACCTCGGGACAGACCGGAACGCTCGGCTTCACCAACCTTTCGATCCCCCCCGGCGGCTGTACGGTGACAGTCGTCGTCACCTCGAATGTCCCCGGTACCTACAACAACACCACGACCGGGGTCACCACCACACAGACTGCGCTGGGTTCTCCCAGCAACACGGCGCAGTTGACCGTCATCGCTGCGCCACCGACCATCGCCAAGGCGTTCGGCACCACCCCCATCCAGACGGGCGGGACCTCGACGGTCACCTTTACCCTCGGAAATAGCAACGGCATCAACCTGACCGGCGCCGGATTCAGCGACACCCTGACCAATATGGCAATCAGCGGCGCCCAGACTGCAGGCGGTACCTGCACCGGGGCTTCGGGGAACAGTTTCGCCAATAACCAGACCGCTCTCAACTTCAGCGGTCTGACCATACCCATAAACGGAAGCTGCACGGTTTCCGTACTGGTCACCAGCAGCAGCGTCGGCACCAATGCCAACCAAACCACGGGTGTATCCAGCAGCCAGGCGGCCACCGGGTCTGCTTCCAATATTGCGAACCTGGTGGTCTATGGAAAGCCCACCCTCACCAAGGCTTTCGGGGCGGCAAACATCGCCTCGGGCGGGGGCACCACCCTGACCCTGGCTCTGGGCAACCCCGCGGCCAACCCCGGCGCCATCACTGCGGTACAGGTGAACGACACCTTTCCCGCCGGGCTCACGCTCCAGGACACCAGCTTCGTTTTTTCGCCGGCTGCCTGCGGAACCGTCACCAAGATTTCCGGGGGCTCCTCCGCCGCCAGTGACAACAATATACAGTTCACGGCAGCTTCTATCGCCGCAGGTACCACCTGCCAAGTCACGGTGGACGTCACCAGTTCGACAGCCGGCCCCATCACCAACACCACAGCTGCACCGGCGGCCGCGGGCCCGATCGTCCTTACCGGAACCGCGGCCAGCGCAAATTTGAATATCTATACGCTGCCGACGGTGACGAAGGTGTTCACCTCGAACAACATCTCCTACGGCGGCACCTCCACCATGACCATCACGGTCAGCAACCCTGCGGCGAACCCCGGCAATCTGACCGGCGTCAGCATATCGGACACCTACAGCGGGACCCTTGCGAACTTTGCGGCCGGAGCGGTGGCCTGCAGCGGGGCGGGCAGTGCCACGCTGGTCGGCGGAACCGCCCTCGGTACCTCGGTCGGCTTCAACGCGGGCACCATCGTGCCGGGTGGAACCTGCACCATCACCCAGGTAGTTACTGCAACCAGTACCACCAACAACAGCACGACGGCACCGACAGCCACCGGGCCGATCAGTCTTACCGGTGCCGCCGCCGGCCCGATCACTTTGACGGTGACGCCGGTGGTCCCCACCATATCGAAATCCTTTGCCGTCCCGAACCTGGCCTCAGGCGGCAATACGAACCTGACGGTGACCATCGGCAACGCCAACGTGGGCGCCATATCGTTGACCAACGCACTTGTCGACAGCTTTCCTGCAGGAATGACCATCAACACGGCCGGAAACACGGGGACCTGTGCGGGAGTGACGGCGACGGCGGGAGCGGGGAGCTTCTCCATCGGCAACGGAACGGCCATTCCCGCGGGCGGCTGCACGGTCATCGTGAACGTCACGAGTTCCACCGCCGGTAGCGCCACCAACACCATAGCGGTCGGGGCGCTCCAGACGGTCGCAGGTAACAACGCCGTTGCTGCCGGGGCTACCCTGAACGTCTACGCGCCTCCCACGGTAACCAAGGTCTTCACGCCGGCAAGCATCTCCTACGGCGGCACCTCCAGCATGACCATCACGGTGACCAATCCGGCGACGAACCCCGGCAATCTGACTGGAGTGAGCATCGGCGACACCTACGCCGGAACCCTCGTGAATAACGCGCTGGGGGGTGTGGTCTGCAGCGGTGCCGGGAGCGCGACTCTTACCGGCGGGGCCAACGGCGGTACCACAGTCGGCTTCAATGCCGGCACCATCGTTCCTGGCGGCACCTGCATCATTACGCAGAGCGTCAGCGCGACGGCTACGGTGGCTAACAGTACAACGGCGCCAACAGCTACCGGGCCGGTGGCTCTGACCGGTACCCTTGCCGGACCGATCACCCTCACGGTGGTGCCGATCGCGCCCACGGTGACCAAGTCCTTCGCCGTGGCAAACCTTGCCAGTGGCGCCAACACGAACCTGACAGTGACTATCGGCAACACCAACGCCGGGTCGATAGCTCTTTCCAGTCTCTTCACGGATACCTTCCCGGCGGGCATGACCGTCAACACGGCAGGCAGCACGGGGACCTGCGGCGGCGTCACCGCGACTTTGGGGGCAGGAAGTTTCACCATAGCCAACGGGACCTCCATTCCGGCTGGCGGTTGCACTGTGATTGTCAGCGTGAAGAGCAGCACCGCCGGCGCCGCCACCAACACGATAGCCGCTAACGCCCTGCAGACCACGGCCGGCAACAACGCGGTCCTGGCCAGCGCCACCCTGAACGTCTACGCGCCCCCCACGGTGACCAAAATCTTCACACCGGCGAGCGTCTCGTACGGCGGCACATCCAGCATGACCATCACGGTGACAAACCCGGCGACCAACCCCGGCAATCTCACTGGAGTGAGTATCGGTGACACCTACGCCGGCACACTGGTGAACAACGCAATCGGGGGTGTGGTCTGCTCCGGCGCGGGGAGTGCGACTCTTACCGGCGGCACCAACGGCGGCACCACCGTCGGCTTCAATGCCGGCACCATCGTTCCTGGCGGCACCTGCACCATCACGCAGAGCGTCAGCGCGACGGCCACGGTGGCTAATAGTACAACGGCGCCGACGGCTACTGGGCCGGTGGCTCTGACCGGTACCCTTGCCGGACCGATCACCCTCACGGTGGTGCCGATCGCGCCCACCGTGACCAAGTCCTTCGCCGTGGCAAACCTTGCCAGTGGCGGCAACACGAACCTGACGGTAACCATCGGCAACACCAACGCCGGGCCCATAACACTTTCCAGCCTCTTCACCGACTCATTTCCGGCGGGCATGACGGTCAATACTGCTGGCAGCACGGGGACCTGCGGCGGCGTCACCGCGACTTTGGGGGCAGGAAGTTTCACCATAGCCAACGGGACCTCCATTCCGGCTGGCGGTTGCACTGTGATTGTCAGCGTGAAGAGCAGCACCGCCGGCGCCGCCACCAACACGATAGCCGCTAACGCCCTGCAGACCACGGCCGGCAACAACGCGGTCCTGGCCAGCGCCACCCTGAACGTCTACGCGCCCCCCACGGTGACCAAAATCTTCACACCGGCGAGCGTCTCGTACGGCGGCACATCCAGCATGACCATCACGGTGACAAACCCGGCGACCAACCCCGGCAATCTCACTGGAGTGAGTATCGGTGACACCTACGCCGGCACACTGGTGAACAACGCAATCGGGGGTGTGGTCTGCTCCGGCGCGGGGAGTGCGACTCTTACCGGCGGCACCAACGGCGGCACCACCGTCGGCTTCAATGCCGGCACCATCGTTCCTGGCGGCACCTGCACCATCACGCAGAGCGTCAGCGCGACGGCCACGGTGGCTAATAGTACAACGGCGCCGACGGCTACTGGGCCGGTGGCTCTGACCGGTACCCTTGCCGGACCGATCACCCTCACGGTGGTGCCGATCGCGCCCACCGTGACCAAGTCCTTCGCCGTGGCAAACCTTGCCAGTGGCGGCAACACGAACCTGACGGTAACCATCGGCAACACCAACGCCGGGCCCATAACACTTTCCAGCCTCTTCACCGACTCATTTCCGGCGGGCATGACGGTCAATACTGCTGGCAGCACGGGGACCTGCAGCGGCGTCACCGCCACTTTAGCTGCAGGTAGTTTCACCATTGCCAACGGCAGTTCCATCCCGGCTGGCGGCTGCACCGTGATCGTGAACGTCACCAGTTCAACAGCCGGCCCCGCCACCAACACGATAGCTGCCGCCGCTCTGCAAACCACGGCAGGCAACAATGCGGCCCTGGCTAGCGCAACGCTTAATGTCTACGCGCCGCCCACTGTGACCAAGGTGTTCACGCCAGCCAGCATCTCGTACGGTGGCACATCGAGCATGACCATCACGGTGACCAACCCGGCTACCAACCCCGGTAACCTGACGGGAGTGAGCATCAGCGATACCTACACTGGCACCCTGGTGAACAACGCAATCGGGGGTGTGGTCTGCAGCGGCGCGGGGAGCGCCACCTTGACGGGTGGCGCCAACGGCGGCATGGCGGTCGGCTTCAACGCGGGCACCATCGTCCCGGGAGGCACCTGCACCATCACGCAGAGCGTCAGCGCAACAGCCACGGTGGCCAATAGCACCACCGCACCTGCGGCCACCGGCCCGGTGGTGCTCACCGGCACGCTCGCCGGACCGGTCACTCTCACGGTGGTGCCGATCGCACCCACAGTGACCAAGTCTTTCGCCGTAGCAAGCCTTGCCAGTGGCGGTAACACGAACCTGACGGTGACCATCGGCAACACCAACGCCGGCTCCATTACCCTTTCCAGCCTCTTCACCGATACCTTCCCGGCCGGCATGACGGTCAACACGGCAGGCAGCACTGGAACTTGTGGCGGCGTCACCGCGGCTTTGGCGGCAGGAAGTTTCAGCATCGCCAACGGCACCTCCATTCCGGCCGGCGGTTGTACAGTAATCGTGAACGTCACCAGTTCGACGGCTGGTACTGCCACCAACACCATCGCTGCCGGTGCACTTCAGACAACTGCCGGCAACAACGCTGCACTGGCCAACGCGACGCTGAACGTCTACGCGCCGCCCACGGTGACCAAGGTCTTCACACCTGCCAGCATCTCTTACGGCGGCACGTCGAGTATGACCATCACGGTAACCAACCCCGCCGCCAACCCCGGCAACCTGACGGGTGTGAGCATCGGCGACACCTACACGGGCACCCTGGTGAACAACGCGCTGGGGGGCGTGGTCTGCAGCGGAGCGGGTACCGCAACGCTTACCGGCGGCGCCAACGGCGGCACGGCAGTCGGCTTCAATGCCGGCACTATCGTCCCTGGCGGCACCTGCATCATCACGCAGAGCGTCAGCGCGACGGCCACGGTGGCCAATAGCACCACCGCACCCACCGCAACTGGTCCGGTGGCACTCACCGGCACATTGGCCGGACCGATCACCCTCACGGTGGTGCCGATTGCGCCAACGGTTGCCAAGTCCTTCGCGACGGGAAGCATGGCGAGCGGCGGCAACACGAACCTGACAGTGACCATTGGTAACACCAACGCCGGCGCCATTACCCTTTCCAGCCTCTTCACCGACAGCTTCCCGGCCGGCATGACGGTCAACACGGCAGGCAGCACTGGAACTTGCGGCGGCGTCACTGCGGCTTTGGCGGCAGGAAGTTTCAGCATCGCCAACGGTACCTCCATTCCGGCTGGCGGCTGCACTGTCATCGTGAACGTCACTAGTTCGACGGCCGGTACTGCCATCAACACCATCGCTGCCGGTGCACTTCAGACAACTGCCGGCAACAACGCTGCCCTGGCCAACGCGACGCTGAACGTCTACGCGCCGCCCACGGTGACTAAGGTCTTCACACCTGCCAGCATCACGTACGGCGGCACGTCAAGTATGACCATTACGGTAACCAACCCCGCCGCCAACCCCGGCAACCTGACGGGTGTGAGCATCGGGGACACCTACACTGGTACCCTGGTGAACAACGCGCTGGGAAGCGTAGTCTGTAGCGGAGCGGGTACCGCAACGCTTACCGGCGGCGCCAACGGCGGCACGGCGGTCGGCTTCAATGCCGGCACCATCGTTCCGGGCGGCACCTGCACCATTACGCAGAGCGTCAGCGCGACGGCCACGGTAGCCAATAGCACCACCGCACCTACCGCCACCGGTCCGGTGGCACTCACCGGCACGTTGGCCGGACCGGTCACTCTTACGGTGGTGCCGATTGCGCCCACGGTGACCAAGTCCTTCGCCGTGGCAAGTCTTGCCAGCGGCGGCAACACGAACCTGACAGTGACCATTGGCAATACCAACGCCGGGGCCATAACCCTTTCCAGCCTCTTCACCGACTCATTCCCGGCGGGCATGACGGTCAATACTGCTGGCAGCACTGGAACCTGCGGTGGCGTCTCTGCCACGGCCGGAGCGAGCAGTTTCACCATTGCTAACGGCACGTCCATCCCGGCTGGCGGCTGCACCGTCATCGTAAACGTCACCAGTTCGACGGCCGGAGCGGCTTTGAACAGCATCGCAGCGGGAGCTTTGCAAACCACGGCCGGCAGCAATGCGGCCCTGGCCAGTGCCACCCTGAACGTCTACGCGCCGCCCACGGTTACCAAGGTCTTCACGCCTGCCAGCATCTCGTACGGCGGCACTTCCAGCATGACCATCACGGTGACCAACCCCGCGGCCAACCCCGGAAACCTGACGGGAGTGAGCATCGGCGACACCTACGCCGGCACCCTCGTGAACAACGCAATCGGGGGTGTGGTCTGCTCCGGCGCGGGGAGTGCCACCTTGACGGGTGGGGCCAACGGCGGCACGGCGGTCGGCTTCAACGCCGGCACCATCGTTCCTGGCGGCACCTGCATCATTACGCAGAGCGTCAGCGCGACGGCTACGGTGGCTAACAGTACCACCGCGCCCACGGCTACCGGGCCGGTAGCTCTGACCGGTACCCTTGCCGGACCGATCACCCTCACGGTGGTGCCGATCGCGCCCACCGTGACCAAGTCCTTCGCCGTGGCAAACCTTGCCAGTGGCGCCAACACGAACCTGACTGTGACCATCGGCAACACCAACGCCGGGTCAATAGCTCTTTCCAGTCTCTTCACGGATACCTTCCCGGGGGGCATGACCGTCGCCACGGCGGGCAGCACGGGGACCTGCGCTGGCGTCACCGCGACTCTGGGGGCAGGAAGTTTCAGCATAGCCAACGGGACCTCCATCCCGGCTGGCGGTTGCACGGTGATCGTGAACGTCACAAGTTCGACTGCTGGAGCTGCCTTGAACAGCATCGCGGCTGGAGCTTTGCAGACCACGGCGGGGAATAGCACAGCTCTAGCCAGCGCCACTCTGAATGTCTACGCGCCGCCCACCGTGACTAAGGTCTTCACGCCGGCCAGCATTTCCTACGGCGGGACGTCGAGTATGACCATCACGGTGACCAATCCGGCAGCCAACCCCGGCAACCTGTCGGGAGTGAGCAACGGCGACACCTACACCGGCACCCTGGTGAACAACGCACTGGGGAGCGTGGTCTGTAGCGGAGCGGGTACCGCAACGCTTACCGGCGGCGCCAACGGCGGCACGGCGGTCGGCTTCAATACCGGCACTATCGTACCGGGCGGCACCTGCACCATTACGCAGAGCGTCAGCGCGACGGCCACGGTAGCCAATAGCACCACCGCACCTACCGCCACCGGTCCGGTGGCACTCACCGGCACGTTGGCCGGACCGGTCACTCTTACGGTGGTGCCGATTGCGCCCACGGTGACCAAGTCCTTCGCCGTGGCAAGTCTTGCCAGCGGCGGCAACACGAACCTGACAGTGACCATTGGCAATACCAACGCCGGGGCCATAACCCTTTCCAGCCTCTTCACCGACTCATTCCCGGCGGGCATGACGGTCAATACTGCTGGCAGCACTGGAACCTGCGGTGGCGTCTCTGCCACGGCCGGAGCGAGCAGTTTCACCATTGCTAACGGCACGTCCATCCCGGCTGGCGGCTGCACCGTCATCGTAAACGTCACCAGTTCGACGGCCGGAGCGGCTTTGAACAGCATCGCAGCGGGAGCTTTGCAAACCACGGCCGGCAGCAATGCGGCCCTGGCCAGTGCCACCCTGAACGTCTACGCGCCGCCCACGGTTACCAAGGTCTTCACGCCTGCCAGCATCTCGTACGGCGGCACTTCCAGCATGACCATCACGGTGACCAACCCCGCGGCCAACCCCGGAAACCTGACGGGAGTGAGCATCGGCGACACCTACGCCGGCACCCTCGTGAACAACGCAATCGGGGGTGTGGTCTGCTCCGGCGCGGGGAGTGCCACCTTGACGGGTGGGGCCAACGGCGGCACGGCGGTCGGCTTCAACGCCGGCACCATCGTTCCTGGCGGCACCTGCATCATTACGCAGAGCGTCAGCGCGACGGCTACGGTGGCTAACAGTACCACCGCGCCCACGGCTACCGGGCCGGTAGCTCTGACCGGTACCCTTGCCGGACCGATCACCCTCACGGTGGTGCCGATCGCGCCCACCGTGACCAAGTCCTTCGCCGTGGCAAACCTTGCCAGTGGCGCCAACACGAACCTGACTGTGACCATCGGCAACACCAACGCCGGGTCAATAGCTCTTTCCAGTCTCTTCACGGATACCTTCCCGGGGGGCATGACCGTCGCCACGGCGGGCAGCACGGGGACCTGCGCTGGCGTCACCGCGACTCTGGGGGCAGGAAGTTTCAGCATAGCCAACGGGACCTCCATCCCGGCTGGCGGTTGCACGGTGATCGTGAACGTCACAAGTTCGACTGCTGGAGCTGCCTTGAACAGCATCGCGGCTGGAGCTTTGCAGACCACGGCGGGGAATAGCACAGCTCTAGCCAGCGCCACTCTGAATGTCTACGCGCCGCCCACCGTGACTAAGGTCTTCACGCCGGCCAGCATTTCCTACGGCGGGACGTCGAGTATGACCATCACGGTGACCAATCCGGCAGCCAACCCCGGCAACCTGTCGGGAGTGAGCAACGGCGACACCTACACCGGCACCCTGGTGAACAACGCACTGGGGAGCGTGGTCTGTAGCGGAGCGGGTACCGCAACGCTTACCGGCGGCGCCAACGGCGGCACGGCGGTCGGCTTCAATACCGGCACTATCGTACCGGGCGGCACCTGCACCATTACGCAGAGCGTCAGCGCCACGGCCACGGTATCCAATAGTACAACTGCACCTACGGCCACAGGCCCGGTTTCTCTAACCGGTACCCTTGCCGGTCCGATTACTCTTACGGTGGTGCCGATTGCGCCCACGGTGACCAAGTCTTTCGCCGTAGCAAGCCTTGCCAGCGGCGGCAATACTAACTTGACAGTGACAATAGGCAACACCAATGCCGGTGCCATTACTCTTACCAGTCTCCTCACGGACAGCTTCCCGGCCGGCATGACGGTCAACACGGCAGGCAGCACTGGAACTTGCGGAGGCGTCACCGCGGCTTTAGCTGCAGGAAGTTTCAGCATAGCCAACGGCACCTCCATTCCGGCCGGCGGTTGCACAGTAATCGTGAACGTCACCAGTTCAACAGCCGGAGCAGCCAGCAACACGATAGCCGCGGGCGCTCTCCAAACCACGGCCGGCAACAACGCTGCCCTGGCCAACGCGACGCTGAACGTTTACGCGCCGCCCACGGTGACCAAGGTCTTCACGCCTGCCAGCATCTCGTACGGCGGCACGTCAAGTATGACCCTCACGGTGACCAACCCCGCCGCCAACCCCGGCAACCTGACTGGAGTGAGCATCGGGGACACCTACACTGGTACCCTGGTGAACAACGCACTGGGAAGCGTGGTCTGTAGCGGAGCGGGTACCGCAACGCTTACCGGCGGCGCCAACGGCGGCACCTCCGTCGGTTTCAATGCCGGCACCATCGTTCCGGGCGGCACTTGCACCATTACGCAGAGCGTCAGCGCGACGGCCACGGTAGCCAATAGCACCACCGCACCTACCGCAACTGGTCCGGTGGCACTCACCGGCACGTTGGCCGGACCGATCACCCTCACGGTGGTGCCGATCGCGCCCACGGTGACCAAGTCCTTCGCCGTGGCAAGTCTTGCCAGCGGCGGCAACACGAACCTGACGGTGACAATAGGCAACGCCAATGCCGGCCCGATTACTCTATCCAGCCTCTTCACCGATACCTTCCCGGCTGGCATGACAGTCAATACGGCGGGGAGCACGGGAACCTGCGGCGGCGTCACCGCCACTTTGGCGGCAGGAAGTTTCAGTATCGCCAACGGTACCTCAATTCCCTCTGGCGGCTGCACGATCATCGTCAATGTTAAAAGCAGCACTGCCGGCGCAGCCACCAATACCATAGCCGCAGGGGCTTTACAGACAACGGCTGGCAACAATGCGGTCCTCGCCAGCGCTACCCTGAATGTCTACGCCCCGCCCACGGTGACCAAGGTCTTCACGCCTGCCAGCATCTCATACGGTGGCACGTCGAGTATGTCCATAACGGTGACTAACCCCGCAGCCAACCCCGGCAACTTGACGGGAGTGAGCATCGGCGACACCTACTCCGGAACCCTCGTCAACAATGCGCTGGGGAGCGTGGTCTGCAGCGGAGCGGGTACCGCAACGCTTACCGGCGGCACCAACGGCGGTACGGCAGTCGGCTTCAATACCGGCACCATCGTACCGGGCGGCACCTGCACTATCACGCAAAGCGTCAGCGCAACGGCCACAGTGGTCAACAGCACCACCGCACCCACGACGACGGGCCCGGTGGCTCTGACCGGCACCCTCGCTGGCCCGGTCACCCTCACGGTGGTGCCGATTGCACCTACCGTGATCAAATCCTTCGCTGTGGCAAGCCTTGCCAGCGGCGGCAACACGAACCTTACAGTTACCATCGGCAACACCAATGCCGGTGCCATAGCACTCTCCAGTCTTTTCACGGACAGCTTCCCGGCTGGCATGACGGTCAACACCTCCGGCAACACTGGCACCTGCGGTGGCGTGACTGCTACGGCCGGCGCGAGCAGCTTCACCATAGCTAACGCCACCTCCATTCCGGCCGGCGGCTGCACCGTCATCGTAAACGTCACCAGTTCGACGGCTGGTACTGCCACCAACACCATCGCTGCCGGTGCACTTCAGACAACTGCCGGCAACAACGCTGCACTGGCCAACGCGACGCTGAACGTCTACGCGCCGCCCACGGTGACCAAGGTCTTCACACCTGCCAGCATCTCGTACGGCGGCACGTCGAGTATGACCATCACGGTGACCAACCCGGCGGCTAACCCTGGGAACCTGACGGGTGTGAGCATCGGCGACACCTACACGGGCACCCTGGTGAACAACGCGCTGGGGAGCGTGGTCTGTAGCGGAGCGGGTACCGCAACGCTCACCGGCGGCGCCAACGGCGGCACCTCCGTCGGTTTCAATGCCGGCACCATCGTTCCGGGCGGCACCTGCATCATCACGCAGAGCGTCAGCGCGACGGCCACGGTGGCCAATAGCACCACCGCCCCCACGACGACAGGCCCGGTGTCTCTGACTGGCACCCTGGCCGGCCCGGTCACCCTCTCGGTAGTGCCGATTGCGCCCACGGTGACCAAGTCTTTCGCCGTGGCAAGCCTTGCCAGCGGCGGCAACACGAACCTGACGGTGACACTAGGCAACGCCAATGCCGGCCCGATTACTCTTTCCAGTCTCTTCACCGATACCTTCCCGGCTGGCATGACCGTCAATACGGCGGGCACCACGGGGACCTGCGGCGGCGTCACTGCGACTTTGGCGGCAGGAAGTTTCAGCATCGCCAACGGGACCTCAATCCCGGCAGGCGGCTGCACAGTGATCGTCAACGTGAAAAGCAGCACAGCCGGCGCAGCCACCAACACCATCGTTGCCGGCGCGCTGCAGACCACGGCCGGCAATAACGCAGCGCTGGCCAGCGCGACCCTGAACGTCTACGCGCCCCCCACGGTGACCAAGGTCTTCACACCGGCGAGCATCTCATACGGCGGTACGTCGAGTATGACCATCACGGTGACCAACCCCGCCGCCAACCCCGGAAACCTGACCGGAGTGAGCATCGGCGACACCTACACAGGAACCCTCGTGAATAACGCGCTGGGGAGTGTGGTCTGCAGCGGCGCGGGTAGCGCAACTCTTACCGGTGGTGCCAACGGGGGCACGACGGTCGGTTTCAACACTGGCACCATCGTGCCTGGCGGCACCTGCACGGTTACGCAGAGCGTGAGCGCCACGGCCACGGTCACTAACAGCACGACGGCACCTACGGCTACCGGTCCGGTGGCACTGACCGGCACGCTCGCTGGCCCGGTCACCCTCACGGTTGTGCCGATCACACCCACGGTGACCAAGTCCTTCGCTGTGGCAAACCTTGCCAGCGGCGGTAACACGAACCTGACGGTTACCATCGGCAATACCAACGCCGGTGCCATTACCCTTTCCAGCCTCTTCACAGACAGCTTCCCCGCCGGCATGACCGTCAACACGGCCGGCAGCACGGGAACCTGTGCCGGCGTCACCGCAACTCTCGCGGCAGGAAGTTTCAGCATCGCCAATGGGACCTCAATTCCCTCTGGCGGCTGCACAGTGATCGTCAACGTAAAGAGCAGCACGGCCGGCGCAGCCACCAACACGATTGCTGCCGGCACGCTGCAGACCACGGCCGGCAATAACGCAGCCCTGGCCAGCGCGACCCTGAACGTCTACGCTCCGCCCACGGTGACCAAGGTCTTCACACCGGCGAGCATCTCATACGGCGGTACGTCGAGCATGACCATCACGGTGACCAACCCCGCCGCCAACCCCGGTAACCTGACCGGAGTGAGCATCGGCGACACCTACACAGGAACCCTCGTGAATAACGCGCTGGGGAGTGTGGTCTGCAGCGGCGCGGGTAGTGCAACTCTTACCGGTGGTGCCAACGGGGGCACGACGGTCGGTTTCAACACTGGCACCATCGTGCCTGGCGGCACCTGTACGGTTACGCAGAGCGTAAGCGCCACGGCCACGGTCACTAACAGCACAACGACGCCTACGGCCACCGGTCCGGTGGCACTGACCGGCACGCTCGCTGGCCCGGTCACCCTCACGGTTGTGCCGATCACACCCACGGTGACCAAGTCCTTCGCTGTGGCAAGCCTTGCCAGCGGCGGCAACACGAACCTGACGGTGACCATCGGCAATACCAATGCCGGTGCCATAACGCTTTCCAGCCTCTTCACCGATACCTTCCCGGGCGGCATGACCGTCAACACGGCTGGCAGCACGGGGACCTGCGGCGGCGTCACCGCAACTCTTGCTGCAGGAAGTTTCAGCATTGCTAACGGTACCTCCATCCCGGCTGGCGGCTGCACGATCATCGTCAACGTAAAGAGCAGCACTGCCGGCGCAGCTACCAACACCATCGCTGCTGGCGCGTTGCAGACAACGGCCGGCAATAACGCAGCCCTGGCCAGCGCAACCCTGAATGTCTACGCGCCCCCTACGGTGACCAAAGTCTTCACACCTGCGAGCATCTCGTACGGCGGCTCCTCCAGCATGACCATCACGGTGACCAACCCGGCAGCCAACCCCGGTAACCTGACCGGTGTGAGCATCGGCGACACCTACACTGGAACCCTTGTCAACAACGCGCTGGGGAGTGTGGTCTGCAGCGGTGCGGGTAGCGCGACTCTTACCGGCGGTACCAACGGCGGCACTGCTGTCGGCTTTAACACCGGCACCATCGTCCCGGGCGGCACCTGCACCATCACGCAGAGCGTCAGCGCGACGGCTACGGTCACAAACAGCACAACGGCACCCACGACGACAGGCCCGGTCGCTCTCACCGGCACACTCGCCGGCCCGGTCACTCTCACCGTGACGCCTATTCTACCCACCGTGACCAAGTCCTTCGCCGTGGCAAGTCTTGCCAGTGGCGGCAATACGAACCTGACGGTGACTATCGGCAATCCAAACGCCGGAGCCATTACCCTCTCCAGCGTCTTTACGGACAGCTTCCCCGCCGGCATGACGATCAACACAGCAGGCAGCACAGGAACTTGCGGCGGCGTCACCGCGACTTTGGGGACCGGAAGTTTCACCATTGCCAACGGGACCTCCATCCCGGCAGGCGGCTGCACGATCATCGTCAATGTGAAAAGCAGCACCGCCGGCCCAGCCTCCAACACGATAGCAGCTAACGCGCTGCAGACCACGGCAGGCAACAATGCGGCCCTGGCCAGCGCGACCCTCAACGTCTTCGCTCCGCCGACCGTCACCAAGGCTTTCGGGCTCGCCAACATCCCTTCCGGCGGGACGACCACCCTGACCCTGGCTCTGAGCAATCCGGCGGCCAACGTCGCGGCCATTACCGGCGTGCAGGTCGACGACTTCTTTCCTGGCGGGCTCTCTCTGCAGAACCTGACCTTCACCTATACTCCCTTGGCCTGCGGTGCCGTCACCACGACAACCGGTACCGCTTCCGCTCCAGGGGACACCAGCGCCCGCTTCTCAGCCGCTTCAATCGCCCCGGGCGCAACCTGCCAGGTCGTGGCGTACGTCACCAGTTCGACCGCCGGCAGCATCACCAACACGACCAATACCCCCGTTGCCAGCGGACCGGTGGCGCTTACCGGCTCCACCGCTAATGCTTCGCTCAATGTCATTGCCCAACCGCTGATTTCCATTCTCAAGTCAGCCGACCGGGGCAATGCCAACCCGGGTCAGGTGGTCGTTTACACGGTACAGATTGCCAATACCGGGTCGGGAGCAGGAAGCAGCGTCATTCTGACCGACGATTTGAGCCCGTACGCCTCCTTCTTCCTCGGGGCGGGAGCACCCTTCACCTTTAACGACAGTTTCCCGGCGTCGGGAATGTCTCTTGGCACCCCGCAGTACTCAAGCGACAACGGAGCCACCTGGACCTATACCCCCGTCTCCATGGGTGGCGGCGCTCCTGCTGGCTATGACGGCAATGTCACCAACTGGCGCCTACCGATGACCGGCAGCATCAGAGCGAATGGCAGCTTTACTATCAATTACCAAGTCATGGTGAAATAGAGAACGCTACCGGTATCCGCAGGGGGCATTCCCTTACCAATCTATTTTGTGCCACAGACTACGAGCCAGGGGCGCCTTCACAGGAAAATTAATTTGTGGAGGCGCCTCTTACAGGTGTGGAGGTCCTTGAATAGCGGTTTTGGCCTGCAGTACTGTTTACCCTCCGACCTCCGGCAAATTCCGACTACGATATCCCCTCGATTTATGATACTGTTTGAGCCCTAACAATGCACAATTGCACATAAAATTAGTGCTTTCTATTCCGGGGTGTTGTGTCGTGCGACTGACGTTCATCAACCTTTGCACTGTATTTCCCCTGCGGAGGCAGACATGCTCCGCGGTATGACCCAATATTTCCGATCAGTCGTTATCTGCACGGTGCTCTGGCTCTGCTGCGCCGGCGCGGCCCTAGGTGCCGTCATCATCAATGCGCCGATGACTGACACCAACTCCAGCGGATGGGTCCTGGGCGGCAATCCCAACTCGGCCCTGCTGACCGGAGATGGCACCATAGATCCCTCCGGCTCGGGCTGGCTGCGCCTGACCAACAATACCGGCAACCAGACCGGTTTCGCCTACAACACCACCACCTTCGACCTGAGCGCCGGGCTCCTTATCCAGTTCGACTACGCCACCTGGGGCGGTAACGGCGCCGACGGCTACTCCGTCTACCTGTTCGACGCCAACGTGCCGACCTTCAACATCGGCGCCTTCGGCGGGTCGCTGGGGTACGCCCAGAAGTCGTCGACCACTTCCTGCAACCCCGCCCCTGCGAACGTGCCGGGCATCAGCGGCGGCTACGTGGGCATCGGGGTCGATGAATTCGGCAACTACGCCTACGGCTGCGAGGGGCGTAGCGGCGGCGCATCGCAAAAGGCCAACACGGTAACGGTCCGCGGCTCGGTGGTCGGCTTCGGCGGCGGCGCGGTCGGCTTGACGCAGAGCACCACCTCCTATCCCTGGATCGCCACCTCGGCCACCTCCGCCACCTCGCTTTGGTACAACGGCTCCCCGCGCCCCAACCAGTTCAGCACAGACTACCGGAAGGTGATCATCCGGATCAGCCCGGCACCGAATCCGGTTGCCGACGTCTGGATCCAGTTCGGATACAACACGACCCCGGTGCAGATGATCTCCGGCCAGGCGCTCCCGGCGATCTCCGCTTCCCAGCAGCTGCGGGTGGGCTATGGCGCCAGCACCGGAGGAAGCACCAACTACCACGAAATCCGCAACCTGCTTATCACCAGCATCAGCGAAAGCTCCGCCATCGACCTCGGCGTCACCAAGACGGCGGTCAGCACCGGCACCAGCACCGCGATCACCAGCGCCATCGTCGGCAACTCCTTCCAGTACCTGGTGACCGCACGCAACTACGGCCCCAACAATGTGACGGCGACCGGCGTGGGGATCACCGATACCCTGCCGGCAGCTCTCACCGCAGGGACCTGGGCTTGCACCAGCGCCGGGGGCGCCACCTGCGTCACGGCCTCCGGCTCCGGCAACCTCAACACGTCCGCCAACCTTCCGCTCAACGGCTCCGTCACCTACCGGATCAACGCCACACTGAATGCCATGCCGGCGGGGAACCTGCTCAGCAATACCGCTATCCTCGCCATTCCCGGCGCGGTCACCGACTACTTCCCGAGCGACAACAGCGCGACCGCCACCATCAACGCCTATGCGCCTCCGACGGTGGTCAAGAGCTTTGCGCCCACCTCGGTGCCGATCTCCTCGCCGTCCGCGCTCAGCGTGACCCTGACCAACCCGAACAACATCGCCGCCACCGGCGTCGCCTTCACGGACAGCTATCCCGCCGGCCTCGTCAACGCGGCGGCAGCCAGCTCACCCCAGTGCGGCGGCACGGTGACCGGCGCCAGCGGCGGCGCCTCCCTGGCGCTGGCGGGCGGCAGCATCCCGGCCAACGGCAGCTGCACCGTAACCGTGAACGTGAGCAGTGCCGCTGCAGCCTCCTACGCCAACTCCACGGGCGCCGTCACGACCACCAACGTCGGCAACGGGACCTCGGCCTCCGCGACCCTGACGGTCATGGCGAAGCCGACGCTTGCCAAGAGCTTCACGCCGAACCAGGTCGGGGTCAACGCACCCTCCGTACTCACCGTGACGCTCACAAACCCGAACGCCGTGGCGGTCACCGGGGCGGCCTTCACGGACAGCTATCCGGCCGGATTGGTCAACACGGCGACCGCCAACGGCGCCACCAGCTGCGCCGGAGGGACGGTCACCGCTGCCAACGGCGGCAATGCGCTGGCGCTTGCCGGCGCCACCATCCCGGCGGGCGGCAGCTGCACGGTCACGGCGAACGTGACCAGCGCCGCGGCGGGCACCTACAACAACTCCACCGGGACGCTCGCCACCGGCAACGCCGGCACCGGGGTCGCAGCTGCGGCAACACTTACCGTGCTGCAGGCGCCAACCGTCGCCAAGAGTTTTACTGCGCCGACCATTCTGCCGGGCGGTACTTCTGCCCTCACCGTGACGCTCACTAACCCGAACACGACGGCGATCAGTGCAGCCGCGTTTACCGACAACTACCCCGCGGGCCTCTTCAATACGGCCACGCCCGGCGCCAGCACCACCTGCCCGGGTGGAGCGGCCAGCGCGACCGGCGGCGGCACCTCCCTGGCCCTTTCGGGCGCCACCATCCCGGCCTCCGGCAGCTGCACGGTCTCGGTGAACGTGACCAGCGCCTCCGCCGGGACCTACGTCAACTCCACCGGCACAGTCAGCACCGGCAACGCCGGTAACGGAAGTGCTGCCTCCGGCACGCTCGTCGTGATGGCGCCGCCCACGGCGACCAAGGTCTTCGCACCGAACCAGATCGCCATCGGCGGCACTACGCTCCTTACGGTCACCCTGAGCAACCCGAACTCCGTCGCCATCAGCGGAGCGGCTTTCAGCGACATCTATCCGGCCAACATGGTCAACTCCGCCTCCGCCTCGGGCGCCACCACCTGCACCGGCGGCACGGTGACGGCCGCCAATGGCGGGCCCTCGCTGGCGCTTTCGGGCGGCAGCATCCCGGCGGGCGGCAGCTGCACGGTCACGGCGAACGTGACCATCACCGGAGCGGGGACCTTCAACAACTCCACCGGGCTCATCTCGACAACCAATGCCGGCTCCGGGGCCGCGGCCCTGGCAAACCTGAACGGACCCCAGGCGCCCACGGCGGCGCAGAGCTTTGCCCCGGCCTCCATCAGCCTCGGCGCCAGCTCCGTCCTGACGGTGACACTCAGCAACCCGAACGGCTTTGCCATCACCGGCGCGTCCTTCTCGGACAGCTATCCCGTCGGCCTGGTGAACGGCGCGCTCGCCTCCGGCTCCACCACCTGCGCCGGCGGCACGGTCACCGCGGCCAACAACGGCACCTCCCTGGCACTTGCCGGGGGGACCATTCCGGCGGGCGGCAGCTGCACGGTGACCGTCAACGTGGCAGGATCCAGCGCAGGGAGCTACACCAACTCCACCGGTGCGATCAGCACCACCAACACCGGCAGCGGCACGGCCGCCTCGGCGGTCCTGGTCGTCATGGCGCCGCCGACCGCCAGCAAATCCTTCTCGCCGGCCTCGGTCCTGGTGAACACCCCCTCGGTCCTGACCATCACGCTCAGCAACCCAAACCCCAACGCCACGGCGATTACCGGGGTGGCCTTCACCGACAGCTACCCGGCGGGCCTCGTCAACACCTCCGCGGCCTCCGGCGCCACGACCTGTTCCGGCGGGACCGTCACGGCCACCAACGGAGGCGCCTCGCTGGCTCTTTCCGGGGCCAGCATTCCGCCCAGCGGAAGCTGCACGGTGACGGTCAACGTGACGAGCGCCAGCGCCGCCAGCTACCTCAACTCAACCGGGGCCATCAGCAGCACCAATGCCGGCAGCGGCGCACCGGCCAGCGCCACCCTGACGACGACGCTCCTGGCGGCCCCGACCGTGGCGAAATCGTTCTCCCCGAACCAGATCGCCAAAAACGCGACCTCGCTTTTGACCATAACCCTCACCAACGCCAGCTCCACCCCGATCACGGGAGCGGCGTTCACCGACAGCTACCCGACGGGCCTGGTGAATACTGCATCGGCTTCCGGCGCCACCACCTGCAGCGGCGGCACGGTGAGCGCGGCCAACGGCGGCAACTTTGTGAGCCTCTCCGGTGCCATCGTCCCGGCCAACGGCAGCTGCACCGTCACCGTCAATGTCACCAGCGCGGCGGCAGGGAGCTACAACAACTCCACCGGTTCGGTCACCAGCGGCAACGCGAGCGCAGGCGCGGCGGCGGGCGCCACCCTGACGGTGCTGAACCCGCCCACCGTGACCAAATCGTTCAGCCCCGCTTCCGTGGTGGTGAACCAGACGTCGCTTTTGACCATCACCCTCAGCAACCCGAACGCGACCGACATTACCGGAGCCACCTTCACGGACAGCTACCCGTCCAACCTGGTGAACAGCGCTCTCGCCTCAGGCGCGACCAGCTGCGCCGGCGGCAGCGTCAGCGCGGCCAATGGCGGCAGTTCGCTGGCACTTTCCGGCGGCACCATTCCGGCAAACGGCAGCTGCACCGTCACCGTCAACGCGACGAGCGCCCTGGCGGGGAGCTACAATAACAGCACCGGGGTCGTCAGCACCGGTAACGCCGGCAACGGCACCGCCGCGAGCGCCACCCTGACCACGACCCTGCAGGCGGCCCCGACCGCGGTAAAAACCTTCGCCCCGACCCAGATCGCCAAGAACGGCACCTCGCTGCTCACGGTCACCCTCACGAACCCCAACAGCATCGACATCACCGGCGTGGCCTTCTCCGACACTCTGCCGACGCTACCGTTTCAGATGAGCATCGCGGCGTCCTCTGTCCTCACCAGCGACTGCGGCGGCACCGGCACCATCGCCGCCAACAAGCTCTCCTTTTCGCTGGCCGGCGGCACGATTCCGGCGGGAGGCAGCTGCTCGGTGTCGGTGACCGTGACGGCGGCGAACCTCGGCACCTACAACAACACGACCAGCACGATAACGAGCAGCAACTCCAGCACCGGTGCGGCGGCCAGCGCCTCCCTGACCGTGGCGCTATTGGCCCCGCCGACCGTCCTGAAGAACTTTGCGCCCAACCAGATCGGGATCAACGGCAGCTCCGTGCTGACCATCACGCTTACCAACCCCAACACCTCGGCGATCACCGGGGCCGCCTTCACCGACAGCTACCCCGCGGGCCTCGTCAACGCCGCTTCGGCAAGCGGGGCCACCACCTGCAGCGGGGGGACGGTCAGCGCCTCCAACAACGGGACCTCGCTGGGGCTCTCCGGGGCGAGCATACCTGCCAGCAGCAGCTGCACCGTGACGGTGAACGTGACGAGCAGTGCGGCCGGAGCCTACGCCAACAGCACCGGCGCGGTGACGACCAGCAACGCCAGTTCCGGAAGCTCCGCCTCCGCGACCCTCAACGTGCTGCAGGCGCCCACGGCGGCCAAGGCCTTCGTGCCGGCGTCGGTCCCCCCCGGCGTCACCTCCGTGCTGACCGTGACCTTGAGCAACCCGAACAGCATCGCCATAACCGGTGCCTTCTTCTCCGACAGCTATCCGGGCGGCCTGGTCAACACCGGGAGCGCCGGCGGCGCCACCACCTGCACCGGGGGCACGGTCACCGCCGCCAACAACGGGACTACCCTGGCACTTGCGGGTGCCACCATTCCGGGTAACAGCAGCTGCACGGTGACGGTCAATGTGAAGAGCGCAACGGCCGGCAGCTATGTCAACTCGACCGGCCTTATTGGCAGCGGCAATGCAGGGACCGGAGGTGCCGCCTCCGGCACCCTGGTGGTCATGGTCCCGCCCACGGTGGCGAAATCCTTCGCCCCGGCGGCGGTCCAGGTCAACTCGCCCTCCACTTTGACCATCACACTGACCAACTCCAACAGTGCGGCCGTCACCGGAGCCGGATTCACCGACAGCTACCCGGCTGGCCTGGTTAATGCGGCGAGCGCCAACGGCAGCACCACCTGCGCCGGCGGCACGGTCACCGCGGCCAATAACGGCACCTCGCTGGCGCTCTCCGGAGGAACCGTTCCGGCCGGCGGCAGCTGCACCGTCACGGCGAGCGTTACCAGTTCGACCGTCGGGGCCTACAGCAACTCCACCGGCGCAGTCGCCACGGGGAACGCCGGCAGCGGGACCTCGGCAAGTGCGACACTTAGCGCCTACCTGCCGCCGACCGTCGCCAAGAGCTTCGGAGCGCCGGCGTTTCCTGTGGGGGGATCCACCTCGCTGGTGCTGACCCTGGCCAATCCGGGGTCCAACCTCGCGGCTTTGACCGGCGTGCAGGTGGATGACAGCTTCCCCGCGGGGCTCAGCCTGCAGAACACCAGCTTCAGCTTTACCCCGGCCGCCTGCGGTAGCGTCACCAAGACTTCCGGAGGGGCCTCGGCTGCCGGTGACACCGGCGTCCGGTTTTCCGTGGCTACCCTTGCACTGGGAGCCAGTTGCCAGGTCTCCGTCAACGTGACTAGTGTGAGCCCCGGCGCCATCAGCAACACGACCAATGCAGTTATCGCAACCGGCCCGGCCTCGCTTACCGGTACCAGCGCGAACGCGGCGCTGACCGTCAACGCCCTGCCGCTCTTATCCATACTAAAGTCGGCCGACCGGGGCAACGCCAATCCCGGGCAGGTGGTCGTCTTCACGGTGCAGATCGCGAATACCGGCGCCGGAGCGGGCGCCAGCGTTGTCCTCACCGACGACCTGAGTACCTACGGGTCATTCTATCTCGGGGGAGGTGCGCCCTTTAGCTTCAACGACAGCATCCCGGCGTCCGGCTTGTCCCTGGGGGTAGCCCAGTACTCCAAGGACAACGGGACCACCTGGACGTACACGCCGATCTCCGGGGGAGGTGGTGCGCCGGCGGGCTATGACGCCAACGTCACCAACTGGCGCATACCGATGACCGGTAGCATCAGGGCCGGCGGCAGTTTCAGCCTCAATTATCAGATTGTGGTGAAGTGAAGCGTCGAGTCGTTGAGTCGTTGAGTCGTTGAGGCGTTGAGGCGTTGAGGCGTTGAGGCGTTGAGGCGTTGAGGCGTTGAGGCGTTGAGGCGTTGAGGCGCGGGTAGCAAGTGTTGTGACGTCGTGGGGAGTAGAGCGGATTTGTGCGGTCGGCAGGAAAAAACAGCATCCTGCGGTTCATGTCGGTGCATTCTGCTTGCATTCGGTCGCAAAAGTTGTTATATCTGTCCATCTGATTGGCCCATCAGTTTTCACCACCTCGGAATGTAGCGCAGCCTGGTAGCGCACCTGCTTCGGGAGCAGGGGGCCGGAGGTTCGAATCCTCTCATTCCGACCATACAAATCAAAGAGTTACGGATTTTTCCGTAACTTTTTTTTGTTTATTATTGCTCGTGCAACCTCCCGTGCAACCTCTTGAGAAACCGGCTACCTCAGTTGATGGTTTAATGAGGCCAAGTCGAAAGCCGCAAGAAAGCTGCGGCTTCCGACTTGGCCAGGACCGCTACAGCAGCCGGCATCTTCAATGGGACTCTATTTTACCGAATGCCTGCAGGCTCGGCTCCTTTCAGTCCCAGACCTCCAAGAGGATTTCCGCTCCTTTTCAAGCCGGATTTTCGGGCAATTTTCGTTTTTAACATAAGTCTTGCATCTGCCCGATTTTATTGACCTACCTCAACCAGGCACAGGCTCAAGCTGCGAGCGGCGCGGGTTTATAGACCTTGTGGCGTACAGGTTTCAGTGGTATGTCAAAAACAGTCAACAGTTACAGGCGCTTGCGAAGCAAAGGCGCCTGCTCTTTTATCTTGCCTTATCATTTTTCCACCTCTACCATCCCCCCCCTCACTCCCACCTCCCTGATCTGCCGGACCTCCTCCCCCCTCAACTTTGCGTCTGAGTGTCATTCCCTTTAGGAAATATTTTCGCAAAGTAATGCCAAGCCTCCAAGGTTGCCCCTAGGCCGCACAACAGGACCAGATGCATAGATTGGTATTGCCCAATAGAAGATCGCCTTCCTAAAGCCATTTTTGAGAGATCCAGCGAAACCAGGAAAATCAAAGGTTTCATAAGGTGGCAGGATCCGGGCAGTCTCGGACGTATTAATTAAGCTTTGAGGCGATCAGATTAATGTGATATAACCGAACGTTCCTTTCATTCCGTATTCGTTGAGACGGCACTTTTTGTCGGTTGGTCACTGTATAAGTTGTCAGAACTACTCAGGGTGCGTGAGCCAAGAATTCCTCCCCCCTGTAACCTTGCCAGCGAAAGTGTTGCCGGAATTACGTTGCGTAATTTTCCGGGGAGATATGAGGCTGCTGCATATCCCCCGAAACAGGGCATTTCATTTCAAGAATGGCCGAAAATGACACGGAAATTTCACCACTTGCTTGGATTTTCATGAGATTGACTCATGATTTTGCGGTCTGCAACACAACTATATAATCCCAAGTTCGGCAAATAACGGAAAACAAATGAATTTAGAAAATCACCTAAAATTAAAAATATTGATACATTACCTCTTACTCGGAATAGTTGGAATCCTTGCCTTTTCGGAAGCAACCGCACAGGCGGAAGACATTGACGTTAAGCCTCTCACCGGGGAAATCTTCTTCATTGGTTTTAGTAACACCCAGGAATTTATGGGACAAGGCGCAGCACACCAGTTATACGTCATTAGCGCCAATGGCACTGGCCAACAGAGACTGCTCCCTTCCTTCAACTGGATTGCGTATTTGGCTAGTTATCCTAATATAAAGAAGCTGTCTTTCAAGTCCATATCCGACGATAAATCCAAAAACGGCAGATTCTTTTTGAATATCAACGAGCCTTGGCAAGCCGATCAACTCCAGTCACGACTGACCCACGCACTTCCCGATAACTTTCCCGTAAGAATCTCCGCACCCATATCCTTTTCGCCGGATGGCTCGTTAGTGGCTGGCGTGGCCCGCGTGTTGCAAATAGCCGACGTAAAAACCGAAGCAGTTAAAAATGTTGAGGGCCAGTTTGTGCCGGGAGGTGACCTGCCGGCTTGGTCTCCCGATGGGGAAAAGATTGTCTTTAGGGGGTGTCTGTTCAACGACGAGTACAGCAACGCGTTTGAACTCTTCGTCGTCGATAAAGACGGCAACAATCTGCGGCAGCTTACCAATCTTCCTCAGAATATTTCCTGGTGGCGGCTCCTCCTGACACCAAGCACCGAACAGCCTAAATATAAGGAGCAACATGCGTCAAGCAGTCCTAAATGGTCACCTGATGGTAAATGGATAGTTTTTGTAAGTTTTGAGAATATCTATAAAGTGCGACCTGACGGAAGCGACCTGACCCTGCTTGTCAAACATGCGGCATATCCTACTTGGTCCCCGGACGGCAAAATGATTTCCTACGCCGCGTTTCGTCCCGGCACTCAACAACTGACAAAGGAAGAAGGGGGAGAAAACGCCGGTTATCGGCCTCCCAACATATACGTAAGTTGGGCCGATGGTAAAGGCGAAACGAGGATCACCAACAATCGTAGAAGATTGGGTTACGTTTATCTGAATTGGATAAAGTAGCTCAGAAAGGTTAGCATGCAGTTATAGGTTACCAATAAACTTTCGACAGTTAATGCCGAACAACGGGCGGCACTCGGACGTCGCTCCGCTTCGCCAGTGCGCCCCACGACGTTCCAGGTGGATTTCAAGGAATTAATCTTTTGCCCTAAAAACTCATTTGAATACTGGCAGGACATATGTTATACCACAACATATGCTGCAATGAGGTGGGAATGGGGACGGCGCGGGAAATCATAAGGTACAAGAAAGTGCGGGGCGGTCGGATTATTGAGGTGGTAATCTGGCACCTCTCCGATCCGTTACCAGGCAGCACGCACCCTTTTAAATACCGCCTGTTTTGCGGTCTCTCTGACGGCAGCTGTCTAGTCCGCTACGACAATGAGCGCGGCAAAGGGGACCATCGGCATGTTGCCGACCATGAGGAACCCTATGCATTTTCAACCGTGCTCAAGCTCATTGAAGATTTCGAAACCGACCTCGAAAGGATGTGATCGACATGAAAGAAAAACGGGATCTTAAAATCGGGATCAAAAGCGACAAGGAGTTTTTTGCCGAGTTGAAAGACCTGGCAGGACGGATCGACGATGGATGGTTGCCCGACAAACCTGTAGAGCGACTCTATTTCGACGACTTACCATCACTTCTCAAACATCTGACCCCCAAGCGATTCGAGCTGCTGGCCGTACTCCGTGGCATGGGCCATGCTAGCATCAACGCGTTGGCGAAGCATCTCCACCGCCAGTACCGCAACGTCTTCGACGACGTGAAGACCATGGAGCGGCTGGGGCTCGTGGAAAAGGACAAGAGCGGTCACTTCTATGTCCCGTGGGATGAAATTGACGCATCCTTTAGATTGGTAGCGTAAACGTGAAAAGGGTTAGTGCGGCTCCTTCTCCAACCCTTGGAGCTGTCAGAAAATCCCGATGGTAAACGCCTGCATCTTTATTCCGTATCACTCTTTTCTCCCATCATTTCCCGCAGCTGGCTTAAGAATTGCGATGAGCATCCCGCTGAAGGATAAACCAATTTAGAGGGTTCCGCTTGAAGCGGAGCCCTCCAAATTGGCTTGGCCGGGGAAAGCTGCCGACATTTTCAACCCGGCAAGATCCACAATTTTTCCGTCATGGTCCTGTTGAAATTGTTCGTGAGTTTCATCGGCCCCGGAACAAATGAGGTCGCCAACCGTGAAAAATTAATTCGATCGACTCCCACAAATTGTATGCTTCGAACGGCAAATTCCCGCCAACTTCCGGCGCCAAACGAGCACTCGTTTCTACTACCAGCCGCCACCGGACAGGCGCCCGACGGCGTCGGACGGCGCGCAATACAGATAACACCTATCCGACCGGCTAGTTGAGCTACCTCCGCTAGCGATTGGTACCAAACCGTCATACGCTGTCTGACGCGAAATCATAAGGGAATCCCTGTCGGACATTTTAGTGTAGCCCGAAGGGCTGCGTTAGGTGTGAAAGAAAATTCAGCCGGAGCGAAGCGAGGCCCGCTTTTGCAGTTCCTCCTTATCAACCTTTCCCCAACCGGCCCCCCAAACCACCGTGTCATTCTTCGTAACTAGCCGATTGCCGCCTAAGAGGTAAGACCTTCCCTTCCGGAATCCCGGTGATGATCGACCTCAGTTTCCGTTCCCAAGCTTCGAGTGCAGTCTGCTTTTCCAGATCATACCCATGCCGGTTGTAGACCTTGATGATCCCCTTCTTCAGGTGAGCGAGAATGGCATCAACAATCTCGTCTGAGAAGCCTAAGCTTGATATCATCGTGGCACCAGTTCTACGCAAATCGTGAGGAGTAAAATGAGCCATGTCGATTTTGCGCTCTTCCTTTACCCTCACCATCTTGGGAATGTTACTGGCGTTCGGATCTGAGGATGGTTTGCGCCGTGTGTACCCCTTCAGGTTTTTACGTATCGCGGAAGCCAGAGCCCTTTCCGTCATGCCTCTCTCCGTCCGCGGCGAGGGAAATATGTACCCGTCCGAGTCTCCGATAAGTTCGAGAGCAAGATCGGTCAGGTAGATCCTCTGAGGCCTCGGGTTCTCCCTGGTGACCTTAGTGCTTTTCGACATGAACTCCCACCACCGGCCCTTGATTTGAGAGCGGTGCATGGTAACCACCTCTCCGGGACGCTGACAGGTCACCAAGATGACTTTCAGAGCCCGCCGGGTCTCATCACTGACCGAAGCCTTTTTCAAACCCTCCCAAAGTACCCGAATTTCATCCTCGTCAAGGTTCCGTTCACGCGACGGCACCATCGGCAACTCGTCGCCCTTTTCGAACCCGACGCACGGCGACTGCCCAATGATTTCCTGCTTCACGGCATACTTGAACACCCGGCGGATGATCTTAAAGGTATTGAGGGTTATGGCCGGTCCGCGCCCCTTCATGCCCTCGATCAGAAGCAGTACATCCCTGCGCGTGATCTCCCTCGCCTTGCGCTCCGCCCAGATAGGTAGCACATCCTTTCCCAAAATCCTCTGGTCCTCGGCCCAGGTCTTTTTCTTTTCCTTGGCGAAATTCTCCAGATATTCATGAATAAGCCGGGCGACGGTCGGATGCTTCCTCTGCTCCTCGCGGACCAGCCGTTCCGTCCCCTGCTTAAGGCTCCTTACCGCCAGGGGATCGCGAGGATCGTTGGGGTTGTGGAGCATGGCATAGGCCGACGCATGGTCCGCTCGCGCGTTAGCAAGTGATTTTTCCGGGTAGCTGCCCAGGTTCAGCTGTCTCCTCATGCCATCGAAGGTATAAATGAACAGGAATGTCTTCTGACCAGACGGTAGCACCCGTACAGCAAACCCCCTCTTTTCCCGTTCAACATACTGCTTCGAATTGGGCTTAAGATTGGCGATGTATTTGTCGGTGAAGTCCACGTTTTCCACTCCCTAAACACAGAGGTTGCACGGCGCCG